>SDBV01014141.1_pt1 | contig 10078 bp, 9 predicted proteins | sample 2277081 | NCBI WGS metagenome assembly SDBV01 (sample SAMN10402039, study PRJNA504765) | marine sediment metagenome | isolation source: marine sediment core GS10_PC15, 223 cmbsf | place: Arctic Ocean: Southern Knipovich Ridge | collected 2010 | reverse complement strand
GTAGAATAAGATTAATCAAAGAGTGTCTGGTTCTAGCAAACCACGGCGAAAGGAGGTGCGACATGGTATTATGGAAGTTTAAATGTTGCCCTCGATGTCAAGGTGATGTCTTTCTTGATAAAAGTATGGATGGCTGGTACGAAAAGTGTTTGCAGTGCTCCTACGAGCATGAGTTGAAAACTTTAGCGGAGTTTACGGGGCAGCAAGAGGTGGAGAAAACCCCGGTCTTAACTGGAAAATAAGCTCAGATGGTAAAGCGGAGCGAGCGTTTCCGTAAGCGCTTTGTGAATTTATAAAACCGCCTTTTCCGTCATGCGTTTTGCCTCTTTATCCTGGATGATTGTCATGATTTCGTTGATATCACCAAAATAAATGCATTTTGCCGGACAGACTGAGACGCAAGCCGGTTGAAGACCGGCATCCACTCTGTCCACGCATAGATTACACTTCTCGGCTAGCCCGTTTTCGGGGTTCATTTGGATGACACCAAAAGGGCAGGCTTCGAGGCAGGCCATGCACCCGATACACAGCTCGGCATTAATCAAAACAATGCCATCCGACCTTTTGGTGATGGCTCCTTCCGGACAGGCGTTAATGCAGGGTGCCTTGGTGCAGTGGAAGCACCTCATGGGGACAAAATCCATCTCCAATTTTCCCCCCACCATGCTGGGTCCAACCTTGACCACGTTTATCCGCTTGATACCCACCGGGATATTGTGTTCCTGCTTGCAGGCAACCTCACATGCCTGGCACCCGTAACAATACTCCAAATCAACAAACAATTTTTGCTGAGTCATGGTTAGTCTCCCTCTACTTTATAAATCTTGCACAGACATCCCCTTATCATGGTAGACCCGCTGATAATGTCGGTGGGTTCACTGTCAGCGTGATTGGCATTGATATTGCTCTCCATGCATCCCCGCTCCGGGTCATCCGTTCTCTCCGGGAACCACCAGTGGGAGCGGGCGTGGACAACCTGGGGATGGATGCCTAAAGTTACCTCTGCTTTTTGCTTTATCTTGCCCTTCATCTGGGCCGTCTCAATCCAGACCCAGTCCCCGTCATGGATGCTCAGTTTCTCCGCCGTATCCGGGTGAATTTCAATTGTAGGGTCGGGGAATAGTTCTCTCAGCCATGGAATCTGGCGATGCGCCCCGTGGTAAAAGGGTTGGCACCTCGCTCCGGAGATAAGAATAAGCGGGTATTGTTCAAATAGTTCCGGCGTACGGTAAGGGCTTTCGGCTGGTTCTTCATAGTAAGGCAACGGGTCATACCCAAATTTTTCAAAGTGCTTTGAGTAAAGCTCAACCTTTCCGGTTTCCGTACCAAACTTGTATCCTTCCTGTTCGTATTTCTTATACTCTATAGGCCAGGAAATCACATTTTTTCCTCTCAGGTCGTTAGAGGTCATCCCCGATGGCTTGAGCTGGTAATCACTATGTTTCTCGGCACTTGTCATGGAGAACTGAAGTTTCGTCTCCAGCCTCTTGGCGAGTTCGGCATATATTTCCAGCTCATCACGGCCTTCACCTACTGGTTCGATCACCTTTCCACCGACACCGTAATAATTAAAATAGAACAGGTTTTGTACTAAATCCTTCTCCAGCCAGGTGGCGGCCGGAAGCACAATATCAGCCAGATTGGCGGTGGGTGATATAAAAAAGTCGGTTACGGCCACAAAATCCACGTTCTTTACTGCTTCTCTAATCTTCTTACCATTCTGCAGTCCCATCACCGGGTCATTTACGCAAAGGAAAACCCTGGTCTGATACGGCTTCCCGGTAAGGAACATGTCAAAAAAGGAAGGCGGATAGGAGTTAGCAAAAAATGGGGCCTCGTAACCATAATACATCGGTCTCTCTTTCACCCCGGGCGCCTTGTCCATCTCCTTTTTGGATAAGCGGGTCTGTTGCTCCATATGTATCGGGGTAACATAAGGAATGCCGTTTCGCTTCTGGAGCAGGTTTCCCCCCTTAACATCAAGGTTACCCGTCAGCGCGGTAAGTAAGACTGTGGCGCGGACGCTTTGAAGGGCATTGGTGTGCATATTAAGTCCCATTCGACAGGTAATTGCGGCCGGTTTCAGGGTGGCATACATAGTTGCCGGCTGACGAATATCCTCCTCCGCAACCCAGGTAATATCAGAAACCTTCTTGAGCGGGTATTCCCTGGCTCTTTCCCTCAGTTGTTCAAAACCAAAACAATATTTGTCCACAAATTCCTTATCGTAAAGCCCCTGCTCAATAAGTCCTTTTTTAGTCTCTATATGGGAAGCTGGGGGGCATTGGTAGGGGCCGAACGTCTGGGAGCCATTTGCTTTCCTTTCGGCGCCGGCGTTCCAGGACAAACTGAAAGAGGCATCAATTGGATTTTAGAAACGAAACCTACTATTTTTTATGGAACGCCTTCCTACAGTCTGTATCTAGCTGAAACGGCTAAAGTGATGGGAGTAGACCCAGCCAAAGATTTTAATTTTCGTATCCTTTTCTTCTCAGGCGAACCGGGAGCAAGTATTCCCTCAACCAAAAAACGGATCGAAGAAACATATGGTGCAATTTGTATTGATTCGGGTTCTACTGCCGAAATGACCCCTTGGATGACCAACTGCGAGTGTGAATTTCGTCAGGGGATGCATCTTTGGCAGGATATTGTTTATGCGGAATTGGTCGATCCAGTTACAAAAAAGAGAGTCCCTTATGGCAAAGAGGGTGTTACCGTTTATACTCATTTAGAGCGTACATCGCAGCCCATGATCCGTTTTTGGGCGGGTGATATTTCCCTGTGGGTTAATGACTCGTGTCCTTGTGGGCGAACTTATCCCCGATTACCTAAAGGTCTATATGGCAGGGCAGATGATATGTTTGTGGTAAGAGGAGAGAACGTTTACCCCAGCACAATAGAAGATGTGATTAGAGGAATTGAGGGATTTGGTGAGGAATATCGAATCATTATTACTAGGGAAAAGACTATGGATGAGCTCGTTATCCAAGCAGAATATGCCAAAGGAGTGGATTCTGGAGTCATTCCCCTGTTGGAGAAAAAACTCGAGGATGAATTAAGAGCACGCGGGCTCCGGACAGCAGTTCAAATGATGGAACCTGGCAGTTTGGAAAGGACCGAGTTTAAGGCGAAAAGGGTTATTGATAAGCGTGCTTTATATGAAGAGATTACTTCTCCAACATCTTCTAAAAAAGGGGGCTAAAAGGTCTTGCCACCTATTCCTCACCAACATAGTTAGTGAATATTTTTATAGCTTCGGGTACAGGATTCAGGTACCGTGCAGGTCTTCCCCGGCAGGCATCCAGGTCTATTCAACAATCACTACCTCCCCACGCATAGAAGGATGGACAGTGCAGATATAAGCAAAGGTTCCAGCCGTATTAAAGGTATAACTCCAAGACTGACCCTTAGCTAGATCGCCACTGTCAAAGTCGTCGCCAGTGATGGTGTGAAGGTAACAAAAACTCAAATTGTTCAAACAGATGTTGCACCAATATTATTGACGTCTCAAACCTGAACGATCCTCACTGGACGTCAAGGCGTGCATGAACAGAGGATTTTCAGGAGATCCATAGGATTGGAAATCAACGACTTAGCCCCGCTATCTAGAAGCTCATCTGCAGTCCGAAAACCCCACAGTACACCTATCGGACACATGCCAGCTGCCTTGGCTGTCTTCATGTCAATACCCGTATCCCCCAGGTAGAGAAATTTGCCTGGAGATATATTCAGGCGTTTGACTATCTCCAATGCAGCTGCAGGGTCCGGTTTTCGTGGTACAGAGGGGCGAGCTCCTAACACCAGTTCAAACCGCCAGAGTGACAACAGCTTGGATACCATCAGCTTGGTAGAGCCATCCGGTTTGTTGGATAGCACTGCCATCTTAATACCTCGGACTGTCAACGCTTGTAGCAATTCGGGAATGCCATCGTAAGGACGAGTTGTATCGGCCCAGTGCTGGCTGTACTCGCTATCTATGCAGGACACCGCTTTGGCTACAGTAGCCGTATCACGATGATCGGAGGGGAGGATGCGAGCAGCCAGAGCTTCCATGCCATCACCCACAAAGTACCTGTAGGCTTCGACCTCATGTTGCGGGCAGCCAAAACGACCAAGTACTGTGTTGGCAGAGGCAGCTATGTCCTGGAGTGTATTCAGGAGCGTTCCGTCGAGGTCAAAAAGTACCGCTCTATACATCATGTCAGTCATCAAACCATCCCGGTCCTTTGGGCAAGCCAGACTACGGCATGCTCGGCTTCAGTATACTGATACAAACATTCTTGTCCGCCACGTTTTTATTGTATCGGTTCATAATGGTTCAAGCAAGGCCGATATGGTTAACAGCCTGTCTAAATTTCGGGGTCCGCCCAATAATTCAATCTTTCCAGGGTTCGATTATGACCTTGATAGAATCCCTGGCTTCATTAACGAGTTTGAAGCCCAAACCTGTTTCTGATAAAGGCAACCGGTGAGTGATAAGTTGCTCCAAGGGGAGAATGCCTGTCCGGAGCAGTTCAAGAACTGTCTCATGATCTGACGGGCTGCCGGCATAGGAAGTGGTGATGGTCGTCTCCCGGCGCCAGAAGAAATCGTTTATAGAGAGGGGAATTGTACTATCGGGCGCAGTGGGCGCAAATGCTAAAAGGGTGCCACCAGGTTCGACCGATTCGATTGCCTGGGAGTATGCGCTAAAAGCTCCGGTACATACGATAACGATGTCAGCAAGATACCCCTGATTCACTTCTCGGAGCTTTTTGGGTGTATACTCAACCGCCGAAAAAACATGGTCGGCGCCAACTAGTCTGGCAGCTTCAAGGCGGTACCGGACAACATCGGGGGCAATTATCCTCCCCACTCCGGTCGCCCTGGCCAGCGCCACGTGCAGGAGACCGGCAATACCGCTTCCTATTACCAGCATACTCAGGCCCGGTTCCAGTCGCGCTTTTCGCTGTCCGCGCAAGATACAGGCCAGCGGTTCGACGAAAGTCGCCATTTCATAAGAGACCTCATCCTGAAGGAGAAAGACGCCCCGATCAACATTGATTTCCGGTATGCGTACGTATTCAGCAAATCCGCCGGGGTCAAAATTCGTGCGCCTCAAAGTATCACATACGGTATGGTTGCCTTTAAGGCAGGAACGGCACGTGTTGCAGGGCACGTGATGAGCTACCGTTACCCGGTCTCCGTCGTGGCATCGCGTAACCCCTTCACCCACCTCTACAATGCGCCCACCGATTTCATGGCCGAGTACCAGCGGCGCCCGGTCCAGGCGATACCATTCCATCACGTCGCTGCCGCATATGCCACTGGCTTCGATTCTCACCAGTAACTCGCCCGGCCCTATACGAGGAGTCTCTACCTCCTCGATCCGAACATCATTATTGTTGTACCACATCGCGACGCGCATGGTATTACCTCGGATTGGCGTTTGAAGGGTCTTTACTTACCCTTTCTTTATCGTATATTTCCTGGGCTTCCTGGGGTGAAGCATCCTGGTGGATGATCGCCCGTAACGCACTAACCACGGCAACGGGATATTCGTTCTGCCAGATGTTCCGGCCAAGGTTTACCCCGATAGCTCCATGTTGTATGCCGTCATGGACAAAATCAAAAACCTCCCGCTCGGAGTCAGTTCGTGGTCCTCCCGCGATAACCACGGGTACGGGGCAACCGCGTACGACCTTGCCAAAATCCTCGCACCAGTAGGTTTTTACAACGCGGGCGCCCAGTTCGGCGGCGATCCGGCTTGATAGTGCCAGGTAACGAGCATCCCGTTTTTCAAGTTCCTTGCCTACGGCGGTTACGGCCATCACCGGAATCCCATATTTTTCGCCTTCATCGACCAACTTGGCCAGGTTCAATAATGACTGTTTCTCGTAATCGCTGCCGACGAAAATCGATATGCCAACCGCCGAAACATTGAGCCGTATCGCATCTTCCATGGAAGTGATTAGTCCTTCGTCGGCAAGGTCATGCCCTATTACACTGGTTCCGCCTGAAACCCGGAGGATGATCGGCTTTGTATTGTCCGGAGGAATAGTCGACCTCAAGACCCCACGTGTGACGAATATGGCATCGGCATAAGGCATCAACGGTTCAATCGTCTTTCCCGGTTCCTCGAGCTTTCTCGTTGGTCCCTGAAAGTAGCCGTGGTCTATCGGGAGAAACAGGCATCGGCCATCTTTCTGTATAAGTTGATTAATCCTGTTCGTCATACCCCAATCCATGATAGACATACCTCCAGATAATCATATTCCTTAATGCTATTACAATATCGCAATTATATCACATACAAAGTGCCTCTGCCCCACACTCACGAGGGAACGGGAATACAGGGCCGTGAAGAAACGTGGACAAGGTAAGCAAGTACTAACAAGGATAAGATAAGTTATGCCACTTATCTATATCGCTTTAGTATCATTTCCCTGGTTATTTTCACGACAAACACCGTAAAGCACCACAGCCAAAGAATTTGAATTACTTGATTGTCAGGAATGTCCACCAGGGGCTTTTTTCTTCAATATTTTTTGCTTCCGTACTGGCAGCGCCTACCGTTATACAATAACTCACGAAGTTGCAATAGCTCTGTAGCTTCAGGAGAATCTGCGACCAATCTTATGAGGACGTTACACCCTGACTTAGGGCCGGGGTATCATGCCACAGTCCACTACTGCAGCAATATAGGGAATCCAGGTTAGTCTATCTATACAGGTGACAAGATACTAAATGAGCTCCTTCCAACAGCCGCGGTCCAGGCTGTTCCTGACCACAAAGTTTCATCACTCTGGGACATCTGGTGTGGAACCGACACCCAGAAGGGGGATCAACTGGTGAAGGAACCTCACCTTGCAGTAAAATCCTCTTCCGTTTTCGACCCGGCTCTGGAAGATGGACTGCCGATAATAGTGCCTCAGTATATGGATGGAGAGGCTGGCTAAATAAATCATTTCTATCTGCCAGTTCAATTACCTGTCCTAGATACATTACCGCAATCCTGTCCGAGACTTGCCCTATGACCGACAGGTCATGTGCAATGAACAAATAGGCTAGACCAAGATCACGTTGCAAATCCATTATCAGGTTTAGAATTTGGGCCTGGACTGATACATCTAAGGCACTAACCGGTTCATCAGCCACAATGAATTTTGGATTCACTGCTAGAGCCCGAGCAATTCCAGTACGTTGCTTCTGCCCGCCGCTCAATTCGTGGGGATACCTCATGGCGTGCTCAGGTTCTAAACCTACCCGTTTTAATAACTCCCCTACCCTTTCCAACCTCTCCTTTTCATTGCCAACACCGTGGATAAGCAGCGCTTCCCCTATTGAATCACCAATAGTCATTCTAGGATCAAGAGAAGACTGCGGGTCCTGAAATATCATTTGAGCCTCTTTTCTCAGTTCTTTTAGTTGCCTTTTGCCCCATAACGTAATATCGCTTCCTTTGTAGAGAACTCTTCCTGCTGTCGGCTCTTCCAGCCTCAGCAAAGCTCTACCCAAGCTCGACTTGCCACATCCGGATTCGCCAACCAAGCCCAGGGTTTCTCCCTCCATTATGTAGAAGGAAACTCCATCCACCGCCTTCACATCAGCAACATGTCTCGAGAGCAGCCCCGCCGTAACCGGATAATATTTTTTCAGGTCTTCGACCTCTACCAATCTTTTGCTCATTTCAGGATACCCTCCCCGCGTGGGCAGGCTTTGAATACAGGTGGCACGCTACAAGATGCTCCCCGGAGACCATGACCTCCTCTGGTCTTTCCTGACTGCAGATTGGCATGCGCCGCTCGCAACGAGGATTGAAGATGCAGCCTTCAGGAGGGTCAATCAGGCTGGGTATGACTCCTGGGATTGGTGTTAGCCTGTCCTTTCGAGTTGAGATATCGGGTAAGCAATTAAGTAATCCGTAGGTGTAGGGATGTTTGGGCCGGTTGAATATATCGAGCGCGGTACCAGCCTCAGCTATTCTCCCGCCATACATCACCACAATTCTGTCGGCAATCCCGGCTACTGTACCCAGGTCATGAGTGATAAACAGGATGGACATATTTTTTTGCTGCTTCAGGTCCCGGAAAATATCCAGAATCTGAGCCTTTATGGTTGTGTCGAGGGCAGTGGTCGGCTCATCAGCGATAAGAATCTCAGGATCGCAAGATAGGGCAGCAGCTATCATTACCCTTTGATTCATCCCACCAGAAAATTGATGCGGATAGTCTTTCATCCGCTCTCTGGCTTTGGGGATACCCACTTGTTCCATCATCTGTAAGGCTTTCTCCATAGCCGGCTTATGCCTTACTCTGAGATGTAACTTTATCTGTTCAGTTATCTGGTCGCCGATGGTGAGCACAGGATTGAGTGAAGACTGTGGGTCTTGAAATATCATGGCTATTCTATTGCCGCGGATTTGCCTTAGTCTCTTATCGGAGCAGCGTAGCAAGTCATCGTCGTGATAGAGTATCTCTCCGCCCACTATTCTACCTGGGGGACTGTCGATCAGGCGCAAAACTGATAGGGCGGTAGTCGTCTTGCCACACCCCGACTCGCCTACCAGGCACAGGTTCTCACCCTTCCTGAGACCAAGATTAATACCGTCAACTGCCCTTACTACACCACTTCGGGTGAAAAAGTGTGTCTTTAGATGCCTGATCTCTAATATGATATTGTTCACTTCGGCTCCTAAAGCTGACTTCTGGGGTCAAAGGCATCTCTAATGCCGTCTCCCAGGAAATTAAAGGCTAGAACAGTTAAAAAAAGCGCAAATCCTGGCTCTACAGCTACCCACCAGGCGGTATCTAAACTGCGCTGGCCAGCGTTCAAAACCATTCCCCAGCTAGTAACCGTAGGGTCTCCCAATCCGATAAAACTCAGTGCTGCCTCAGCCAGGATGACGCCTGGTATGGATAGGGTTGCTATTACGATAACGGGGCTTATGACATTTGGTATGAGGTGGCGGAATATGATCCGGCTGTCGCTTGCTCCGAGCGATTTGGATGCCATGATGAAATCTCTAGTTCTGAGAGACAGAGCCTCACTTCTGACCAGCCTGGCTGTCCCTGTCCAGCCGGTGAGTCCTATCGCTAGAATAATGAAAATCAGAGATGGTCCGAAGATGAAAATGATGAATACCAGCAGCAGGAAGAAGGGAAATGTCATCATTATGTCGGTGAACCTCATCAGGGCATTGTCAGTCCAGCCCCCGAAATAGGCAGAGGCTACACCCATGATGGTGCCGATGAGTACAGCTATGAGAGTAGCCATCAGACCTACTTGCAAAGATACCCTGGCACCGGAAACAAGCATAGCCAGCATGTCTCTACCTTTGTCATCAGTGCCTAAGGGATGCCGCCAAGTGCCTGGAATCTCCACTGTCACAAATTCCCCTGATTTCAGGTCGTATATCGATTGTTGAATGGTGAAGCCCCAGGGAGGCATGTTTTTCTCCTGAAAGTTTACCTTGGTAGGGTCTTGGGTGAGGAAAGGACCAATGAGGGCTGCTGTGACCAAAAATCCAATAAATACCAGGCCTAAGATTGAAAGTCGGTGTTTTTTCGTTCTATCCCAGTAATATCTGGTCAACCTCCTATTGGCATACAGTGGGTACAGCCCGTATAAAATGAACAGGGTGGCAAAGAATAGGTAGAAGTACTCCAGAGGTTCAAGAATTTTATCAACTACATAAATGTCCAGAAGGAGGACTAGAACCAAGACCAGAAGAGTGCCTATAAACATTAGGTTCTTCAATCCGCCGACTTTACTGCTGATTTGCCTTATCATCCTGCCTCTCAGTCATATCGTATTCTGGGGTCCAGCCAGGTATATATAATATCAGTAGCCAGGTTGGTGAGGAGTACTATCATGGCTCCAAGAAGGTGTAGCTGTGCCACAACGGGATAATCGTTAGCAAAGATCGCGTTGAATGATATCCTTCCCAGCCCGGGTATACCGAAAATAATCTCGGTCAGATAGGCTCCACCAAAGACGACGCCGCTCAGGTCGAACATTATTATCGTAATAATGGGCAAAACGGCATTTCTGAAGACGTGTTTACCGATGACTACCCTCTCTGGCAAGCCTTTAGCTC
>SDBV01014140.1_pt1 | contig 10078 bp, 12 predicted proteins | sample 2277081 | NCBI WGS metagenome assembly SDBV01 (sample SAMN10402039, study PRJNA504765) | marine sediment metagenome | isolation source: marine sediment core GS10_PC15, 223 cmbsf | place: Arctic Ocean: Southern Knipovich Ridge | collected 2010 | reverse complement strand
CTCATCAATTCTGGATGCGCGATTCTTGAAGACAATAAAGTTAAAATTGTTTCACCTGATGAAGCTGAAAAATTAAGTCCCAAGAAATCTATAGAAGAATTATCTGAACCACAAAAGAGATTTCTCCGGATTGTTAAAAGTTTCTTAAAAGATTATTCATTAAAAAAATGATTTTTTTTTTTTCAATTTGAGTAAAAAAATTACTCTTTTTATTTTAAAAATTATTTTTATAAGGATTTATGGCAAAGATTTAAAACTGTTTATAAATTAGTTAAATCTACAAGATCTACCAGACACTTATTAATTCGGAGGGTTTTTAATGATATTTGTTGAACTGGATGGATTGACTCAGCTTACGGGTTTAGCCAGTTTTATTAGTATGAGTATCGCTATTTTCCTCGGTTTATTAGTTCTTTATGAAGGTTTTAAATCAAAAAACAGGATGATTTTTTTATTCTTTTTAACAGTTTTATTTACCGCATCACCATGGTTTCCAAGTGGTATTGGATATATATATTGGTTAATTACGAGTAATGAAATTGACTACCAAGTTTATGTATTATTAGGAACTCTAGGCATCCCAATCGCCATTCTTTCATGGCTTGATATATATCTTACTTTAATCCATCGTGAAAAAAGATCTATAATTTTAACCATCTATATTCTTTTCTCAATAACATTTTATCTTTATTTACTATTTTTCCTCTTTTTTGCTCCTGACGCTCCAATAGAAAATATGATTGGGATTAAAATAACTCCATTAGACATTTCATACAAGGGTTATGCTCTAATCTATATAGGCACAAGCATAATAGTCGCAACAATAACTGGTATTGACTTTTCAATAAATTCAATAAAATCTGACAAACCTAATATTAAGTGGAAGGGAAGATTTTTATTAATATCATTTATAATATTTTTTGTTTGTGCTATTTATGATGCGCTAATTGAATTATCTGTTATCACTTTAATAATAGTTAGAATGGTATTAACAATCGGAGTTTTTTTGTACTATATCGGATTTATAATGCCAAAATGGATGCAAAAAATTCTTAATTTGGAATATACTATTTCTTAATTATCATTTTTAACCTACTTTCTTCATTAAAAACCCTTTCACCATTAGAAGGCCTCCGATTGCTGAAATTATTCGCCCAATGAAATTCGCAAATAAAAATGAAAATCTAAGCCCATCAAGAATCATTCCTATTGAAAATAAAAATATACCAACCTCAATTATTCTTATACGCTTATAAATCTTGTATCCTTTTTAATATTTATCAGTCCACATGATATTCCTATCTTGTTATCTGAAGGTATGTCCAAGTTATTTAGACCAACAGAGGATTACAAGGAAATAATTTCCAGATTGGGTGAGGAACATTTCAATATTATCAAATCCATTGATGGTAAGAGCACAGTTATAGAATTAGCAAAAATAAGTTCTATAAGTCTTCCAGAGATGAAAAAAATATTGAACCTTTTATTAATGAAAGGGTATATAGATATACTCCCTGAAGAACTTAAATGGATTTTAATTTTGGAAAAGCTATATATTTTGTACATGAAATCCATAAAAAAGCTTATGGGAAAGCGAAGTATTAAAGATTTTCTTAATGTATTAGAGAATGAAGGGAACCCAATGATAAAATTTATAATATTCTCAGACGATAATATACCATCATTTGAAGCGATTAAAAAGCATATTGAGGGTCATAAAGACGTAAGTATTCGAGAACTACAGGAATTATTTTCATCGCCACTATTAAAATATTTTGACATCTTGAAAAAGGATGTTGGTACCAAACTTGTTAATAAAATTAAAAATCGAATCTTTGAGGAATTGGAGAGTTTTTTTGGTTCTAAAATTGTAAGAAAATTAGAGAAAATTTTAGTTTAAAGTGAAAAACATGGAAAAGAAAGTTAAAATGTTAACCATTTCAACATTGGTTGCTTCGATAGCTATTTTTATAGTATCTGTAATAAGAGTATTAATAACACCTACTCCAGAAGGTAAAACTATAGGTCATTACTTCTTCGAAAGTATAGTAGGTCCTTTAGGGGCAACTCTCGCTTTATTTGCCTGCATAATGATATGGATGGCAGCGAGTTCAATGGGGGGTGTAATGGGTCGTGGATTGACTCTTTATGCTATAGGAGTTATAGCAATATTCGTAGGGATGTTAGCTTTTGGACTACATGGTTATGGCGTCATACCCGGAGAGGAAATGAGGCTTATACTAAGATCTTGGGTATTAGGGGGCATAGTTTTTATTTTTCTTGGATCCCTTGTAATTGCTAACGAAACACTGAAGTAATTAATTACAAATTTAAAACTATTTTTTTAATTATTTATTTATTTGAAATTTTCTAATAGGTGAATCAAATGATTGAATCTATTACTCCAGGAATTAAGTTGTCTGAAATGTTTTATAATGACGCAGTTAAGGAAAAGTTAGAAAAGAATTACCCCGTTTTGGATTATGCTGCTGCTTTAATAGGTCGAGGTTCTGAAGTATTAGGATTTGATGATAAAATATCAACTGATCATCATTGGGGTCCCAGATTTTACCTTTTTCTAAAAGATAACGACTTTCAAGAATATAATATAGAGATTAAAGAATTCTTGAGTCATAACTTGCCAAATTTATTTCTCGGATACTCTACAAATTGGTCAGAACCCGATCCGAATGATTCAATGAACCAGTTTCTTATAGAAAAGGAAAATCCCCCCATAAATCACCGAATTGAGATTTATACGGTAAAATCATATTTAAGAGAGAAACTATATATATCAACATTAGAACTTAGCGAACTCGACTGGTTCTCAATACCAGAACAAATTTTGCTTGAATTTACTTCGGGAAAAATTTTCTATGATAGTTATGGGAAATTAACACATGCCAGAGAAATATTGAGTTATTACCCCCATTCCATATGGTTGTTTAAAATCTTAGCACAGTTAGAACGCATATCTCAAGAAATGCCTTTTGTAGGTAGAACGGGTGGTATAGGGGATGATTTAGGCTCGATGATTGAAGCAGCTCGTTTAGTAAGGTTTGCTATAGAATTGGCATTTATTCTTGAAAAAAAATACATTCCTTATCAAAAGTGGTTTGGTAAAGGATTTTACGATTTACCTATTGCTAAGACTCTCAAGCCTATTTTAACATCAATTTTACAAGAGAACGAGTGGAAATCAAGAGAAGAATTATTGTGTAAAGCATACTTGGAACTCATCCATAAAATCAATTCATTAAGAATAATTCCAATAGTAGATGTAAAACCTAAGAGCTTCTACGACCGCCCGCAAATGATAGTTCCGTTTGAGTCCATCATCAGAGAGTTAGAAAAGCGATTGAATGGTAAATTTAAAGATTTAAAATATCCAATTGGGACGATAAATCAATTCATAGATAATTGTAATATTTTAACAGATGCGAAATATAGTAAGAATATCAAGCTTTTTTATTAATGACATTCCCTTAAAAGGAGAAAATAACTATTGTAGAAATAATCCTCTATAGCTTTTTTTATTTCATCTATTATCTTGATTTATTAAGATAAAACATTAAAAAACACGATTGCGATAACTTCACAGATTTAAATTTAAAGTGATTCTTAGAGATTTTTTTATTTTTTAAAGGAGCAATTTATTCTTTCTTGTTAAACATCATTAAAGAAATTTCCAGTAAGGTAGTAAATTTCTTTGATTAAGTAGTTAAACCATTTTTCTCCTTTTTTGGCAGAAGCGTGAAAGGGATCTCCTAAAATTCCAGATTTACTGAGATCAATTGTTTTCCAATTATCTAACTTCTCTTTATTATAATTTGGATCTAAAGCCGGAATATAATGTACGTCTCCCATTTTTAAATTTTTCATATATACCTTATCTGGAAACAAATACAACATAATAGAAGTTTCAAATTCACCAGCATGGCAAATTCCACCGATATCAGAATTTCTTATACTTAATAATTCTTTTTTAATTAAAGAAAAAGTATGTAAGATTAAAATATTATTATTTTTTAATGTGATAATTGAATTAAGAGCTTTTTTATTGCCCCCGTGAGCATTTATAAGAATGAATTTAGAATTGCATTGGTGTTCTATAAAAATATTTTCTAATTGAGAAATAAATTCTATTTGAGAAAGAGATTTTGTATTTTCAAATCCTATATGTTCCGGAGATATCCCTATTTTAATACCCTCAAGAACTTTACTTTTAAAACTTTTTGAAATTTCCTGTGCTAATTTTTTTGCTATTAAATAATCTGTGTCTGGTGGAAGATGAGGTCCATGTTGTTCATAACTTCCGATGGGGACAAAAATATAGATATTCAAAAAAATCAAAAAACTTTACTTAATTTAAATATAAAATCTTCTTTTCATTATTTCCTTCTCTTATTTCTTTCAAGCAAATATTTGCTTTAGATATTGCTTCTAATATATTTTCTCCTTCGCCAATACCTGCTTTTAATTTCCATGGCTCATATTTTGACTCAAAGTCTTTTAAAATTTTCTCCATTTCCCGTGTTTGCATTGAATTCGGACATATAGTTATAAAATTATCTCCCCCATTGAAAAAACACATTGCTCCCATTTTCTCAAAATTCTCCATCAACGTTAAATGGCCTTTATTTAAAGTAATAAAATTGGAGTAAAATGGACTCACATCAGTAGCTATTTTTGTAAAGAAATTTATGTCTATATGAGCAACTTTAACTTTATTATTTACTGGGATTTTATGCCCATTGTACGCAAGTATCTTTTTTCTCGAAGATTGGGCACTTCCATGCAATCTTAAAACTTTTGATGCTTCAATTTGTGCTTGTATTGGGGTATCTCCTACTCCTATTCCCATGCTAATAGTAACGGGAAATTCCTTTTCTGTTTCATCCATTATAAATTGGTGCTGTCTAATAGTAATTCCGTTCGACACTGTAATCATATTATCTTTTGAAGCAGAAAACACAAGTCCTCCATACTGACTAAAATGTTTCTGCAAAAATACATACAATTCCGAGAGAATTATCTGGATTTTATGTTCTCTATTATTCCCCATTTCCTCTGTAAAAGGTCCAAAATTATCAATTTGGATATAAGTTATTTGAATCAATAAAGATACCTCATTAAATCTTTGAAGAATGTAGTCGTCTTATCATTTTGACAACACTTTCTACAGAACGGCGAGCAAAATCTTCAATACGCTCAACGGCTTCAACTCTTGTCATTCCAGGTCCAGAAACGCCTAAAGAAACAGGCTTATTATATTCTAATGATAAATCAACCATTTTCCTTGCAGCGTGTTGAGCAACTACTTGATCGTGATCAGTATCTCCCTTAATCACTGCCCCTAAACATACCACTCCTTCGATACTATCCTTCGCTAACAATGTTTTTATCGCTAATGGCATGTCAAAACTACCCGGTACTTTAAAAACTTCCATAACGTTACATCCAAGAAATTCAGCATGCTCTTTAGCTTTATTGAGCATATTTTCTGTAATGTCGTAATGAAATTCTCCTACAACAATTCCAATATTTATCTTTCTTTCACTCATATTTTTTATCAACTTATGGTTTGATTGGTCCTGCATCGGGATATCCTTGCCTTAATCCCTTTCCCGCATTTTTTTCGAGCCATTCTCTTTCAAATAATAATTTTAAAACATTCTGAGCGTGTTCACGCGCTCTATTATCACATACTTTGATTAATTCTTCGTCTGGTTCCGCCTCGTCCTCATGAACAAAACATTCAATAATATGTTTTCCAGTCATTAATTGACACATTATTATTCCTTGGCTTGCCTCATGAGCACATACTTTATCTTTTTCATCTGGACCCGGCATACCATATGCTAAACAGATCTCACACTCATATTGATCAAAAAGTATTTTACAAGCTATTGGGAGATCTTTCATTCCTGGAACAGTATATCTAATTAATCTTACTCTACTAGTTTCATTTTCAATCTCATTTATTCCCATTGCTCCCATATCAACACGAGCAAATGTAGTATCAGCAATACCTACATTATATTTACTCAATTTTTCACCTATCAATGAATTTATTATAAGTTTCTACAATTTCCTTTCCTTCAATCATTTCTAGATTATTTTCCTTTGCATATGCTTTTGCCTTCGCGATTGAAAGAGCTTTACCAGTACTACCATCTAACATTTCACATAGAACTGAAACGGGAGATAGTTTACCCATATAGGCCAAAGTAACGGTTAATTCTGTATGGCCTAATCTCCCCTTTACTAAATTCTTATTTGCAATTAATAAATGGGTATGTCCTGGAGCTCTGAATTTCGACCCAAAAATACTTTGATAAATTTCAATACTTCCTCCATTTCTAAAAACTCGATCCCCAAGTTTTCCAAATTCACTTATCGTTAAAGCGCGATCATTATCAGTAATCCCTGTATACGTATCAATGTGATTAATAGTTATAGAAAATGATGGCTTATCTCCGTAGGGAGCTATGGCATCAGGAGCTATTTGGTTAAAAACAGTATATTGATTTAGGACATTTGTATATATCTCTGCCATAAATGGTAATCCTAGTTTTTCAGCAATATTTCCATGCATTGCAATACAAATCAATCCGCCAGCATCATGACGCAATTGATAAACATGTCTCGGTGTTACTTTTTTAGCTAAACATACTAAATCCACTTCTTCCTCCCGACCATCAACATCATAAACTAACACAAATTTCCCCTTTGCTAGATCTGATATTGCTTTTCTAACATTTTCATTCATTTTATTCTCCTTCTCTGATCTTTTAAAAAGTTATTACTTATTTTTGAGTCAAAAATCTATTACTCATTATTGAGTAAAGCTAATTCTAACTATGAAGAAATGAATATTTGATTTATATTTAAAATTATTTAAAAAAATAAATTTAATTCTCTTTAATACTATAATTCAGAGAATTGAAGATTAAGAAAAATGTTTATCCGATTTTATAAATACTTAAATATTTTAAAAGATTTTGAAGAAAATTTAAAGAATTTAAAAATCTTAGACCTTTCCTCTAAGAAAAGTGCTACCCATTCCTGAGTATATTAATACACATTTTTCATACTTTTTTACGAATTATGTCCTTTTATATCTTAGAATTACATAATTATCCCTTTTATAAACTTTAAGTAATTTGAATTTTTGCCCCTGTTTCATTTTTTCAAAGCCTTCACCTTCTACTAATGTAATAGCATCCTTTCCACCAACGATCCAAGGAGCAATAGTTAATCTCATCTCATCAATTAAATTATGCTTTATAAAACTCCAATTTAAATTGCCGCCACCTTCTAATAATATTGAATTTATGCCCATATTAGATAAAATCAATAACATTTTTACTAAATCTACTTGTTTTCCGCTTCCAGATTTTATTATTTTAACATTTTTTGATTCAAATTCTTTAACTTTTTCCATAGAAACTTTTTCCGTGGCACAAATCATTGTTGGATATATTTGTGGTTGGAAAACGATTACATTGGAATCTATTGGGATTGATAAATTGCTATCAACTATTATTCGATAGTAACCTTTATGCTTGGAATATTTTATCTGAAGCTTAGGATTGTCCTTCAAGATAGTTCCCTTTCCCACCATGATCGCATCCACTTGAGTTCTGAGTTTATGAACTTCTTGCCAATCAATTTCGTCTGACAATTCAGAATCTCCTGATTTTGACGCAATTTTCCCATCTATAGTCATTGCTGCATTTAATATGACATGGGGCTTCTTAATTTCTTTCAAACGCAAGTTCACCTTTTATATATGTTTTATTTATATTTTCTGATTTTGTTCTTTGTATTATTAATGAAAATATATTATTAGAATCAATTTTATAACAAAAGAAATTAGGGTGGTTTAAATTAATCAACGAAAAATCAGCAAATTTACCTTTTTTAATAGATCCCATATTTTTATCTATTCTAAAGTTCCTTGCAGCATTGATGGTTATCATTTTTAACATTTCCTTGGCATCAAATTCAATTTTAAAGTCAGTATTGCTTAACACTCTTGAAATACGGTATAAATAGCGTAATTCCTCAAAAAGATCAGTATTATTTACCATCAAATTATCTGTTCCTATGCTTATTGGAATTTTTAATTTCAAAATATCGTTAATTGGAGGAAATCCTACTCCAAAATAGCCATTACTTCTTGGACATAGTACTAATGATATATTTTTCTCCTTAATTAACATAAGGTCTTCAATTTTATAATGTGTTCCGTGGATAATAATATCAATGATATTATCGTTAAGAATTTCATCTAATAATTCCTTATCTCTCTTAGCTTCAGCATGATGACATGAAACTGGTATTTTATATTGATTTTTATAATATCTTACTCTCTCCTTATCAATTAGCGAAGGCTTCTTATAACTGGCTAAGCCGATACCATCTACTATATTAAATATTTTTTCAATTTCATCAATATTCATAAATCTTCCATAAATTAAATGATGAATGGGAGTCTCTTTTAAAAAGTTCCTTAAGAAATTGACACCTTCAACACCCCCTTCCCTAAAATCTATAAAACAGGTTATCCCATTAGATAACATTTCTAATACAGCTTGATTTATCCCATTTTTCTTTACTATATTTGGAGTAGAATTAAGTAACTTATGCTTTAAACCGTTTGGAGGAGAGACAATTTCAATCAAATCTTTATTAAAACCCATTTCTTTAGCAAAATTATCAACAATATGAACGTGAGAATTAATCAATCCTGGAATCATTAAAAAATTTTGCGCCTCTTCCGATATTCTGATATTCTTTTTTGGATTTTCATAACTAATTTTTGAGAATTTTCCATCCTTATTAATTTCTAAATAGATATTCTCTTTTAGATCTAAATTATCTCCTATAAGTCCAAATTTACTGAAAATTTCAATATGGGGCATTTACCAATTCTCTTATTTATTTCAATAATTTCTTTTCTTTTCCGTCAAGCCGATGAATCCCGATTTTGGAAAAGGGTTAGTTGTCAGGTAGAACTTTCTTAACACATTTAATTAAATAATAATGGATAAAACCATTAAGATAGCTTAAAAAATTTTATATGCATCGTATAATACTGAAGTGCCTTTATTTTTTAGTATTTACATTCAATTTCTTTTGTTATTATCCCCAATCAGTTCTGAATCCAGTACCTCCAGCAGGATATTCAAATATTATTGCGCCATCTTTACAAATGTACCAGCAAGCACTACATTCCATACATCTCTCTAGACTCTTGATATTTGCCTTTTTTTCTACAATCTCAAAACAGGGCGCTAAACAAATTTTTATGCAATTCCCACAGCCAGTACATTTTTTCTCGTCAATCTTAATAAAATCGCCTGTGCCTTCTACCCATTCTACTCCCGGAAACACCTTGAAAGTTTTAACCATATTAAATCACGCTCCTAACTGATTGTACTTTAAAAATTAAAGGATTAGCTCGATTCACAAACTTTATTATCTTTATGCTTAAACTGTTTGTTATTGGATCCAGTATCTTTATCAATGTAAAAAATATAGGCTCAAACAGGGGTAATGAAGTTTTAATCATTTTATTAGAAGAGTTTGAGAGTGGAAATAATAAATAAGCGAGAATTTTTTTAAACCGTTTTAAAGATTTTAGTAAAGAGTCAAATAATCCCATAAATCTCTGGAAGGTAATTTCCTTTTTTCTTAGTCTTTTTGTTACTTTAATCCTATGAATTTTCTTTCCAGAATAATCATAATTCTCATGTAACCAATTTTGGTAATATCTAAAATACATCCTAATCCACTTTGTTATTAAAGTTGGATCTTCATTTAAGCAAGAAAATAAGATTTTAAGCATCGGCGTAGTAAAATGAGTGAGCGATCCTATCCCCCATCCATTATTTATATACTTTTTTAGCTTTTTAAAGCTATGTTCCTTTTGAGCATTGCGCAAATTATATCTATTAGTCCCGGAGATGGACCATTGGATAATAGGATGGGCTTTTATTCTATCATCATATTTTTTTAGAAAAGCTTTTGATGTGTTATTTGCTTTTATCGCTTCTATAGCTACATTTGC
>SDBV01014139.1_pt1 | contig 10078 bp, 9 predicted proteins | sample 2277081 | NCBI WGS metagenome assembly SDBV01 (sample SAMN10402039, study PRJNA504765) | marine sediment metagenome | isolation source: marine sediment core GS10_PC15, 223 cmbsf | place: Arctic Ocean: Southern Knipovich Ridge | collected 2010 | reverse complement strand
GCATAAAGTCCTAAACTAAGTAGGTAGCCAAAAGTATACGGGAAATTATAGAAGGGCTCATCGGTGCAGTAAAAGTGGAGCTTCGAGGCCCAAAAAAGAGGCTCTGGCTCGGAAAGCATCTCTCCGAATGTCTCCTTCTGCGCCTCTGCCATGAGCGCGCTCAAGCGCTCTTTTGAAACAAACCCTTTTTTCCGCTCCTCATAAAAGGCGGTTTCGAAAAGGAAGCGAGCGTGCGCGTTAAGAAAAAAAACGACGGCTCTTTGCAGCTTATCATCGAGAATATTCCGTCTCTCTATAGTAGTTTTTGCCTCTCTTAGCGCCCCATCGACCAGAATCATCTCAGCAAGTGTCGACGCGGTTTCTGCTACATTCATCGCATAGCTTTGAACAAAAAAGGGCTGCTCCTTCAAACAGTGGGAGTGGTAGGCATGACCAATTTCGTGCGCCAGCACAGCGACATTATTCATCGTTCCGGTGAAAGTCATGAAAATGCGGCTCTCCCCTGAAAGGGGTAATGGGGTGCAAAATCCCCCTGGCTGCTTACCTGGGCGATCTTCTGATTCTATCCAATGGCTCTTAATTGCCTGCTCTGCAAAACGCGCCATGGGAGGGTGAAAATTCTCAAAATATTTGAAAATGATCTTCGCCCCCTCCTCGTAGGTGATCTTTGCTGGCTCGCCAAGAGGAACCTGCATGTCGACCCATGAGAGCTTTTCAACACCGAGTATTTCTGCTTTACGCCTGAGGTATTGGTGCAAAATAGGTCTTGCTCCCTCAACACCATTCCACAGCGCGTCCAGCGTATCTCTTTGCATGCGATTGCGGTGGAGCGGCTCTTCGAGTACACTCCTCCATCCTCGATGGCTATACATCTGCAAGCGAAACCCTGCTAGGTGGTTGAGGATCTGAGCGCAGAGGTCCGCTGGCTCCTCCCAGGCTTTCTTCCAGGCGCTAAATGCATCCGCTCGAATCTGCTTGTCCGGGTGGTTAAGCAAACTCTCGACCTGTCCCACCGACTTTGATTCTCCCTTTAGGGGGATCTTCATGTCGCCTACTACGGTTCGGTAAAGGCCCCAGAAGCTGTGGTATCCATCCACTGATAGATCACTGATCAGCCCCTCTTGCTGGCTATCGAGAAGCTTACCAGCCCACTCTCTCTGCTCGCTCAAGAAAAAGGCGATCTCTTTAAGGTCAGGGCGCTCAAGAAGGGCCTTAAAGGCTCCCTCCGAGAGCGAGCTCAAAGCACGGCCCATTTCCATCGTAGCTCTCTCTAGGAGGGCTCTTAAACGTCCAATACGCTCTTCATGCGGTTTCATCTCCTGATTGCTACTATCTGCTGCCATACGGCATGTGACGTAGGAGTCGACTTGCATGAGACGAGCAGCTCCCTTCTGCAGACTGACTATGGAGCTCTCCAGCTCCGCGTCATTGAAGCTTAACTCCTCTTCAACAAGAGAGAGGTCTCTAGAAATAGCCGCTTCATTTTCATATAGCGAGCTGAGATCCCAGGATTGCATGAATGTAGCCATAAAAAAATCACCTGACACACGTAGTGTCAGGTGATTATAGAATAGGCACAAAAAAAACTCAAGTTGAGGCGAAGTTACATAGCTTCTGTAGACTCGCTTCTTTTCTTGAGGTGGCTAGCTTGATATAGCTTGATGTCTTCAACGTGGATGACCCAAGCTGCCCCACGACGTGAAGCCTTTAAGAGGCCAACACGCGTCGCGTAGTAAATCTTCTGCGCGGGCACTCCAAGCATTTTAGCCACTTGGTTCACTGAGAAAAACCCTTTCTTGTTGTCGAAAAGGAGCTCCCCGTTAAACAGCGACTTAGCTCTTGAATATTTTTGTCTGCGGTAGGCTTCTAGATCATCGAGATCGATGGTCCAACGAGTCGTATCTTTGTAAGCTTTAAGCTTTTTCTGCTTAATCGCTACATAGATCGCCTGTCTTGTAACATTATTGATTTTAGCCGCTTCAGTGATCGACACCATGCGCTTACCAGAGCTGGGAGGAGTCATGACTCCTGTCGGCTCACTTGGCTGCGCAAAAGAAGCCGTCTCTCCTTCTGCTGGCTTATATTCCTGATCCATTTTTATGTCCTCCAAACTACACTTTGTTAGGATGTTACCTCTAGCCCTTGAGACTGAGCCTTAACATCCACTTAACGTTATTAGTATTTCTTGCCTCAAGTAGATAATAATTTTCACATAAAATTGAATAGAAATCAACCCCTCTGTTTAACTTTCTTACTCTCTTTAGTTTACGTCAAATATCCACTTTACATAGCCGCGTAAATTCTTGCACGTCAATAGCTTGTCCTAGCAAAAATCCCTAGCACCGCCTACATTTTTTTTGAAAACGAGAAAAAAATTCTCTCTTATCCAGCGCAGGGGCAAAAAAGATCGACTCTGAGAATTGAGCCATAGTCTCAAATTACTCCGTCAGCTATCCTCCAAAGTTGTTGTACTAACGATGGTTAAGGACTGCCTGTGAAGACTTTACTGCTCGCCCTCATTCTATTTTTTGGAACCATTGAGGCCAAACCGCCCTCTCTATCTCCCAGGGATACAAGGGTTAAGATCGATGAGATCCTCAAAGCGCATGTATCCCACCACACGCTGACGCCTGAGCTCGTTAAAAGGGCTTTTCGGAACTATTTGGAAGAACTCGACCCCACTAAAACATATTTCCTTGAATCTGAAGTAGTTAAATGGACCGATCCGAGCGATGAAATGTTAGAGCAGACGATCGTTGACTACCGCCAAGAGCGATTCTCCCATTTTGAAGCCATCCACGAAGCCTTCCTCCCTGCGGTTGAAAGGCGCAATGCACTTGAAGAGCTCCTGACCAACGCCGAGCTCCCTAAAAATGTGCAACCCTCTGAATTTAAAGAGCTAACCTGGCTAAAGACCGAGGTCGAGCTTTCGCAGCGCCTTCTACGTATACGCGCCCTCCAACTCGATTCGATGGATAAGCTCGATCAGGGTACTCGCGACCAGTTCCTCAACCGTCTGCAAAAAAGGCGCAATAACCGCGAAAGTGAGCTAACCGCAGAGAGCCATAAAGAGCGCCATCAGCAGGTGCTGTCGTTTGTTCTCAAGTCCGTCAGCGGCGCCCTCGACTCTCAAACGGCTTACTTTACCCCTGCCGAAGCCAACCAGTTCATGATTCAGGTTCAGCAGCGCCTCTTTGGTATTGGTGCCCAACTCAGAGATGACCTCAACGGCTTTACGATTACCCGTATTTTAGAAGGGGGGCCTCCCTCCACCTCTGAATATCTAAAAGTAGGCGATAAAATCATTGGAGTGAACCAAGAGCCTGTCGTTGGAATGGACATTGTCGAGGCTGTAGAGCTGATCCGCGGGCCAAAAGGCTCTCCCGTTCTACTTACCTTGCTTAGAGAACATGAAGAAACGCAGAAAGAAGAACGGTTAGATGTAGAAATCACACGCGGAGAAGTAGTCCTGAAAGAGACGCGTTTTGAGACGGAAACAGAGCCCTTCGGCGATGGCGCAATCGGTGTTTTGCGCCTTTTCTCATTCTATCAGGATTCGACGACTTCCTCAGGTAACGACCTCCAGGAAGCGCTTGAGACGATGAAGTCCCACCACAACCTCAAGGGCATTATCCTCGATCTACGCAACAATGCAGGCGGCTTGCTTCCTCAGGCTGTTTCCGTTACCGGTCTCTTTATTAAAAAGGGGATTGTGGTGTCGGTCAAAGATAATACCGGAACGGTACAACACCTTCGAAATATCGAAGGGAAGATGAACTGGGATGGCCCTCTTCTTGTTCTGACGAACAAAACAAGTGCTTCTGCAGCAGAAATTGTGGCACAAACACTTCAGGACTATGGCAGAGCCCTGGTCATTGGGGATAAAACAACATACGGCAAAGGCACTTTCCAGACCTTCACTTTGGAAGCTTCGAATTACGGCAAAATCAACCCCAAAGGCGAGTACAAAGTGACCCGAGGACGCTACTACACCGTTTCCGGGAAGAGCCCTCAACTTGTAGGAGTAAGCGCAGATATCGAGGTCCCTGGACACTTTTCTGAGCTCGATATTGGTGAAAAATACTCCAAGTATCCCCTAGAAAATGATCAGATCCCTCCCAACTTTGAAGATGATTTTTCTGATATCCCTGCCTCTCATCGCAACCAGATCGTTCGCCTCTATAAATTCAATTTACAGACGGTTTCGACCCAGTACGAGCCTTTCTTAGAAATCTTGCAAAAAAATTCCTCCACGCGAATTCAACAAAATAAAAACTACCAGAACTTCCTAAAGGAGATTTCTAGAAAAGATGACACTATCGAAGATGAGAACTCTTTTGGGCAGACAGATCTACAGCTGATGGAGACCTATAACATCATGAAAGATTTGATTTTACTCGAATCGGGCTCAAATTCCGCAGAGATGCAAGAAGCCGGATAGCGCGCGTCTGGTATTTTTCACCTCTTTCCAGTATACTCTTTTTCATTATGACTGTACGTACGCGCATCGCCCCTTCACCGACCGGTGATCCCCATGTGGGAACGGCCTATATGGCCCTCTTTAATCTGATTTATGCTCACCACTTTGGGGGCAAGTTTCTAATGCGGATTGAAGATACCGACCAGACCCGCTCGCGCCCTGAATATGAAAAAAACATCTTCGACACTCTCCGCTGGTGCGGTATCGAGTGGGATGAGGGTCCCGATGTAGGCGGCGACTTTGGCCCCTACCGCCAATCTGAACGCACTGAAATCTATCGCAAATATTGCGCCGAGCTTGTCGAAAAAGGCCATGCTTACAAGTGTTTTGCAACAGCCGAAGAGCTTGCCGAGATGCGCGAGATTGCAAAATCCACCGGGCAAAAGATCGGCTATGACCGCAGGTATCGCAACCTCAGCGCCGAAGAAATTGCCGAGCGTGAAAATGCCGGGCAGTCCTTTACCATCCGCCTAAAAGTTCCCCTAACCGGAGAGTGCGTCTACGAAGACGCCATCAAAGGTCGGATCACCGTCCCTTGGGCCGATGTGGACGATCAAGTCCTGATGAAATCTGATGGTTTTCCCACCTACCACCTTGCGAACGTTGTCGATGACCACTTGATGGAAATCACCCATGTCATTCGCGGTGATGAGTGGATGAGCTCGACGCCTAAACACATTCTTCTCTATCAGCATTTTGACTGGACGCCTCCTACCTTTATGCATATGCCCCTGCTCCTGGGAAAAGATGGGAAAAAGCTCTCCAAGCGCAAGAGCCCAACTTCGATCTTCTACTACCGCGACAGTGGCTACCTGCCCGAACCATTTCTGAACTTCCTCTCCCTGATGGGCTATAGCATGGAGGGCGATAAAGAGATCTATCCTTTAGAAGAGTGCATCAAGAGTTTTGACCCTTCCCGAATCGGAGTCTCTGGAGCTTTCTTCGACACGCAGAAGCTCGACTGGATCAACCAGCAATACCTGATCAAGCTGATCCCAGAAAACCAGCTATGGGGAAAGATCAAAGAGTGGGGGCTTAATGACGCTTTCATGGAGAAATTGATGCCACTTGTCCATACGCGCATCAAGACCTTTGGGGAGTTCATGGAACTCTGCGCCTTTTTCTTTGTGAACCATTTGCCCCACTCAGAAGAACTTCTCTGTCCTAAAGGTCTCCCTGGCGATCACGCCTGCTTTTTGATGCAGGGGATCATCTGGAGCCTTGAGGAGCAAGAAGATTGGGGAAGCAGCGGGATGGAAAAGGCCTCGCACACGGTTGCTGAAATCTTTGGAGTGAACCACAAAAAAGTGGTCATGCCCATTCTCTACGGAGCCCTTACTGGAAAGCGTCACGGACCTCCCCTCTTCGATTCTACCGAACTCCTCGGCAAGGACCGAGTCAAAGCACGCCTACTTCAAGCGATCGAATTTCTGGGTGGAATCTCCAATAAGAAAATGTCCCTGCTCACAAAGGCCTGGGGACAGCGGGATGCAAAAGCGCTTATCTCGTGAGTGTTTCACTCTCTTCTTTCGCTGTTTCATCATGCGAAATGATGTAGTGGGGGTGATACCCATAGCTGGAACACCCCGAAAGTAGAAGGGCTAGGGACAGACAAAAAAGTGATATCTTAATCAGCATAAATCTATTTGTAACAATGACGGTTTTTGAGCGCAACAACCCAGCAATGGCCACTATTGAAGAGCGCTATCCTTTAACAGGAAAAGGCTCAAGCAAAAGCATCTATCATGTGCGGCTAAAGCTCCCTGTAATTACTCCGCCATTCTCAGTCGGAGACTCCATTGGCATCCTCTCTCAGAATGACTTTGGCCATGTGAGCTCTCTGCTCGAGGCGCTTAACTACTCCGGCAAAGAGATAGTCAAAGACCCCCGCAGGCAAGATTCCCTCCCCCTCCACCAATATCTCCTTGAAAGAGTCAATTTGGCAAGGCTTAATCCCTCACTCGTCCGTCTAGCAGCCATCGAAATGTCCGCTACCCCAGAAGAGAGGAAGCTTTTTCTAAACTCTCAGGACCCACTCATCTTCCTCCGCAACCATAGCCCAGCCCCTCTCCCCTTAGAGCTTTTGCCAGCATGCTTTGGACCGCTGCTCCCCCGCTTCTACTCGATCGCCTCCTCGCCCCTCCTCCACCCCGGCGCCATCGATCTGACCGTGGCCGTTCTCTCTTATACTATCGGCGAGGAGACAAGACGTGGCGTTGCCAACCATTTCCTCTGCTCCCAGGCAAAAATCGGCAAAACCCCCATCCCCTTTTATGTACAGCCTGCACACCACTTTGCTCTCCCCGATGAGCCTAATACCAAGATCATCATGGTAGGGCCAGGTACTGGCGTCGCTCCTTTCCGCGCTTTTCTTCAAGAGCGCATACACCTAAACTCCACGGGCGACCACTGGCTCTTTTTTGGGGAGCGGCATGAGGAGCATGACTTCTTCTATAAGGACTATTGGCACTCCCTCGTTGAAAAGAAGAAGTTACGCCTATCTACCGCCTTTTCAAGGGCTAGCCACGAAAAGTTCTACGTCCAGCATGCCATGGAAGCCGAGGGCAAGGAGCTCTTCAGATGGCTCGAAGAGGGGGGATATTTTTATGTCTGCGGCGACGCGAAGCAGATGGCGCGCGATGTCGACGCCACCCTCCACAAACTCGTTGCCCTCCATGGGAAACTCAGCGCCGAAGAGGCAAAGAGCTACGTCAAGTCTCTAAAAGCTGCTGGACGCTACCTCACCGATGTCTATTAGGTCGAACATGTTTCGAAATTTCTTCTTCCTCATTACGCATGGGTTATTCTGACTATTTCAACGTTTTGTTTGATTGGAAGAAATTTGCCGTTTTTAATTATCGGCTGGACGGCTTCGTGTTCATATTCGTTTTCTTCAACCCAAAGATCATACTTCTGTTGCAGATTAAGCCAGAGCTGAGGGGTCGTGTCAAAGGCTTCAGATAAAGCAATCGCGACGAAAGTGGTAATGCTAGCTTTTCCAGACCTAATTTTGAACAGTGTATTTCGCGAAATTTGCAACCTATCAGCAAGTTTCTGAATATTTAGACAGAGCGGTTTAATATAAAGTTCATCAAGAATTTTTCCTGGATGACTTGGTTTTCTTATTCGCTTCATAACCACCTTCCATTTAATGGTAATCTATTAAGTTTACATCATGGGCGTCGCCTTTCTCAAAGCGAAATATTATCGTCCAATTGCCATTCACGTGAACCGAAAAAAAACCTCTTAAGTCTCCTTTCAAAGGGTGAAAATCTGACCCAGGAAAGTTCACATCCTTAGCTATGTGGGCCCCATCAAGAAGATCTAGAATAAGTCCGATTCTTTCAGCATGAGCGGCCAGAATACCTGCTTTGCTTCCAGTTTCAAAAAACTTCTTCAATCCCTTGTGCTTAAACTTCTTAATCACCACAGAGCTCTCATTTCTTTGCATTGTAACCTTTTTGGTTACATGTGTCAAGAGACGTATAAATTATCGTGATAGCGAGACGGTGTAAACTAGTGCCATTCAAGATGCCCGAGGTAGATATTAACGTTGACTGTGTACATAATCGTATGCTCAAAAAGGAAAAGCGCGGTCTTGAGAACCGACTTACTAAGTTAAGATGGAGATTTCTTCGACACGGAGGCAGTCATGACTATTGGCTAAAAAAAAATCATAAAAACCGCGGAGAAAAATCCGCCGAAAGAGTAGATCTTATGGAGCTAGAAGGTAAAGTTTTTAAAGAAGGCGAGTGGTGGCTAAATGAGGTGCCTTCTCTAAATCTCATGACACAAGGCAAGACAAAACAGAACGCTTTGGAGATGATTGTTAGACGCGTCTATCGGTTTGACCGAAGCATACTTCGCCGATGAGGTCAGCGAGGGGTTTACTATTATCGCTACTGAGTATGAAAAAGGCGTGATTGGTCTTTAGCTATCACGGTTGTACCCAATCGTCTTTTTTGATGCGATTCACTATAAAGTTCGAGAAGGAAGCAAAGCCTTAACCAAAGCGGCCTACACCTGTCTAGGGATCGATCTAGAAGGGAAAAAAGAAATTTTAGGTGCATGGATAGGGGAAAGCGAAGGAGCGAAGCTATGGCTTCAAGTTTTTACAGAGTTGAAGAATCGAGGGGTAGAGGATATTCCTATCGCTTGCATGGACGGGCTGAAAGGCCTTCCCGAGGCCCTAAAGTCAGTTTTTCCTGAAACAGAGGTGCAGCTATGCGTTATCCATATGATCCGGAACTCGCTCAAATACATACCTCACAAATATTTGAAAGAATTTGTTAAAGAGCTCAAGGATATCTACCAAGCTCCAACAGAGGCTAAGGGGGAAAGCGCAGTCCTTGCTCTAGAGGAAAAATGGAGCGCGAAGTATACCTTAGCCGTTAGGCCATGGATAGCTCATCGGGATAACTTAAAAACATTTTTCAAATTTCCGGAGGAACTAAGAAGATTGATTTACACCACAAATGCCGTAGAATCGCTGCATAGGCAGTTTAGATTACAGTCCCCAGGGGAATTTTTCAACCCTTTTGCAATGGTCCTCAAAATCTGTTTGTTGATTTTTAAATGCTTTTAAGGGATACTTAGGGGTATCCTTTAACCAAGGAGTCTAAAATGACTGGAATGTTTTCTTTAAGTTTGCTACCAAAAGGAAGCAGTATCAGACCGCAATATGGACTCAATTTATGGGGGCAGTGGAACCGTCGTTATTACTCCATATCCTCAGATCAATTTGCAAATAAAAATTTTAACGATAAACCCTCATCAGTGGCTATGAAAAAATTGTTATCATTTGAACAATTTAAGGAAGAGCGTGTTAAAAGTTTAAAAAATTTCAAACAATTGCCTAATATTCAAGCAGTTTGCAAGGATGATTTAGAAAAAATCTCAGTAGCTTATGAAAAATATTGCTTATCCCAGTACTCATTATATAAACATCAAGTATATGGAGGAAATCCCTCCACAATGATATAGCGTATATATACACCAGACCCAGGCATAAGCTTGGAATTTCCAGAAGGTGTAGAAATTCCAAGTCAGTAGGCTGTCTAATTCCGCCCTATAGGCTAATGGGAAGTTTCTCAATACAGCTGCAGATAGCTTCTTGGAACAACTGAAAACTCGCAAATGAGCGATTAGGATCAGATTCTCCCAATGCATACGCGCAATATGAAAAAGGCACTACCCGGATGTCTCTAGAAAAATATGATCAGCTGCTGCGGGCGGTAGACCCTGTGCGTCGTAGCTTGCTTCGAGTGGTTTAAAGACCTACTCTCTCGTGGTGATAGTGCCAAATCACTGGAAGCCATGTTTTACAAATGGCCCACCCAGACCACTTTAGAGAAATAAGGGTAGAGTTGACCCCAATTCTGTGTGCAAAGAAACTGGTGGCAGTATAGAATCGAGGTTGGTTATTTGTTTTGATTTGAATAAGCCGAGAGAATTCTTTAAAATGGATGCTTTAGATCTCTGTACCGGACAAAAAAGGGTTCAAGAGGCGAGCGAGGCAAAGTCAAAGCTCTTCGAGCTTCGCAGGTCATAGCCAAAGTGCTATGGCCGAGAAATGAGAAGGGGTTTGTCAAAGCCGCA
>SDBV01014138.1_pt1 | contig 10079 bp, 5 predicted proteins | sample 2277081 | NCBI WGS metagenome assembly SDBV01 (sample SAMN10402039, study PRJNA504765) | marine sediment metagenome | isolation source: marine sediment core GS10_PC15, 223 cmbsf | place: Arctic Ocean: Southern Knipovich Ridge | collected 2010 | reverse complement strand
GGCGAGGCGCTCGTCGTCGTGTGGGGCGGTGCTGGCAAGTGCGATGTCCTTCCGCGAGCACGTGCAGGGATAGACCGCCCCCATCTCGATAAGCCGCTCCAGCGCGCCGCGATAGATCGCTGCACGCCGGGATTGATAGACGATCGGGTCTTCCCACTGAAACCCTAACCAGCTCAGCTCATCCAGGAGTTGGGTGGTGGTGCGGGGTTTGACCTTCGGACCCTCGAGGTCCTCCACTCGCATGAGCACCCTCCAGCGGCGTTGCTTGGCGAGTAGGTAGTTAATAAGGAACGTCCGCGCGTTACCCAGGTGCAGGGCACCGGTCGGTGAGGGGGCCAGGCGCGTTATTCCTTCGGGCATCTTCAGCTTCCTCTATTGGTCCGACGCGGGGCATTCTATCACAACGCATCTTCTGTGGAAGGGCGGAGTCCCGGCCCGCCGGGATAAGCAGGGGAGCGCCAAGATGCGAGCGGGGTTTCATCCCGGGTGGGTCTGAAATATACTTATTCGCTCAAATGCGAACTGCACTGCACATTGCGGTGGTCCTTGCGATGATCGCCTGCGTGATCGGCAACTCCGCCCACGCCCCGAGCAACACGTACGCCTACGCGCAGTTGCAGCAGATCGGGGCGGTCGTTGGCACGATCGAGAGCGGTGAATGGGTTCTCCCGCGAGATCAATCCGGGGCCCTGGCGCGCAAACCGCAGCTCTACGCGTGGATCGACGCACCCGTGCTCATGCTCACCGGTATCTACAACGATTTCACGTTCCGCTTTCCCACGGTGATGGCGTCCTTTGTCACTGGCGTGCTGGTGTACCTCCTGGGAAGGCGCTGGTACGGACGCACGGGGGGTCTGCTCGCCGCGTGCCTCTGGGCGAGCATCCACCACATGTCCAAGCTCACCTACGTCGCCGTCACGGACATGCTCCTGACGATGTTCATCACCGCCTCGATATTCTGTGCCGATCGCCTCCTGTTCCATCGCACCGCTCGCTCGAGGCGAACGCCCTGGGTGATCGCACTGTGGGCGACGATGATACTGGGCGCCCTGAGCAAGGGCTGGGGTGTGGTGAACCTGGTACTCGTGGGAGGGACGCTGGGAGTGGCGACGGCTGTGATACCGGGCTTCGGGGTCTTGGGAGCAGTCAAGGGCGCGGGGCGGAAACTCTCGCTTGCGGTGCGGCTCGTGCTTCGCCGCTGGCGCCGTGCAGCCAGAGCCACGCGCCTCGGATGGGGCATGCTCGCGATGGTGGGGGTCCTCGCACCCGTCTGGATCGCCATGCTCCTTAAGGGCGGCGAAGAGTTCCGCGAGATCGTCTATTACGAGTTCTACTCGCGAATCACCGGTAGGGGAGACGTAGTACCACACAGCAGTTCCGCCCCGCCGATACTGCACCTGCTGTATTACATGTTCCCGGCGACGGTGTTCGCGATTGGGGCGATGGTGCTGAGTGGCCCGCGCCGATGGTTCTCGCGGACCTCTCCCATCGCGATCCCGCTTATCTGGATCGCCGCCGTCGTCGTCCCGTTCTCGCTGGCCCACGGGTTCCGCCCGGACTACCTCCTCCCCGCCTACGCCGCTGGGGCATTGATGGGCGCCTGGGCGATCGAAGAAGTCCACCGCCGCGCCCGCCAAGGCGGCCGGACGGTCTCGGTCCTCCGCCACTCCTTCGCCGCCGCGTCGATTATCATCTGTCTGTCTCTCATCGTCGTACCCGCGATATACCTTCTCCACGAACACGTTCCGCGCGCAATCGCGAAGAACTTCCGTCTCCCCGCCGTGACTGCCCCCGAGACGTGGTGGATACTCACCGCACTGATTCCGATCGGCGCACTGGGACTCGCCGCGACGATTCGGGCGTCGCTGCGGTGGAGAATTCGGACGCTTGCCGCCATCGCGATCGTCGCGATGCTGGGGGTGATGTTCGTGGACAGGCATTTCATTACGCGGAGTGCGGTGACGGGCGACGGGGAGCGAATGGTGCGATTCGCCCGAACCACCAGACAGATCATCGGTGTCGACAGGTTTGCCGTCGCGCGGGCAAGAAAACTGGCGACGGCGCTTTACCTGGGCCGCTTTGGGGAGAACATTTTCCATGGATTGCACTCACCATATGACGCAGACCTGGACACTCAGGAAGCAGCCTCCGCCTTTGCCCAAGAGAGGGCTCGGGTGGGACTGGAGAGGCTCGCAGGTTCAGACGCTGTGTGGTTGGTCACGTGCGATAAGGGCTTGGTCGAGCTTGGGGCGGGGCAGATGGACGAATCGGGCCCGTATACGTCGAAGCTTTTCGGGCGGAAGGTGCGTTTTCGCACTTACCCGGAGCGCCTGGGCGAACTTGAAATCTCGACCGAACCGGTCGTTTCGCAGAGGTGGGGAAGGATGTATCTTATCCGCCTGGACCCGATAGCTCTCCAAAGGCGGATCAGCGAGAAAATGTACCTTGGAGCGGTGCTCCCGGCGTTCAGCTCCGGGAAGCAAGGGCGGACCCGGTAACGCAACCTTGGGACGCCTGCAAAGAACTATTGCTTAATGAGGCGAATGAATCACCATTCGAACTGACCAGAGGCCGGTAAGATGACAGAGAACCTCGAACGAGAACGCGACGTATCGGCGATTCTGTGGCTGGGTTTGCCGATGGCGACTCTCGCCCTGAAGCTCCTCAGTCCCTTGTTGGGTCCGGCGAGATGGACGGGCTTAATGGAAACCGAGCTGGGGTTTGTCGAGAACGCGACGGTGGGTTTTCTGATTCCGGCCGTTGTGCTCTCGCTGTTGATCTTCCGCCGCCGCCGCCAACTACCGCGCGGGTTCGGGTGGATCATGCTCGTAATCGCCCTCGGTTCGCTGTTCTTCGCGGGTGAGGAGATCAGTTGGGGGCAGCACTACCTGGGGTTCGAGACCCCCGAGGCGCTCATGGAGTTCAATCGCCAGGATGAGTTCAACTTCCACAATACAGAGAGCAAGTACGGGGGGAATCTGCTCAACAACATTCCGAGGCAGATACTCAATCTCGCGATGGTTGCGTGGATCGTATTACCGCTCGTGTTGCATCGCCGCATTTATAAGAGCGAGGCACGCGAAAAGCTATGGTACTGGTTGACACCCAATTACAGGGTGATTCCCATTGCGGTGATGGCGATCCTGTTTCGGATACCGGACAAGATCGACAAGCTCTTACCCGAGATTCCGTGGGAGAGCTATCTTTCGATGGCGTTTTTCCGCGCGTCGGGGGAGTTCAAGGAATACTGCTTCGCGATGGCGATTATGTTGTACGTCCTGTCCATACATGCCCGCATGCGGCGGAGATTTCGCGTCTTAAGTGGCATTAGTTAAGCGTCTTAGGAAGGCCCGCGGAGCGCAGTCCGCGGGCGTAGTTTAGGATGGGATGATCTTACGCGGGTAACGACCTCTCTGGAACATTGCCCTACAAAACCCCGCGAGCTTCTGCGATAATGAGGGTCTTGAGAGCATCTGAGCGGGTGGGAGGACGCCCCTGGGTGCTTTCAGTGTAGATTTCTTGAGTATCCGAAGGAGCGAGATTGTGGCGAAGTCGCAGGGCCCCGAAGAGAACAATTCGCAGGAATCCGATATCGCGGAATCGTCCCTGGCGTCCGTGACGCTCGAGAGCGAGAAGGTCAAGGATCAGCCCATCGAGGAGGAGCTCGTCGAGAGCTATCTCACCTACGCGATGAGCACGATCGTGGACCGAGCGCTTCCGGACGTGCGCGACGGGCTCAAGCCCTCTCAGCGGCGAGTGCTCGTGGCGATGAACGACCTGAACCTTTCACCCCGCGCCAAGCAGCGCAAGTGCGCCAAGATCGCCGGGGATACTTCGGGCAATTACCATCCCCACGGTGAGGGTGTGGTCTATCCGACGCTGGTCCGCCTGGGACAGCATTGGAGCCTGCGCTACCCCCTGGTCGACCCGCAGGGTAATTTCGGATCGATCGACGGTGATCCCCCGGCCGCGATGCGATATACCGAGGCGCGCATGACCGCCATCGCCACGGAGATACTCAAGGACCTCGACCTCGAAACCGTGGACATGCAACCCAACTACGACGATACGCGCACCGAACCGGTGGTCTTACCCTCGAAGTTTCCGAACCTCCTGGTCAACGGATCGCAGGGGATTGCGGTGGGGATGGCGACGAGCATTCCACCTCACAATCTCAACGAGGTCTGCGACGCCCTTATCCACCTGATGGCCAATCCCGACGCGAGCATTGGCGAGTTGATGAACTTCATCCAGGGCCCGGACTTCCCGACCGGGGGGCTGATCTGCGGGCGAAAGGGGATCATGCAGGGATACAGGACCGGGCGCGGGCGAATCACCGTGCGGGGCAAAGTCCACACCGAACAGTCCCGCGGGGGCAAAACGCAGATCATCATAACGGAGATTCCCTACCAGGTGCTCAAGAGCACGATCGTCGAACGCATCGCCGATGTGGTCAACGCTGGGCGCATCCCCGAGATCTCCGACGTCCAGGACCACTCCGACCGCACCGGGATGCGTATCGTCGTGGAACTCAAGAAAGGGACCGAACCGGAGGTGGCGATCAACCAGCTCTACCGCTACACCCCGCTTCAATCGACGTTCAGTATCATCAACATCGCCCTGGTCAATCGGGCCCCGCGGACATTGACAATCCGCGACTTCCTGGTGGAGTTTCTCGAACACCGCAAGGAGGTGGTGCGGAGGCGGACGACGTACCTGCTCCGCCGCGCCCGCCAGCGGGCACATATCCACGAGGGCCTGATCCTCGCGATCGCCGATATCGACCGGATCATCGAACTCATCAGGACCTCACCCGACGTACCCACCGCTCGGAAGCGATTGATGGACCTGGCGCTTCGATTGACCGAAGCCACCACCGTCCGCAAACTGCTCCCCAAGGCGTTCGTGAAGAAGGCCAGCTCCGAGGATCAGCACCTGACGGGGGTCCAGGCGGATCAGATTCTCGCGATGCAGTTGCGGCGGTTGACGGCTTTGGAGATGGAGAAGCTCGCAGCCGATTACACGCACCTCTGCGAAGAGATCGACGGTTACGACGCCATCCTCGGATCCGAGGCGCTGCTGCTGGACGTCATCCGAGAGGACGTTTACGAGATCAAGGAGAGGTTTGGAGACGCCCGGAGAACGCAGATCGTCGCGGACGTCGGGGATTTCAACATTGAGGACCTCATTGCAGAGGAAGACGTTGTCGTCACGCTCACCCATCAGGGTTACATAAAGCGGATGCCTCTTACCACCTATCGCCGCCAGGGCCGCGGTGGTCAGGGCATCATCGGGTCGGACTCCAGAGAGGGCGACTTCGTGGAGGAGGTGTTCATCGCCTCGACGCACGATTACCTCCTGATCTTCATGAACAACGGGCGCATGCATTGGTTGAAGGTGTACGATATTCCGTCGATGGCGAGGCAGTCCATGGGTCGGGCGATCGTCAACCTCCTCCCGATCCAGAAGAATGAGAATATATGCGTCGTCATGTCCGTGCGCGAGTTCGACGAGCGATTCCTCGTGACCGCGACGAAGAAGGGCCAGATCAAGAAGACCCCTTTGATGGCGTACGGGAATCCGCGGAAGGGCGGAATTCAGGCGACGGGTGTGCGGGAAGACGACGTGGTGATCGGGGTCGCGGTCACCCGGGGCGACGACGAGATCGTCCTCGCCACTCGAAACGGCCAGGCGATTCGATTCAAAGAGGCGAACGTGCGCGCTATGGGCAGGACCGCGGCAGGGGTGCGAGGGGTGAACCTGCGAAAGTCAGACGAGGTGGTGGGGATGGCGATCGTGGATACGATGGCGACGCTGCTGACGATCTGCGAGAACGGGTATGGAAAGCGGACGCGCTTCGACGAATACCGCGTCCAGTCTCGCGGGGGATACGGGATTATCAACATCAGGACCACCAAGCGAAACGGGAAGGTGGTGGGGATGAGGTCGGTGCGCGATAGCGACGAGCTGATGCTCATCACGCTCAACGGGATGATCGTGCGCATCGGGCTCGAGGGTCTCCGTACGATCGGCCGCGCCACGCAGGGCGTCCGCATCATAACGCTTAAGGGTAAGGACAAGCTCGTCTCCTTCGCCCGCGTGGTCACCGACGGGACCGACCAGGACTCTCCCGAATCTGCTCAGGACGAAGAACCCCCCGCGCAAAGCGAGGATCCTTCTGAGGACAGCGCGGACGGGAAGGAATAAGAGCCCCTGTGAACCTGGACACAAACTCAGCAGCGATTTCTATATAGTCTCGGCCCCGGGGGTCCCGGTGGTATCGGCGGAATCAGCTTGGCGGAGGTCCGGGAGTGTGATGGTGAAGGTCGTCCCCCGGTTCATTCTCGAGGTCACCCTTATGCGCCCGTGGTGCTCCTCGAAGACTTTCTTGGCAACGGCGAGGCCCAGCCCGGTGCCTTTCTGGCCCTTGGATGAGAGGAAAGGCGTGAAGATATCGTGTATCTCCTCCCGCGGGATCCCGGATCCGTTGTCGCTGACGCGGACGACGACCGCACGGTTGTTGGGGCCGTAGCGGGTGGAGACGGTGATGATACCGGTTTCGTCGGCGACGGCTTCCATGGCGTTGGTGAGCAGATTGGTGAAGGCGTGGCGGAGCCCTTCGGCGTCGGCGGGGATCGGGGGGAGGTCGTCCAGATCGGTCATTATGGCGATTCCCCGCTCGTCGGTCGCCGGGGTCTGAAGCTCGACGCATTCGGTGAGTACGTGGTTGAGATTGATGTTCTCCAGCAGCGGTTCACGCTGCTTGGAGAAGGTGAGCATGTTCAGAATAAGATCGTTGATTCTCTGGAGATTGCGTTGAACTATCGGCCAGGCGTCTTTGGCCTTGCCCAGGTCGGACCCTTCCAGACCCATTCCCACCACGTCGATCCCACCCGCAAGAGCCTGGAGAATGTTCTTGATGTGGTGAGAGAGTACCGCCACCGTCTCCCCGACAGCGGTCAATCGTTCGCCCTTGACCGCCTGCTCGTACAGCCGCACGTTCTCGATCGCCAACCCCGTATGGTACCCGACAGCCGTCAGCAATCGAAGCTGCTCGGTGGAGTATGTGTGTTCGGATACGCTGCAATCGACGTGAATGACACCGAGTATTCGCTTGCGTCCCTTGATGGGAACGCAGATCGCCGAGCGGATCCCGAAATCGTGCACGCTCTTTCCGGAGGTCAACCTCGCGTCGCTCATGGCGTTGGAGGAGAGGAGCCCGACTTCGTTCTTCACGACCTGGTTGATGATGGTGCGCGAGATGGGTATCTCCGGCCGGGATCGTTCGCTTACCTGCCGAGACGCCTTGAGGTCGAGCTTCCCGTCCTCGTCGATGAGCATGACGTATCCGCGGTCTGCCTTGACGATCGTGAAGATCCTCTCGAGTATCCGCTGGAGCAGCTCATCGACGTTGAAGATCGATCCGACCTCACGGATGAGATTGTAGAGGATGCGCAGGTTGTCGATTGCCTCCGCACCGGCCTCCGGAGTCGGGATGATGATGGAGTCTTCGTTGCTCGGGAGCCTGGCGATGATCGACGCGTCCACCAGGTTCCCGTTCTCATCGACGTCGACGGAAGGGAGGGTGACCGCGTCCTCTCCGAACACCAGCAGCGAGGAACCGCAACGTATCTGATCCCCGCGCTTCAGTGGTGCGGGTTCTTCGAGCCTGATACCGTTGAGAAACGTTCCGTTGGCCGACCCGAGGTCTTCGAGCATCCACTGCCCGTTTTGCAGGATTAGGCGCGAGTGGCGCCGCGAGAGCGTCCCGTCGGTCAACTGAACGGTGGTGCTCTGCCTACCGAGGATATTCTCGCCTTCGGTGAGTTCGAATTTCCGGCCCTTTTCCGGGCCTTGAATGACCTGAATGGAAGCCACAACTTCTCCTCGATCCGACCCGTCCGGGCTCTCGGGGACTTGCGAGACCTAATCCAGGGGCTCCGAGACCGCGGGGCGCCGGACACGACCTACCCATCCACTTGTGCTAATATAGATATGACATATCGGAAGCACAAGGTAGCTCCGATGGGCATGTCTTCCGCATTATTCATGATACTTTACCCCGCCCTTTGTGTCAAGCGGCGCGCTGGGCGGCGCAGCTTGCCTTTCACGAGGATCAGATCTCCGCGGTTCCTTTTGGGATGTTCGCGAATGCTCAAAGGCAGATACTACCGAAGCGGCGTTTCCCGACGCGAAGAATCGCACCGGGTTTCAGGACCACTTCGGTATCGATATCGGTGATTTTCTCATCGTTTAGGCTGACGGCGTTTTGCGAGACCAGGCGACGCGCGGCGGACTTGCTGGTGGCGAAACCGGCGTGGCAGATGAGTTCCACTATGTTCATCTTGTCGGTGTGGACCGCTATCTGGGGCATCTCGGTGGGTCTCTGGTGGTCGGAGAAGACGCGGTCGAACTCGGCGGCGGCGGCCTCCGCGGCACGCTCGTCGTGATACGTCGCGACGATCATCTTACCGAGCGTCGCCTTCGCCTGGCGCGGGTGCGTCCGGTCAGCATCGAGCAGCTTGCTAATCTGGTCCGCGGGAAGCTCCGTCAGCAGGGTGAAGTAGTTCTCCATCAGTGCATCGGGAATCGACATGACCTTCCCGAACATCTCGTTGGGGTCTTCCGTGACGCCTATGTAGTTTCCCTTCGACTTGCTCATCTTCTCGACCCCGTCGAGCCCGATAAGCAGGGGGAAGATCATGACGATCTGTGGGGGCTGCCCCGCGTTTTCCTGGAGCTGTCGGCCGACGAGAGTATTGAACGTCTGGTCCGTCCCCCCGAGCTCGACGTCCGCCTGAATGCAGATGCTGTCGTACCCCTGAACGAGCGGATAGAGAAACTCATGAATTCCGATGGGGACCTGCGCCTTGTAGCGACGCTCGAAGGTGTCCCGCTCCATCATCCGCGCGACGGTCATCTGCGAGGTCAACCGAAGTACGTCCGACAGATCCATCTTCCCCAGCCATTCGCTGTTGCGCCGAATCTCGAGCTTTTCGGATGAAGTGTCGAGCACCGTTCCCGCCTGGTCGATATACGTGCGGGCGTTCTGTTCTATCTCCTCGGGTGACAGCATGGGGCGGGTCTTGTTGACCCCGCTCGGATCCCCGATGCGAGCGGTGTAATCACCGATGATCAGCACCGCCTTGTGCCCGAGGTCCTGAAACTTCCGCACCTGCTTGAGCTGAACGGTATGCCCCAGGTGGATGTCCGGTGCGGTCGGGTCCATCCCGAACTTGATACGCAATTGCCTCCCGGATCGGGAAGCTTCTCGCAGCCGCTCTTCGAGTTCTATCTGCGTGTAAATCGCCTCGCACCCCCGCGTGAGCGTGAGGACCTGCTGGTGCAATTGATCATCGGTAAGTTTTCCCATGAGGGGCGTGAGTCTAACTGCAGAGGCGTTGATTTTCAACACGTACGAATGGGACGTCCGCAATGGGACATTGGACACTTGCCCAGGGTGCGTCTGAGGTATTAGAATCTACGCCTTGACCTGTAAGAGATTTTCATCCCGATAACCTCACAAGCTACCGAAACGGTGAAGAAGACCCTTTCCATCCCGCTGCTCGTCATCGCGATGCTCTTTGTGGGCTGCGCGGAACCGGTCCCGCGTCCCCCTCACAGCCTGATGGAGTACGAGATGATCAGACGCTCCAGGACGGAATCGTACCCCGTCCGGACTATTATCACGGGCAACCTTCAGCGCGTCCTCGATGAGGAGCTGCCCACACCGCACCGGGTGGGCTCGCTCCGGTTGGTCCTGCACCTCGGTTCCGGGGATCCGGAGGTGAGAGACCGTCTCTCGAAGGTCCTGTCCCAACCGAACTCCCCCTACGAATTGCACCGGGCGGTGCTCTCGTTCCTTCTGGAGAAAGACTATCCGGGTCTGGCGGGATATGTGGTTCCGGCGCTGTCGAGGCTCGGTCAAGATCCCACGGTTCGCGATTCCCTGATTCAGTGGTTGACGCGGCACCCCTCCCCGGAAGTGCTCACCGAGATCGTCAAGCTCTGGGCGGAGGAACCGTCGACCACGGGCCTCAACGAACCGAGATTCCGCTATATCGTCGAGCGCATCACCG
>SDBV01014137.1_pt1 | contig 10079 bp, 11 predicted proteins | sample 2277081 | NCBI WGS metagenome assembly SDBV01 (sample SAMN10402039, study PRJNA504765) | marine sediment metagenome | isolation source: marine sediment core GS10_PC15, 223 cmbsf | place: Arctic Ocean: Southern Knipovich Ridge | collected 2010 | reverse complement strand
TAGTCAAGTGTTCTATGCGCGTGTAATTGATTTTACCATTCTGCTATTTTGTCTGAAAGCCAGGATTCACCTATCCCCGTGGTCTTAATTACCTTATGGTAAATGGATTGCATATGAAACCGTTTTTCAATTCTTGGAAGAATAATTGAACGCATCATTCCTTTCATTTCATGAGGTACCCCGGGCATTGAAACAAATACGGTTCCCCTTTCGTCAAACCACATTCCGGGAGCACTGCCAAGCATATTGGTAATCTTGTCACAATTTACAGGCAATTCCGCCTGTGTACGATTTGTGGGGGTGAGTTCTTTGCCGAATTTTTTAAACAGGGAAGTTACTTCAACCAGTGCCTCCTGATTGAGTTTTATTTCAACGCCAAAAAACTTAGCTAATAGTGGTTTGGTAAGATCATCATTGGTAGGGCCAAGGCCCCCTGTAATCAGAACAAGTTCTGCGTTTTGTTGAGCTTCCGAGAAGGATTTCAGAATGTCTGTTTCAGTATCCCCAATGGTTGTTTTTTTCACTACCCTTATTCCCAGGTCATCCAGTTCCTGGCTAATCCATTGTGAATTTGTATCTAAAATCTGGCCAAATAGAATTTCATCACCTATGGTTATAATTTCAGCTTTGGTATGACTCATTTTGTTTTATAAATTATATACCTGAAGTATTTAAATTGCCAAGGCTTATCGTTATTGTTCTCATCTTATCTTTATCATCTGCGTGCATTACCACGCTAAGTTGTATGTGAATATTATAAACATTAAGTTCAGTGTTTTTTGACCGGATCATTCCAATTTTCAATATGTCTGAATTTATTATACCGAAATTTCTGGTGTTTTCTTTTTCTTCAAAAAATTCATTTTTACCTGAGGCGATAATTGATTGATCATATTCCTGAAAGGCATCAATATTGGCAATTTCTTTGATTGATAATACCTGTAGATTTTCAAGGCCATCAATATTCAGGAGCATCCATTGATAGCTTCCTTCATCGATTAAGCAACGATTAAGTGTGTCTTTATTAATAATTCTGCTATTATTTATAATGGACCTTCCATAATAATTTCCATTAATACTATAAAGCCGGTCAAATGTGATGGCGTACCTTAGATTGATCTCGCCAATTGTGGCCCGTAACTTTGGAAAAAGGTGGTAGGAATTAAAAAGTCGTAATACCATTGCAAAGCTACAGGCAAATAAAAGTGAATGGAGGGGTGTGTCAAAAATCAGGTATCCACCATCTCCTGTATCAATTGTCTGCTCTCTGATCGACTCTTTTGAATAATTCTGGAAAGTAAATTCCTGGGTGCGAAGGCAATGTTCTATGGCTTCATCAAATAATATTCTATAAAGGATGGGGATCAAAGGTTGAACAAAATTATCAAAAGACCCATACTTTCTAATATCAACCCCCAGTATAGATTTTTTACCAAAATGTACCTCTCCAAGATGTTCTAAAAGCGCGTTTTTAAGCTTGGTTTCATCCGGAATTTTTTTTATCCTCTCGTAGGAATATCGAATATCGTATTTCTCCAAAATACCTATTACCTTTTCGTATTGAAGATCTTTTATGCTCTCGTCCATAAAAAATAAAGATTACTGGAATCCGAATTTATAATAATTTCTAAACAAGTACAGATAATTTTTCAATTCCATGGAAATAGATATCAACCTTTAAAGATTTTAATTTAATCTTGTATATAATAAATTCATTTAAAATTATATCCTGATGAGTATATCTGCAGCTTATAAAATGATCCTTGATAATGCCGTCATCGCATTGCATAAACGTACTTTTTTTGCACAATATCCTGAACATCCTTCACCCAAAATATACGGTGAAACAGCAGATAAAGATGGTCGTGAAAAATTTCAGGAGCTGTTAAATAAGCCATTTGATGAACTTAACCAACAGAGGGAACATAAATGGACCGGATCAGAAGAATCCCCTTATTTGCAGGAACCTTTGGGGATTGAATATCCTGTGATGGAAGCGGCGACTTTGATCGAAAGAGCCACTGAAGCTTTCCAGGGATGGCGAAAGGCGAGTCCGGAAGACAGGGCGGGGGTACTTATAGATTCCCTCGAACGAGTAAAAAATCGGTTTTTTGAGATCGCTTATGCTACCATGCATACAACAGGCCAGGGTTACATGATGGCATTTCAAGCCTCGGGCCCTCATGCCGCTGACAGAGCTTTGGAAGCCATTGCAGCTGGATTTGAAGAGTTAAAACGGTTTCCCGATGCGGTGTTGTGGGATAAACCTATGGGAAAATACAACCTGAAGCTCAACAAAACATGGCGGGCAGTTCCCAAAGGTATCGGGTTGGTAATCGGGTGCTCTACTTTTCCCACCTGGAATTCGGTTCCCGGTATTTATGCAAGTCTCATTACCGGCAACCCTGTGATTGTAAAACCCCATGCCGGTGCGGTGCTGCCCATTGCGATCTTTGTTTCGGAGATTACCAATGCAATGAAGAATGCCGGTTACTCCGTTGACACCTGTCAATTGGCAGTAGATACCATTGATGCACCCATTACAAAAGAATTAGCTGAAAATGCCGCAATAAAAGTTATTGATTATACAGGTAATTCAGAATTTGGGAATTACATCGAAAGTCTGTCGGGAAAATCTGTCTTTACAGAAAAAACAGGAGTGAATTCAGTCATTATTGATAGTGCAGAAGATATTGATAAAGTAGCTCAGAACCTGGCATTTTCTGTTGCTTTGTATTCAGGACAGATGTGTACAGCTCCTCAAAACCTCCTGATTTCCCGTGATGGTATTAAAACACCGTCAGGAATGGTTTCTTTTGAAGAATTTGCTCAAAAATTTGTTGATAATATAAATGGGTTAGTTGATAATCCCAAGGCAGGCCCATTTGTACTCGGCGCCATCCAAAATCCAAAAACATGTGCCCGGACTGAATCGGTAGAAAAACTTGATGGTAAAGTCTGGCTTTCATCGCGTACAATTGAAAACCCCATGTTCAAAAATGCGCGAATCATGACACCCGTAGTTTTGGAAGTGGAGGGGAAGGATGAAGCGATTTACGCGAAAGAATTATTTGGCCCTGTCGCTTTGTTGATAAAAACCAGAGATACTTACGACTCCGTTTCGATAGCGCAGCGTATGGCCATGATTCATGGAGCCATCTCTTGCGGGGCGTATACCACTGATGGAGACATGAAAGAATACATAGCTGATCAGATGGCACTGGCGGCCACCCCTGTTTCTTTTAATTTAACAGGCGGAATATATTTAAATCAGCATGCGGGATTCTCAGATTTTCATGTTACCGGTGGAAATCCAGCAGGAAACGCATCTTTTACCAATCCTGAGTTCGTAATCAAAAGGTTTACGTGGGTAGGTACAAGAGAGTTGGTTGTTTGAGTGATCAGCCTTGAGCGAAGATGCTTACCGGTTTACCGTGCAATGTCTAATGATAATTCTTGGTATAAACTTAATCCCTTTAGTTTTTTGTTCTATCCGTAAAGATTTGATTTGTCTACTCTCATGTTTTTCCTCCCCCTACCCCCTCAAAGAGGTCTCAAAGAGGGGGACATCGAAACTTCATTTGACATGGGTCTCGTCCCATAAGTTATCAATTAAACATATATGGTTAGTTCTATTACTCAATATCAAAAAAGGCTTTAATTTCCTTGTTATTGCTTGCTGCGCCATAATCCCCCGCACTTTTACCATTGAGGTCAAGCAGGGTGGTGTCTGCATGCTTTTGTAATAACAATTCCACAACATCAGGATATTCATTTGTAATCGCAAACATAATTGCGGTCATATGAGTGCCTTCATAATTGTTGATGTCCGCATTATAATCCAATAGCAGTTTTACGATTTCCACGCTTCCAAACATCGAAGCAATGATCAAAGCAGAGCGGGTGTCAAACTCATCATCCGGGTTGGCTCCGTGTGACATGAGTATCTTCATTGCTTCAAAACTATTTGAAAAAGCAGCCCAGGGAACCGGAAGCAGGTTGTTGGGCAGTTTTGAAAAAACATCCATACCCAATTTGGTAATCATTTCATCAACCATTGGCGCGTTGCTCTGTTCAATTGCTTGTTGATAAAATTCTAAATATAATGAGTCGGCTGAATTTTGGTAATAGTTTATTTGTGAGGAAACGATTATTTGTGAGATCTTATGTTTTTGATTCTTTGCAGCATACTGCAAAACAGGCAGGCCTTCAGGAGTATAGCCAAAAACATCAGCCCCGTTATCTACCAGTATTTTTACCAGGGAATGATCACCTTTTTTTATCGATAAATATAAAAGGGACTCTTTGTTTTCGGTAATCAGATTTGGGTCGATGCCTGATTTGAGGCAGTTTTCGAATGACGATAATTCTGCCTGCTCAATAAATAACCTGGCATCCTTTAAATCACAAGGGGTATGGGTGCATCCACAAAAGAACAAAATGCAACCTGTGAGAAATATAGTACCGGATCTTCCTATCAATGTTTTATAATTTAACGTGCGTTCGATATAAGAATTCTTTTTTGTTTGAATTATACCAATAGTCTCCTCCTTGGAAGAGTGTAGAGGTGGGTATTATATATAAGTCATAATTCAAACAAAAAATTCAGTCATAATAAAATCAAATGAAAACATCTTTGCTTATTTACCCACCCCAACCCCTCCATGGAGTTCAATCGTAATTTTATAGGATGTATATAAATTAACGTGAGTTCGAAATAAAATAAAATGAAAGCACCTTAAATTCCCCTCCATGGAGATGCTATGGAACTAAATCAAATTCACGATTGTATTACTAACATTCAAATTAAACGCAATCTGATTTTATGAAAGCAACTATTGCATTTTTTCTTGTTGCGGGGCTTATCATCAAAGTTTCTGCAATAGGTACACGGACTGATTTTATCCTGCAGGATGACAAATGGGTGGCGCCCGCATCAGCAAAAGCTATTAAAAACCCAAACAAGGGAGACAAATCTTCAATTAAGCGAGGCAAAGGTTTGTACAAATCTTACTGTATGGTATGTCATGGTGAGACTGGTACAGGCGATGGCCCCGGATCCAAGGCCCTTGAAACGAAACCGGCGAATCACACTTCAGCAGAGGTTCAAAAGCAAACCGATGGCGAAATATTCTGGAAAATTACCGAAGGTCGCGGAAGTATGGTGGGTTGGAAAAATGTATTGAAAGAACAAGACCGATGGGACCTTGTAAATTTTGTAAGGACTCTTGCTAAATAATGAATTAAACCTATAACCAAGTACAATGATGATGTTTAGAAACAACAAAAAATTAAGAAAACAAGTGTTAGTTTCAATAATGGCCCTTTCTATATTGGGCTATCTGACAGCTTTTACACCAGCTTTTAAAACGTTTACGCCTTCTAATCCTGCAGGGCCGGAGGATTGGAAAGATTATAAATCCTGGTATAAAATAACGAAAGAACCTAATACCGGAGACCCTACAGGTTTTCTGGACAAAAAACATCGCGGAACATCAGCTTTCAGGGATGTATTTATCAATGATAAAGGAAAGGCAACGAACGTTGGAGATGCAGAATTTCCTTACCCGGAGGGTACTATTATTCTTAAAGAGGCCTTCAAAAGTCAGAAAGATTACGATGCACAAAAGAAACCCGAGTTGACGGTAATGGTGAAAATGGCATCGGGGTCTTCCCCGTCAACAAACGACTGGATGTTTTATATGGGTGGAGATGGTAAACTTTCCGGAACGGGTATGGAATCCAAGTGGGGTAAGTTTTGCGGTAGTTGTCACATCAATGCAATTGCCACTGATTTTACTTTTATGAACCACAAATTCGGTAAATAGGTAAATAGGTAGATAGGTAAATAGGTACGTTAGAAAAACGTAGGTTAAATGGATAACGGCCCTTTACAGGTGCAAACCTCAGGGCCTTTTTTATTTTGGACAATATTGACCGGTTTGAATATGAAAAATTGTCTCCTGTATTTAATCATTGCCGGATCACTTATTGAGGGATATGCTTTCGGTCAGGGCAAAAATTATATCTATTTCACCGATGCTACTTATCAGCAGATTTTAAGAACCTCAGAAGAAGGAATCATAGAAGGCATTGTTGATACGGGACTCGGGTTCCCATGGAGAATTACCTACAATCATTGGAATCAAAAAATATATTGGACCAATGTAGACTACAATCTTGTTCAACGGGCAAATCGTGATGGTTCAGAAATTGAAACACTTTTAGTTGTCACTTACCCGCAGGGAATATTTTATGATGATGTACATAACAAATTATATATTTCTGAAGCAGGAACACCGCAAATTCTCCGGTCAAACCCGGATGGAACCCAATTAGATACACTGATAACTTCAGGGATCCTTGATCCGGATGATATATCGGTTGATATTTCGACAGGCAGAATATTCTTTGTGGATACAGGGAAAAAGTCGATCCTGTATGCTACCCCGCCCAGGTTCGAGGTGAAAGAATTTATGCAACCTTCTGATTTCGAAAATCCAACTGCGCTAACCATAGACCAGATAAACAGGATGATTTATTGGACTGATTCCGGTAACGGCCAATTGGCCAGAGTGGATATAATGGGTGAAAATTATGAGGTATTACTTTCGGGATTAACGCGTCCCGATGGTGTAACATTAGATCAAAAAAAGAAGATTGTATATTGGACGGATTTAGAAGAAGGTAAAATAATGTTTTATAATTTAAAAAATAAAAAATCAGGTATTGTCATCGATACGGAAGTTACTGATTTTCATTCCGGTATATATTTCTTAAATTCAATTAATAAATAAAATAAGGAACTATACATTCCTCGTTCTCGTTTGAAATATAACAACTAACAACTATGAAACAAGATACTTCTTTTGATCGGATTGCTATAAAATATGGAATAATGGTCCTGATAGGATTGGTTGGATATTTCCTGATAATGAACCTGTTGGGTCTTATTTACATTGTGGAATTGCGAATATTCAACATGTTTATTTTAACATACGGAATTTGGTTGGCGCTGAAGGAGTACCTGCACCAAACGGGCGATGAAACTGTCTACCTGCGAACGCTTGCATTGGGGGTATTTACATCGCTCACTGCCGTGATACCTTTCTCATTATTTATTTTGTTTTACATGCAATACGACACAACTTTCATGCAGCATATTGTAGAAAATGAAATGTTTGGTCAATACCTAAACCCATTTATTGTTTCATTCCTCATTTTTTTCGAAGGAATGATCAGCGGTTTTTTCATTGCATTTACACTCATGCAGTATCTGAAAAAGAGTCCGTACAAGCGTATTTTAAAAAGTCAATAAAAGCCAATAATAGTAAATAGTAGTAGTACAGTAGTACGTTGTTTTTACCTTCTGTGGAATATTTTCGCAGAAGGTTTTTTTTGTTAAAGAGGTTCACAGGGACGGGGACTGCCGTCAATTTATTTTTGAAGGAAAACACTAATAGCGAAACTCCATGTATTTTACGTATCCCTAAAAGAACCAGAGCTTAACGGACATCGTTATTACTATCACAAGGAGGACTCGTTTCACCCACTTTTCTCCTTTATCTACCTGCCAACGGCTTCCAATCCATGCTCCGGTAGAATTTCCAATAGCCAGTACCAGCCCCCACAACCAGTTTATCTTTCCGTTGATGGCGAATATCACAATTGCAGAAAGGGTGTAAATAAGGATAATGAAAACTTTGGCGCTGTTTATTTTTACCAAATTCATATGGTTGATCAGACTTAGTGCAGCGATGATGATAAAACCTACACCCGCCTGAATAAAGCCACCGTAGATACCAATAAAAAAGAAAGTGATGATACCGATTTTCTGGTGTTTTGGATCCAGTCTTTCCATCTGGAAGGTATCTTTTTTCATCGGGTTAAACACGGTAAACACGATCACCAATAGCATAACAACAGAAAGAATCCGGTTAAATACCACACCACTGATCTCCACTGATCTCTGAGCCCCGATAATGGCCCCGGCAAGTGCAGAAATACTTAAATAAAGGCTGTAGGGCCAGGCAGATATACCTTTGCTTCGAAAACCCGCAGTTGCGAAGATATTCTGGACCACCAGGGCAATCCTGTTAGAACCATTGGCAACAGCCGGAGGAAGCCCCATGAAGATCATTACCGGAAGCGTGATAAGTGATCCTCCCCCGGCAACCGTATTGATAAATCCGGCAAACATGCCTGCTATAATGAGTATGAGGGCCTGGTAGAGTTCCATAGATTAACGTGAGTTCCCTGCCTGGCGGTAGGCAGGGTGGGTAAATAAACAAAAATATTTTCATTTGATTTTAGTATGACTGAATTTTTTGCTTGAATTATGACTTTTATTAAATACCCACCTCTACACTCCTCCGTGGAGGAGACTATTGGTATAATTCAAGCAAAAAATGAATTCTTGTATCGAATTCATGTTAAATTATTTTTCACTGCGATAGTAATGCAGATTTATCAAGAATAGTATAATTGCAGCTCCTGAAATCAATAATAAGTTTTTGCTGAATGGGATGGTGGTGTCGAGCCAGGCATCAATGGTATATGGAACAGTAATTACAAGTAATATCGAGGAAATTATTAATCCCAGCGGTTTCGTATTGAACTTCATAATTATACTTTCCTTTTTCGAATGATTTTGCCAAATATTCCTGGGAAAAAACGGTTGATATAAACCGAAATAGTTTCTTTACCTCCAACTAATATTTCATGCTTGTCAGAGGTAATCCCTTTAACAATTTTAACTGCACAGGATTCTGCGGATATCCCATTTTTCTGGCCATCATCCATTTTACCAAATTTCCCACCCACACCCGTTACCGCATTTATGGAAATATTGGTTCGTATGAATCCCGGAGTTACCAGTGTTATCGAGATATTATTATCAAACACTTCGGCACGAAGTGAATCAAAATAGCCATGCAAAGCATGTTTTGCTGCAGAATACCCGGTACGCAAGGGAGATCCGAATTTACCCACAACGCTGGATATTGTGACAATGTGTCCTTCCAGGCGATCAATCATGCCAGGTAATACGGCTTTAGTAAGCTGAACAGCACTGAAATAATTGATTTCCATTAATTGCCGATATACGTCCATGCTTGTATCTATCGCCATCGACCGTTGACTTATTCCTCCGTTATTTATTAATACATCAATTTTACCAAATATATTGATAGCCTTTTCCGAAGCTGTTCTAACCTCATCGGGATTGTTGAGATCAAATGGTAATATCTCTATTTTATTATTGGATTGCTTCTCAATCTCACTTTTAACCCTGTTCAATTCTTCGATGCGGCGGGCTGATAGAATAAGCTTTGTCTGGTGTTTTGCAATACTTTTTGCAATCGCTTCACCAATCCCTGATGATGCTCCGGTAATCCAGACTACTTTTTCATTCAGGTTTTTCATTGATCTTTTTTTCTAACGTACTCTACAAAATCAAAAGCATAGGAATGCTTGTCGTCTATTGGGTGAGGGACCCTTTTCACTTCTTCCCACACATTCGGATTAACATCCGGAAAATAAGTATCACCATCGAATTCTGATTTTATGTCAGTAAAATATATTTTATCAGCAATATCTAAACTCTGTTTGAATATTTCACCACCACCAATGATAAATGCTTCCTCTTCATTTGTATTTTTAACTTTATCCAAAGCTTCTTCTATTGAATTAACAACGACAACTCCGGTCAATTCCAAATTCGGTTGCCTTGTAATCACAATATTTGGGCGACCCGGCAGAGGTCTCCACTTTTCAGGGATAGCGTAATAATTTTTCCTGCCCATGATTACATGATGGCCTTTGGTTTTTTCTTTGAAATAAGCCATATCATCCGGTAAATGCCACACGAGGTCATTGTCTTTACCTATTACATTGTTTTGGGCAACAGCCACAATCATTGATATCAGCATATTAAATTCATTTTAGAACTTTCCATTTAAGTTTTTTGAATTAGGCACTTAATCTATGGCCATTAATTTCAAAGGAACAGGCTGATGTCTGACAGCCCTGGTAAGCAGATTGTCGAATATAGCCCCACCCATGTAACTACGGTTAAACCG
>SDBV01014136.1_pt1 | contig 10079 bp, 10 predicted proteins | sample 2277081 | NCBI WGS metagenome assembly SDBV01 (sample SAMN10402039, study PRJNA504765) | marine sediment metagenome | isolation source: marine sediment core GS10_PC15, 223 cmbsf | place: Arctic Ocean: Southern Knipovich Ridge | collected 2010 | reverse complement strand
GCGCCCGCGCATCCGCCGGCTTACCTTCCTGCTACATCGCCAGCACAACAATTTCGCCGCGAGCCCGTTCTTCTCGCACGTGCTGCACGGCGTCGAAGACGCCTGCCGCGAGCGCGGCATCGTGCCGTCGGTGCTGACCGCCGGGCCCACCGAGGACGTGATCCAGCAGATGCGCCTGCACGCCCCAGACGCGGTCGCGGTGGCCGGCTTCGTCGAGCCTGAAACGCTGACCACGCTGGTCGCCATGCAGCGCCCGCTGGTGCTGATCGACCTGTGGGCGCCGGGCCTGCGCTCCGTCAACCTCGACAACGCCGCTGGCGCGGCGCTGGCGATGCAGCATCTGTTCCAGCGCGGCTATAAGCGCATTGCCTTCATCGGCGGTTCGCTCGCGCATTTCAGCATCGCCCAGCGCGCGCTCGGCTACCGGCGCGCGTTCTTCGAAGCCGGCCTGCTGTTCGATCCCTCGCTTGAAGTCACCATCGACGCCGGGCTCGATCCCGACACCGGCGCCGCGCTTGCCATGCAACGCGTGCTCGATGCGCCCGGCCCGCACCCCGACGCCGTCTTTGCTTACAACGACGCCGCCGCGCTTGCCGCGCTGCGCGTCTGCCTCGCGCGCGGCTTGCGCGTTCCGCAGGACATCGCGGTGATCGGTTTCGACGATATCCCCGCCGCCGCTCACGCCACGCCGCCGCTTTCGACGATCGTCGTCGACAAGGAGGCGCTCGGCCGGCGCGGCGTCGAACTGCTGCTTGAAGAGTCGCCTGCCGAACTCGAAGTCCATTTGCCCGTTCATCTCATTGCTCGTGCCAGTACCTCGGTGAAAACGCCATGACACCCTCCGATTCGCTTCAATCCGACCATCGCGGCCACGGTGCCCCCACGCCGGCCGCAGAGTCCGGCGTGCCTGCCGTCGCCAGTTTTCGCGAGGCCGGGTTCCTCCGCTCGCATATCCAGGACACCTTGCGCTTCTACGCGCCGAACGTGTTCGACCCGAGCGGCGGCTTCTATCATTTCTTCCGCGACGACGGTTCGATCTATGACCGCACCACGCGCCATCTGGTCAGCAGTTGCCGCTACGTCTTCAACTACGCGATGGCGTATCGCGAGTTCGGCGACCCCAAGCACCTCGAATACGCGCGCCACGGCCTGAATTTCCTGCATGACGCGCACTGGGACGCCGAACTGAAAGGCTACGACTGGGAACTCGAATGGCGCGACGGCCGCAAGCACACGCTCGACGGCACCCGTCATTGCTACGGCCTCGCCTTCGTGCTGCTCGCCTATGCGCATGCCGCGATGGCCGGCATCGAGGAAGCGCGGCCGCTGATCGGCGCCACCTTCGAGCTGATGGAGCACCGCTTCTGGGACGCGGCCGCCGGCCTCTACGCCGACGAAGCGACGCCCGACTGGCGGGTGAGCTCGTATCGCGGCCAGAACGCCAACATGCACACCACCGAGGCGCTGCTCGCGGCCTATGAGGCGACCGGCCATCTCGTGTATCTGGACCGTGCGGAGCGGGTGGCGTCGAACATCACGCTGCGTCAGGCAAAACTCTCGCAGGGTCTGGTGTGGGAGCATTTCCACGCGGACTGGTCGGTGGACTGGCACTACAACGAGGAAGACAGCTCAAACATCTTCCGCCCGTGGGGCTTCCAGCCGGGTCACCAGACCGAGTGGGCAAAGCTGCTGCTGATCCTCGAGCGGCACCGTCCGCTGCCGTGGCTGCTGCCGCGCGCCATCGAACTGTTCGACGCCGCCATGACGCACGCCTGGGACGACGATCACGGCGGCCTCTACTACGGCTTCGGCCCGGACGGCACCGTTTGCGACCACGACAAGTATTTCTGGGTTCAGGCCGAGACTTTCGCGACCGCCGCGCTGCTCGGCAAGCGCACCGGCAACGAACGCTTCTGGGACTGGTACGACGAGATCTGGCGCTATAGCTGGGCGCATTTCGTCGATCATAAATACGGCGCGTGGTATCGCATCCTGACGTGCGACAACCGCAAGTACAGCGACGAGAAGAGCCCGGCCGGCAAGACCGACTATCACACGATGGGCGCGTGCTACGAAGTGCTCACGCATGCACTGCCGCACGCGCCATCCACGACGACTGAATCCGCACGGTGAGCATCATGAGCGCGAGCACTGAATTTCCCCTCTTCGTTTCGGCCGGCGACATCCTGACCGACCTCGTGCGCACCGGCGACTCGCAATGGCTGTCGCGCCCCGGCGGCGCCGGCTGGAACGTCGCCCGCGCGGTCGCGCGCCTCGGGCTGCGCACGGCTTGCGCCGGCTCGCTCGGCACCGACAACTTTTCCGACGAACTGTGGAACGCCAGCGTCGCCGCCGGCCTCGACATGCGCTTCATGCAGCGTGTGGAACGGCCACCGCTGCTGGCGATCGTGCACCAGACGCATCCGCCCGCGTACTTCTTCATGGGCGAGAACGGCGCGGACCTCGCTTTCGATCCATCGCGCCTGCCGCAAGGCTGGATGAACCAGGTGAAGTGGGCGCACTTCGGCTGCATCAGCCTCGTGCGCCAGCCGCTTGGCGATACGCTCGCCACGCTGGCCGCGCAGTTGCGCGAACGCGGCGTGAAGATCAGCTTCGACCCGAATTACCGCAACCTGATGGCGCACGGCTACATGCCGACACTGCGCAAGATGGCCGCGCTCGCCGACCTCATCAAGGTGTCCGACGAGGACCTCGGGCTGCTGTTCAAGACCAGCGAAGCCGAAGCGCTCGCCGAACTGCGCGCCATGAATCCGCTGGCCACCGTGCTCGTCACGCGCGGCCCGGAAAAGGCCACGCTGATCGAAGGCGACACGATCATCGAGGCGCAACCGCCGCGCGTTGAAGTGGCCGATACGGTGGGAGCGGGCGACGCGTCGATCGGCGGCCTGCTGTTCAGCCTGATGGCGGCGCCGCAGCGCACGTGGCACGAACATCTCGCCTTTGCGCTGGCAGCCGGCGCGGCGGCCTGCCGCCATGCGGGCGCGCACTCGCCGTCGCTCGATGAAGTGGTCGCACTGCTGGAGAACTGAGCTAGAGAAGTGAGTTGAAGAACCAAGCTGGGAAACCAGGCTGAAAAGCCAAGCTGAAAAGCCAGGCTGCAAAACCAGGCGTCGCACGCCGGCGTTCGAGGCGCAGATTCGAGCCGCAAATTCGAGCCGCAAATTCGAGGCGCAGATAAACCGAACGCCGGCCTGTCACGCAGATGACCGGAAAGTCACAAAACGGCGTGCTAGGATGGAATCTCCCCCTTTGCTGGAGAAGCATCATGGAGGACGTCACCTACACCAAGGGACTCTACACGGCCACCGCCACGGTGCGCCCTGTAGACGCAGGAGCGTACCGCGGCGTGGTCACGCTTGCCCGCGACGAAGGCGGCGAGCTGGAAAACACGGTCTACGAAGTCGAGGCCACCTCGAGCACCGAGGAAGAAGCCCTCGAAGAAGCCAAAGCACTGGCGCACCGCATCCTCGGCGAAATCGAATTCTAGGCAGGCCCGGGGCCCCGCGCGCCCGTGCGTTCGACAGCGGGTTTGCGGTTGACTGTGCAGGTGGTCCCGCAGCTGATTTTTTACCGCGCGGTGTCTTTCTGGAAACAAACGGCTGGAGGCGAAAATGGCCGAACCGCTCTTCCTCTATGGCGTGTACGCGATCCACGTGCGTCCGCTCGAACTGCAAGGGGCGCGCTGGGACGCGGAATACGAAATCCGCCATCGCGACCACGCCGTCAAGGTGTGGACCACAGTCGGCGGCGACGCCGGTTACACGAGCGAAACCGAAGCGGTCGAGGCGGCCCACCAGCAAGCTATCGCCGATATCGAGCACGGCGCAGGAATTCCGAAACCGCGCACATTTCCTTGATGGCGTGAATTCGCGTGAGGCGAATTCGGCGAGCCTGGCGGCACATTGTCAAGCGGCAGAAAATCTGCAAAAGCGCTGCGTGCGGCGTGCTACGCTTTGCGCGTTTTCACGCTGAAGAACACGCAATGGCCACCGATACTTCAGACCGCACAAAGCACACTACGGCGGCCCCCGGCGCCGGGACGGGCAGCGGCGCCGCCTCCGCGAACGCCACTGCCGCCAGACGCAAAAGCCTGCCGCGCGGCAGCCGCGAGCTGCGCCTCAACTCCCGGGTGATCGTTGCGCACGGCATGCCGGTGCGGTTCTGGCAGGACATGTACCACCGCGCCTTGACGGTCACGTGGCCGGTGTTCTTCGTCTCGCTGGCGCTGATGTTCCTGCTGCTCAATGCAGCGTTCGCCACGCTCTATTCGCTCGGCACGGCGCCGATCGCAAACCAGTTTCCGCCGGGCTTCGGCGGCGCGTTTTTCTTCAGCGTCGAAACACTCGCCACTGTCGGCTATGGCGACATGCATCCGCAGACGGTCTACGCCCACTGGATCGCCACGCTCGAAATCTTCGTCGGCATGTCGAGCATTGCGTTGGCGACCGGCCTGATCTTCGCCCGCTTCTCGCGGCCGCGCGCCAAGATCATGTTTTCCCGCTATGCGGTTGTCCGCCCGATCGACGGCCACATGACGCTGATGGCGCGCGCCGCCAACGGCCGCCAGAATGTGATCGCCGAGGCACGCGGCAAACTGCGCATGATGCGCCTCGAGACCTCGGTCGAAGGCTACACGCTGCGCAAGCTCTACGACCTGACGCTGGTTCGCGAGCAACATCCCGCGTTTCTGTTTGGCTGGACCCTGATGCACATCATCGACGAGACCAGCCCGCTATTCGGCGAAACCGCCGAGTCGATGAAAGCGCGTGACGCGTCCTTGCTGATTACGATCGAAGGAGCCGACGAACAGACCTCGCAGACCATGCAGGCGCGTTACACGTGGGAGGCAGACGATATCCGCTGGCAATACAAGTACGTCGACCTGCTGCGCGAGGTAGACGGCGTGAGCCACGTCGACTACGCTCATTTCCACGAAGTCGAGCCGCTGGAACCGATGGCGCCGCCCGCATCGCCAACCACGATCGACCCGCGGGCTGTGCCGGGCGCTTAAGGCAACTTATCGCAACTTGAAGCGGCCGGGGCAACTGAAGTAACTGAAGCAACCAGGCCACCAGAAGCAACCGGGCCACCGGCCGCGGCCCACACTCGAACCAGAGCGCCTACTTCAGCGCCGCCAGTTCGCGCTGCTCCACCGCCACCGCCCGAACATGAGCGTCGCGCGTCACGGCACGCTCGACATAGTTGCCAATCCGGCCCTTCGGCTCCAGCAGCTTCGCCATGAAGGCAATCTGCAGCGTGCTGGCCAGCAACAGGTCCGCCGCGCTAAAGCGCTCGCCCAGCAGCCACTCCCCTTCCTCCAGCGCCGCGTCGACCGCGTGCTTCACGCGCTCGAAATCGCCCCAGCCAAAGCTGAAGGTATTGCCCGGCGAGCCGACGATCTTTTCGGCCATCGCCGGTTCGAGACAGCCCGGCGTGAAAAACAGCCACTGCAGAAAGCGTCCGCGCAACGGGTCGTCGAGCGTAGCGCCAAGCTGCGCGGCAGGGAACCTGTCCGCCAGATAGAGCAGCACCGCACCCGATTCGGCCACGTGCACGCCATGGTCGTCGAGCGCGGGCAGTTTCGTCATGGGGTTGATGCTGCGAAAGCGCTGCTCGCCTTGCTCACCCGCGCGGATGTTGACCCGCACCAGCTCATACGGCACGCCGATTTCTTCCAGCATCCAGAGCGCGCGAAACGCTCTCGTCTTCGGCCAGTAATAGAGTTTCATGGGGCGCTCGCGGGGCAACGGAGAAGCGCCTAGCGTAACCCAGGCGCTCTGCCAACAAGCACGTTTATCCATGAAAATTTTTGCCGCACGCCCTGACTGATGCGCCGCACATGCAATGTCCGCAGGCCTAGAACTTGTGACGAACGCCCACCACGCTGACCTCCTGAGTGCGCGTGCTCGACGCGTTGCTGATCCCTTCGATGTCCGCCACCGCATTCGAGGACGCGCGCTCTGCGTCGCGCGTGAGGGATTGTTTTAGGACTCGTCCGATGTCACGCGTGCCAACGACAGCGATAGCTTTGTGTCTGTAGTGAGGGCTACATTTACAATCGGCGCAAGCCACTTGGCGAACAAGAACGATGATTAACAGACGCTTTTTTCTGCGCGCAAGCGCACTCTCTCTGGCCGGAATTTCCACTGACGCCGTAAAGGCAGCACCCATTAATCCGCGGCGGGAATCGGCATTGGGGCGAGGATACGTGCTATCTAACGGTGCAACAGCACTGAAACGCGAAGATGGAGCCTGGATATTCTGGGTTCGAATCGTCAACTTCAACGATCCGAAAAGCGATATTCACGCCACTTTACAGATCGCAACTGACAGGGGCTTTTCACAGATTATCGATCATATTCCACTTATTCTTTCTCAATCGAAATCCTTTATTGCACAGCCCGCCTATAAACCAAAAATTACAAATGCGCAGCTTTATTATCGATACGTGATCGACGGCGATCCGTCAACAGCACCTTCCGTAAGCTCGGCGGTGAACTCGATTGCCCCGTGGAATACTGAGTCAAAGGCTGAATAACATGGCAAAAGCGGAATTGGTGTTGCACTGGATCGATTCAGGATCGAATTCGATGGCCAGCTATCAAGCTCTGATGGGTGTGAAAGACAACCCTACAGACCCTCTGTCCATTCTCAATACCAGCGCTACTCTCGTGGCTACAGTGTCGAATATATCGCAAATGCTCCAGCCAATCCGTATCGTCACTAACGGTATGGTGGCTACTTCGGCACTAACCAAGATTGTAGTTGACTGGCAGGATCCGAACAAAAAAGTACAGCCAGGTGATGTTTTGACGTTGATAAGTGCAAGTGGAACCATCGTTGTTACGTTGCTTTTCTGGGCTGAAGCTGGTCCTGAAGCAGCGGCAGCAGTCAGCGCAATCGCCTTATCTGCAGATTTGCAATCGTCATTTCAGCCATATTTTAGCAGTGCGAAAATATGGCTAGGAAATCTGCTTGGAAATGTCATGCAAATTTCCAACCCGGCGTCTACTGCGAGTTCGTCACTCTATTGGGGAGCTACGGTGAATGGAAGTGGGTGGAATCTCTTCAGCTATGATGAACTTATGGCAGCAAATGGGCTTTTTGTTTGTATGAGCGACGAAGATGCAGTGGGAGGGATTCTGAGAATCAAGGGAAATCCGGTACCAGGCAGCATTACACCCATTAATGAATCTCAGTATCGGGCAGACTACTGCAAATATCAATATGATCAAATGGGTGGTTCAGATTGGGTTAGCTGGTCAACTAGTTGTCCAGCGATGTACAAATAACAGGGAAGGGAATGCCATATTCCATACGGATTTCGCTATTCGGCTTTGCTCTGGCTTTTGCGTTTGAAAGCGTGGTGGAAGTCGCTCTGCTCCAGCTTCACATATTGCCGCTGGAAGGTTATTTGGCAATGGTGGTGAGTTTGGCAGCTAACCCGCTGGCACTGGGGTTGGCGCTAAATCGGAAGAAGGCCGGTTATGGCCTGCTCAAGTGGATCGCGACGCTAAGTCTTGTATGGCCTGTAGCCGGGCGGCCATATTTGCACGCGCTGGGAGTATGGCCCATTGTGTTAATAACGCTTTGCGTGTGGTGTCGTGTTGGCGGCGCCGTGATGATGCGGCGCAAAACATCAAGAACCTGGATTGACACAGCTACAACCGAGGGCATTCTTTAGCACGCTCAGCTCGATTGAGCAGGTGTTTGATGAGCCATGCGCCCGCGTATGCGGGCGCCTTTCTACAAGAACGAAGCAAGCTACGCCCTGAGCGTCGCCTCTCTCATGCGGCGCGTCTTCTGCGAATTCAGGGGCGCAAAAGTCTGTAAACCCTCACGGACTTGATCCAGGATAGTAGCGACCAAACATTGATCCCTACGACCGCGAGCAGCAAGACAGCCCTGAAGCCCGTGCCTGTATTTGCGCTTACTGCCTTGAAGAAAAACATAATTCCAATCAGGACCGTGAACAGCCAGACGGCGAACGGTTGAAGGGGCGGCTCAACACCGCAAATCTGGCCGCTTGAGTGATTAAACCAGGCTATGAGCGTTTGCCAATTCTCAGGATCGCGAAGCACCGCAGTTACGACCATGCCATTTTCAAGACGGGGTTCGCCACGGAGTGACACAGCGTATTGACGCTTTCCCGACACCGTGGCATTGAAGGTTAGGCTTTGCGTTTGTATGCCATATTTGTCTTTCACGGCCGTTATGCCATTGATGTTTTCAAGCGTGACGGTAATAGCGTGATAAGTCATAGCTGATCGTGCATCGGGGAAAAGCGAAAACTGGGTAAGGCATTGAATATAACCCGTGCACCATCCCGAATTTCCTTTCTCTCGTCCGGCACAGGTAGATTGATGTCGGTAACGACCGACATGGTGCGTCCTGAGACTTCGGTCGAAGGCTACACGCTGCATAAGCTCTACGACCTGACGCTAGTTCGCGAGCAGCATCCCGCGTTTCTGTTTGGCTGGACCCTGATATACATCATCGACGAAACCCGCCCGCTATTCGGCTCCGGCAGCGTTGTCATGAAGGCGGTCTGCAGCGTGCTTGCCAACAGCAGGTCCGCTATGCTAAAAATTTTGCGCGGCGCGCCCTGCCCGATGCGCCGCACATGCAATGCCCGCAGACCTAGAACTTGTGGCGAACACCCACCACGCCGACCACCTGGGTGCGCGTGCTCGACGCGTTGCTGATCCCTTCGATGTCCGCCACCGCATTCGAGGACGCGCGCTGGTAAATCGCGTTCACATACAGATCGGTACGCTTGGACAGGAAGTACTGGAAGCCCGTGCTGGTCTGCAGGTAGTGCACGCTCGGATTCGCGCTCTGCGTCGCATGAACCTGGGTGTAGGTCTCGCCGATGGCGAAGAACAGCTCCGGGGTGAAGCGGTAGCGGAAGCTGCCTTCGTAGTTGTTGAAGCGTTCCGACGCGCCACTTTGCAGATTGAACAGCGAGGTCGTGTAGAGCAGACCGAAAGTGGCGTTCGCGTAGTCGTAGGTGCCGCCCGCGCCCCAGATCTGCTGTTTCGTGATGCCTTTCAGGAAGGTGTAGTAGTTGTCGGACGGAATGGCGCCGGTGGTGTCGAGCGCCGGGTTGTCGAGCACCACATAGGCCACGCCCAGATGCAGCGGACCCGCGCCATAGGTGCCGCCCAGGCTCCAGCTACGGTTCTGCGCGAAATTGGTCTCGTTGGAGAAGCCGTACATCGCGTTGCCCTGGAAGCCTGCCAGGGTCGGCGTCACGTACTTTACCGAGTTGTCGGTGCGAAACGTGTTGTTCAGGTCATCGGTGTCGAACGGATGCAGCGCATATTGCGTGAGCGAGATGCTCGCGCCGATCTGCAGCGGCGCCAGCGAATCCTGCGCGGCGTTGTACTGGCGGCCCATCGTGAAGGTGCCCCAACGGTCGTTCGACAAGCCCACCCACGCCTGACGCCCGAAGATCCGGCCGTTCTGGCTGGCCGTGCCGGTTTCGATGTTGAAACCGTTTTCCAGCTTGAACACCGCACTCGTGCCACCGCCCAGGTCTTCCTTGCCCAACAGTCCCCAGCGCGTGCCCTGCTCGTTGCCGCCGGTCGCCTGCCAGGTCGAGCTGCCCTTCTGGTTGCTCGTATAGGTGATGCCGGAATCGACAATGCCGTACAACGTCACGCTCGACTGCGCCACGGCGTGACCGCACAGCGCCGCGCCCATCCCCGCACCCACCAGTGCGTTCACCACGCGCTGCTTCACCAAACCTTTGCTGTCCATCTTCGTTGTCCTTGTTGTGTCGTGTTTGAGTTGCACACCGGCATCCCCGCGAAACCTCGTCTATCGACGCCGAATCACGCTGTTTTATTTGATAAAACAACGTATTGTTTATTATTCTGATCGCAGAAATTGAGCGTCAAGCGGTCGGCAAATTTCTGGTTAGCACCCATTGACAGGAATTTCGGAAGACTCAGGTTTTATCTGGCAATACGCGGCAAATCCTTGCCCAGTAAGGCGCCTGTAGCAGGAGGCCCATGTGGTGCGGGTTGCAGCGAGTGACTTGACCGGCGTTATCG
>SDBV01014134.1_pt1 | contig 10080 bp, 10 predicted proteins | sample 2277081 | NCBI WGS metagenome assembly SDBV01 (sample SAMN10402039, study PRJNA504765) | marine sediment metagenome | isolation source: marine sediment core GS10_PC15, 223 cmbsf | place: Arctic Ocean: Southern Knipovich Ridge | collected 2010 | reverse complement strand
TGCGATCTCTGCTTTCTTTCCATCCTCATTAAAGTCTTAGAGAGAACTCAATGTTCCCTTTCCTGGTGCTATTCCTCTCTTAATCAGTAAACACTTCTTTCCTTTCACCGCCATAGCTACTGCTACTGGCATAGGGTTTTTATAATCAACGAAATCACCATTTGGACAGAACTTTCTTTCCTTACCCTCAATGACTCCTAGTTCTAAGACCCTTCCGCAAATTGGGCAATATTGGTACGGTTCCCTCATCAGTCTCCCTTTCAAATCTCAAGACATGCTAGCAGCTCTTAACTAATATAAGAGTTCTTAACTAAGAAAATCAAACTAGATATAACCATTCTCCCATCTAGCCACTCTCCCTATCGCCTTGATTGCATCACATCATCCCCCCCACCCTCTCAACTACATTCCGCATGCCTGCTAGACTATCCTCTCATAATACGAAGCCTTTAACGGAGTGTTTCTCCTGATGGTTATAGATTAACCCATTCTTGGCAAATTCAAGTATGACTTTAGACAGTCCTCTAAGGCTGTAGCTATATGGCTCACCTAGCGGATTTAAGGTCATTAGATACCCATTAGTGCATTTTAGTGTGCAACTCCTCTTGCTTAAAGCACTAAAATAGTACCCAAAACAACAGCGATTGCCCCTATAATGATGAATCTGCTGAACACCTCCAGCTTTCGATTGAGTAAAAACGAAGGAATCAGAAGCAAAACGGGAGAGGTAGCGAAAAGCGGGGCTACCACGCTTACTGGCGCCATATGTAGGGCGACATAGCGCATTAGTTGGGCAGTGCTACTAAATAGGCTGGCCAAACTGAATAAGCCAATGACCCCGAGTTTGGTGTCGAGAAGAGCATCTCTTCTATTGTGGTTCGACAGGAAAGTGATCAAAGCAACATTAGCTGCTAAGTACGAAATAAAAACTCCAGCGATTGGGGAGCTTGAGCCACTAAGCCCTAACTTTACCATGATTGGAGTAAGACCCCAGGCTAGACCAGCGCTGGTTCCCAGAAGCAATGCTTTACGAGATATTCCTGTAAACAGACCTTGACCACTACGAAACATTTGGGGGTTCAACCCAGCCAGCATGACTCCAAAAATTATTAATAGCACTCCTGCGATTAGCTTCCAAGTTACCGGTTCACCCAGTACAGAAATACCAAGACTTACTGCAATAAGGGGACCAACTCTAGTCATAACAGTAGCAGTATTTGCCCCAGCAAGCTTTACACAATTGTAAAAGAGCCAGCGTCCCACTACAAAGTTAAGAATCCCCGCCGCTGACAACCAAAGATAGCCTTGCCAAGAAAAGTTAATAATACTACCAACCTGACCCGCAGCGATGAGAACAAGTGTGAAAAAAAGCAGCCCTACCGGGAGAGATATCAGGAGACCAACCACTGTATCAAATACCTTGATAACTGCCCTTCGAGTAACAACATTACCAAAGGCAAAACTAAGGGCACCTATAATTGCGAAAGTCTCAGCACTCACAAATCGAACCTCTATTCATCAACCATGTTACGTTAGCGATTACCTGAGCTGATTATAACACTATGAGAGATAACATAAATCCCATACCGAATACGAAGCCTTAAAATTGGATATGCTTCTATTGCCTTATAGATTATCTTTCTCTCGGCAAATAACACCAGAAATACCAGGTCTACAGGTCAGTAGCATATACTTATAGGTTGATGTTATATTCTTTAGTAGCATTGTTTCATATCAAACAGAGGAGAGGACATAGAACAAGTTTATTATTATGTCTAATTTTGAAATTCGACAAAGACCTAGGTCTGAAACTAGATTTTTCTACGGTTATATCGTGGTGGTCGCGGCCTTCTTTATTATGGTGGTAGGTTTCGGCGTATTTAACATCTTTGGCATCTTTTTCAAGCCGTTGTTAACTGAGTTTGGCTGGACAAGGGCAGTGACCTCAGGCGCCTTCTCACTTTCGATAATACTGAGTGGTTTTCTGGCTATTACTATGGGGAGATTAACTGATAGGTTTGGTCCTCGGATAATCGTAGTATTCTGCGGCTTCTTTTTTGGCTTAGGCCATCTATTGATGTCACAGATTAATACTGTCTGGCAGATATACCTGTTCTATGGGGTGATGGTAGGTATTGGCATGAGTGGTTATTGGGTTCCATTGACATCTACAGTAGCTAGGTGGTTCATTAAGAGGAGAGGGATGATGACTGGTGTCGTCCTGGCTGGCTTAGGTATAGGTACAATGAGTATAGCACCACTAGCTAACTGGCTCATCTCTACCTATAACTGGCGCACCTCATATATTATTTTGGGTTTCCTAGCTTTAATATTAATTATTTTGGCAGCGCAGTTTCTAAAGCGTGACCCCGCTCAGGTAGGTCAGTTGCCATATGGTGCAGATAGAATAGAGATAGAGGGCTCAAGCTTTAAAACCCAGGGGTTTTCCCTTCAGGAAGCGATGCGTACCAAGCAATTTTGGCTGTTTTGTACAATATGGCTCTTCTACGGTTTCGGCCTACAAACTATTGTCGTCCATATCACTCCGCACGCGATAGACCTTGGAATTTCGGCCGGTATTGCTGCCAGCTTTTTAGCTATTATTGGAGGAGCAAATGTTGGCGGTATGGTCATATTGGGAAGTGTTAGTGATAAGATTGGCAATAAGCCAACTACCATTATTTGCCTCATGTTCATGTCATTGTCTCTAGCTTGGCTGGTTATAGCCAAGGAGGTGTGGATGCTGTACATTTTTGTCGTTGTTTTTGGCTTTTCTACTGGTGGCATGGGAGCACTAATGTCACTAATAGCAGCTGAGTTATTTGGGCTGAGTTCACTTGGTGTGATTCTGGGAGTTGTTGAATTTAGCTGGACAATTGGGGGTGCCCTTGGTCCCGTCCTAGCTGGAGGGATATTCGATATGTCTGGCAGTTATGCGTTGGCTTTCCTAGCCTCTGCAATTGTTGGTATCATAGGTCTCATATTGACTGCATTCTTAACACCAACCAAAGCAACCTGAGCTCTAAATACGAAGCTTTAAAATCGAGGAATCGCCTCTATTCCTTATGGATTGTCTCATTCTCGGCAAATTCAAGTGGAAACCTTGGGACTTCAAGTTAGTAGCGCTTACTCAGACATTGATGGTATATTTCTTGGCAGCATTATTGCATACTAAGAATCAGTAAGGGGCATCATAATATATACAAACCCCGTATAATGAGTATGTACTCCCAAATTTCTCAGCGATTGCCAATACTTTGACGAATGAGAAAGAGAAATCACTTTGCAACCTCGGTCTGAAAACAATCTTAGTAACAACTCCAATTCAACTATAAGAACAGACAGGTTTTACTATGGTTGGGTAGTGTTGGCAGCCGGCTTTGTTATTATGCTGGTTGTTATGGGCGTGCGCTATTCTTTTGGCGTCTTTTTCAAATCTCTAGAGAGCGAGTTTGGCTTGAGCAGGGCAGCAACATCCGAAATTTTCTCAGCTTACATGTTACTTAGTATACTCTTTGCTATCCTCGGTGGTTGGGCCGTAGACCGATACAGACCTAGAATAGTTTTTACCGTAATGGCTTTTTTTACTGGTTTGAGCCTCTTCTTAACCAGCCAGGCTAGTGCCCCATGGCATTTATACATAACTTATAGCCTGCTCTTGGCAATAGGTACCGGGGCTGCTTTTTCCTCCCTAATGGCAACGACGTCAAGGTGGTTTATAAAGAGGCGAGGACTGGCCATAGGCATAGTCGGTTCTGGCATTGGGGCTGGTATGACAGTTATGTCGCCAGTTGCAGCCTGGCTAATAACTAGTTTGGGTTGGCAAACTTCCTATTTAATATTGGGTCTTGCTGCATTATTTGTTATTGCTCCTTGCGCCTTGTTGCTAAACAAATCTCCCAATGAAATGGCAGATTTACCTGAGGATGCAAGGGCAGAAACTGGTATAATGGACGCTCCACAGAGGCAATTCTCGAGTCAACTCAGTGGTTTTTCTCTTATAGAGGCAGCTAAAACTGTAGATCTATGGCTCCTAATGTTTATATACTTTCTGCTTTCTTTTAGCATAAATGTGGTACTAACTCACATAGTCCCACATGTCACCGATTTGGGTATTCAGCCGATGCAAGCAGCATTAATGCTTGGCGTTATGGGCGCCATAAGCATTCCGGGGACGTTGCTGATGGGGAGGCTTTCCGACACCATAGGTAGGAAGCAAGCACTGATAATTTGCGCAATATTTATGGCGGCATCAACTTTGTGGCTCTTGAAAGCGTCGAACCTATGGATGTTATATCTATTTACCGTCGTCTTCGGATTCTTTCACGGAGGGGCTACTACTCCGGTCGTAGCCATGGTCAGTGATGTTTTCGGGCTGCGCAACATTGGAGTCATTATGGCGATAACAAGTATTGGCTGGGGAATCGGAGCAGCCGTTGGTCCCACTTTCGTTGGATATCTATTTGATGTAAATGATAGTTATGTTCTAGCCTTCATCATACTGACGATAACAGCATTGATGATGGCAGCACTAACCCCTCTTGTAAAAACATCTAGAACTAGTACAAAGCCAGAAACAACTTGATAGTAACCCAACTAACATGGTTATTCCTTTGAAGTCGTAACTGTATTCCGCATGTCTACTAGCCTGTCCTCTCATAATACGAAGCTTTGAATCACCGAACTGCTTTTGCTGCTTACGGATTATCGATTTCATGGCAAACTAATTAAAAACCAACTAGCTTCGGCGAAGAGTGGCAATGAACTCCTTGACTTCTTCTGGCGTCCTGAATTTGGCCTTATCATAATAGTCGTAATGAACCATCTCTTCCTTGGCCCTTACCAAGCGAGGTCCTGGCCTAAAAGCAGGATAGCCCACTGCCATCATATCGTAGATTCTTAATTCTCCGAGTATTCCGAGAAAATCCTTAGTCAAAGATTGCACGTAAGGGTTAGCCAGACTGGTTACCCACTGAGACCCAAGACCTAGTGTGGAAGCTGCGAGATGCATATATAGAAAAGCACTAGCCAGACCAGAAATAAAGTTTTGTTCGCCCGATTGGAGGGTAGCGGTCAGGGGAAAGGCATCGTTAGTTTTTGGGTCACCACACAAGATTATGAAGACTGGAGCATTAGCAAAACCAGGTGACTGTTGGGGTGGTCTAGCCACTGAAGGATGTCACAGATGTGGCTCTCTGGTAAGTTCCATTTTGTGGGTCAGAACGCTGTTTTCCATATAGAATCTAGCAATGCTGTCCTTGAGTTCCTGTTTTTTAACTACGATGAATTCCCAGGGTTGTGAATTAGCTCCTGATGGAGCCCAGCGAGCAGCTTCAATAATCTTCTCCCCGATATTAACTGAAGCACTCAGAATGTCATTCCAAGTACAGTCTTCAGGCTGGTAAAAGCAAGTGTACATATCAGGGTTGCTGGCTAGTTTCGGCCCTAGCCTTTTTAGTAGTTCCTCATACTCCTCATCGTAGACATCGCTCAGCCGCTTGAAGAAAAGCATGCCTAGGATGTAGTTCTTGAAGTCAGCGGCGTCAATGCTATCTCTGAGGATATTGGCGGATTCCCAGAGGTAAGACTAAAGTTCCTGGAGAGCGAGTTTTTTAGATATAACACTTCCTTTTGTTTGACTGGTTACATTGGCTTGTGAGAGTGCCCATATTATAAATCTCCTCACACAAGGTATCAACCATTTAAAGGCAAACCAGATATCAGTAAGAGTCCCGGGTCATAAGAAACAACACACGGTATGAATTATTTTCAGACTGCACAACATAGCGGTCTGTTCAATGGCAGACCCTTCAGATTCAGTTCCTTCTTATTTGTTCTTCAACGAGTTCAAATCATATGTAGGCTTGATAGCCACTGCGGAAGATGCTAGAGTTTGCTTGAGAAGGATAAGTTCACGGACTCTGGGCTTGTGTCTACACTTGGCCGAGGACGTTTCCAAGGATAAGACCAACCATTATGAAGCATGTAGAAGGCAAATTTAAGGGATATAAGAACCTCAATCTCTATTACCAGTGCTGGCTACCATCTAATGAACCCAAGGCCGTACTGCTAGTTGCTCATGGCTTAGCTGAGCATAGTGGACGCTACATTAACATAGTCAACCACTTCGTTCCCAAAGGCTATGCGGTCTACGGTTTCGACCAACGGGGCCACGGCAAATCACAGGGTCAGCGAGGTTACGTTGAGCGGTTCTCACACTTCGTCAGCGACCTCAAAACCTTTTCAGGTATTATACACAGTAAGCATCGTGACGCCAAGATTTTCATAGTCGGCCACAGCATGGGAGGAACGATTGCTACTGCCTATGCGGTACATTATCAGGATGAGTTTGATGGGCTCGTTCTTTCCGGGGCAACTCTTAAGGTAGGTGCTAGCGTGTCATCAGGACTAATTATCGTAGCCCGTGCACTCTCGTTACTCCTGCCGAAAATGGGTCTCGACGTCATTGATGCGTCTGCTATCAGCCAGGATAAAACGGTCGTGGATGCCTATGTGAACGACCCACTTGTGTATCGAGGTAAGATTCGTGCCCGCTTAGGTGCCGAACTCATTAAGGCGATACAGATACTGCTGCCTCAAATGTCGAAGATTCACTTGCCCATCCTGATTATGCACGGTACTGCTGACCGATTGTCCGACCCAAGAGGCAGCGAGATACTGTATGACAGAGTGAGCTCCAGGGATAAGACATTAAAGTTGTATGATGGCTTCTACCACGAGATTTTCAATGAGCCGGGGCGTGAGCAGGTATTTGCGGATATGGAAGCGTGGTTAGTCGTTCGTATGTGATTAGGTCAAGTCTATCTGTCTACTGTACTAATGAACAATAGAGCGGAATGTGCAATAGCGACGAATGGGCAGGTTCAAGTTTGTCGGCTCTCCACAGACTGCTTCTCATCGTGTATTCTCAGTCACAGTGCTGATTGTTTGAATCAAGAAAGAGTGGTATCACGATTCGAAGGGTCAAATATGCAGTTAAGCTAGTCCACATCATTATCGGTAATGAACGCACCTGAGCCTGAAAAGAGAATGGCTCTTTTTTCCTGTAAGCTCCACCCATTTAAGCTTCTGGAGGATGGCGAAGTAGACAACAAATGAGTGGTAGCGGCAGCCCTGGGCTTTATAGGGCAACCTGGCAAGATACCTCTGGAATAGCTCATCTATCCTATCGGGATTAATCGACCGTTTTTTCCTTTTAGCCTTTCTTTCTTCAGCCCTGACAGCTCTATCCATAGCTGTTTCCCTGATAAGGGCTTTCTTATAGTTTGAGAAGATATCGGCTTGAGGGGCGCCAGTAGATGGACTGATTGCCGATGAGCCGTAAGGGGCGCTACCGGAGAGAAACTCCTTTATAAACCAGCCAAGGCCGAAAGGACGCAGAAAACCGCCCCTTCGGGGCTTAAGCTGTAGAACCATCAGCCTTATCCTCTTGTGGGAAAAGCCTGTTATACCACTGCTGGTGCTCTTCTCCGGCTACCTTACGGTATCTCATGGTAGTACTTATGCTTGGCGTGACCTAGATGCTCCTGTAACATTCTTAATCCATCTCCGGAATCATCATGCTTTACCGCATGGACAGCAAAGGCGTCCCTGAGTAGATGCGGGCTGATATTATGCTCTTTACCAGTTTCAGGATTAGTCAAACGTGAGAGGTTTGCTTTTTGAGCACATTGCTTCCTTATCTGTCTTTCGGATTAGCCGACACTTCGAGCCTGAACGGAAAGTTGTGGTTATTCATTTGTACACTCCGGCCAACGATGTAGCATAACCTGCCTCTCTAGTGTCGTAAATACATTCCGCATGCTGATTGGGCCATGAGCTGGTAAACTAGCCGCTGGAACTAACTTAGAAAGTGGTATAGTTTATGGGAGGCAGGTCACTGCTATTTGATAACCTTCCTTATTATCTCATAGAACTCTTCTGGTCCTGCATCGATCGATAATTTTTCCATCAGGCATATATCTGTCCCGTTCGGTTTTCGAATATAGGGTACAATTTCGCTGATGTGATTTGTAATGTTATATTTGTCCAGTGTCTTTGTAGCAATTTGACTCCCTAATGGACTATAAACCTCACAGCAACTAGCCTTGATAGACAGTAGTGCTGCAGCATTACCTATTATCTTATCAAATATGGCTACCTGGTGGTAATGAGTAAACCTATCAATGTATTCAAGTAGGGGTAGCAGTCCATCTTTATTTGAGGCATAGATTAGCCTATCATCTTTATACACTCGAAGGGTATCACCACCAGTTAAAAATTCATTGAATAAACGTGCGTGCATAGAGTAACAACACCTTATATTATTGGTTATGAAATTTCAAAAACATCAGCGAAAAAATGTCTTACTTAATATAGTTTCCTTTACGGAGATAGCTCCCTCAGGACATAGCTCCTGACAACAGTAGCATCGGATACAATGGTCATATTTATAGGTTGGTGGTATGGATTCATCGCCTTTGTGCCAGTTTACTGCTTTAGGGTTAACTGGACAGTACCTGACACAAGTACCACAATTTGTGCATATAATCTTATCAATAGTTGGTTTCGGGCATATTTGGTTCCTAATAAAAGCCCTTATTCGTCCACTGGAAACGGCAATTGGTGGTTTACGAACTACTTCGAAGTCTTTATCAATGAAAGCCTCTAAATCTTCGCCAACTACTTCGATATCTTCGTAATGATATGTCCCGAGACCTGCCATCTCACCTGGTTTTGATGTTGGAACGAATATTGGATCTAAATTGATGATTTTACAAGCTATCGCATCCATAGCGACTGGATCATTGGAGAGTAGTAAAACGCCAAGTTTTTTCGGTTTACCGCTTCTTGGGCCATTGCCTTCCATAGCCATAATCCCATCCATTATAAATAGTCGCGGTTTAATCAAAGTATTCAAATCGACTAGCATTGTTGCGAATTCATATGGGTCAGCCATCTTAACGTGAAATTGGCTTTTTCTGAGACCAGGAATACAACCAAATTGATTTTTAATTGCACCAGTAAATCTGGTTAGGCCATGTGTTTTAAACTTTGGCAAGCTTATTAAACCATCTGATTCCAAGACACCATCAGCAAGAATAAATCTCTTGTTTAAGAGAGCGCTATCATGGGTAACATGCTGCCCTCTATCGAAATCAGCCAACATGATTCCCAATTCATCAGCTACTTGTTTTAGTTTAGCCCTTTTCATATTAGCTTCGCTTTTTCCGAAACCGGATGAATCGCCATAAGATACAGTTGCTTTCGCCTTTTTGAGTATTACGCCCACAGCCCTAAAAACGGATGGATGAGTACACACGCATTTTTTAGGGTCTGTACCTATTAGTACATTTGGTTTTATTAGTATTTTTTCGCCTTCTTTTACGAAATTAGAAATGCCTCCAAGTAATCTAACTCCTGTCTCGACAGCGTCATTTACTTGCTTATAATCATAGGAGTCGCATTTAACCAAAACTACTTTTGATTTAGTCATAGTTGCCATAACCCATCAGTACAATCTTTAATATAGTTATAAAGTATTATAGCGCATCTATATATTATTGACCTGCCCCCTACAAAGATTCCTTATTAAGTTAGTATTACCAGGGTTGGATACTTATTCACTTCTTCATATAACACAATCTGAGCTGTTGCTTGCAAGGTGCTAAATCAATTGAGTGATGAGCTTGACCAGGATAGTAACGTTGTGGGCAACACCGATCTAAAAACGATTTCGGCATCTAGTGGTTACTCATTGCAGGGATAGATAGGCCCCCGTACGCGTTTACTCTCGGCGCCACGACGCTTGCTCTCTAATCGACGTATCTTTGATGTCAGTGTCAGTCTTGCCCTGCGACGGATTTTTGGTCTTTGTGCTGCATTGCGAATTAACTCCACAAGCCGGCCGGTTGCATTTTTACGATTCCGTCCCTGGGTACGGAATCGTCGAGCGTTGATAATAAGTATGCCATCTTTGGTAATGCGGTTACCAGCCAGTGAAATGAGGCGCATCCGAACGTCTTCGGGCAAAGAACGTGAGTTAGCCACGTCAAAGCGAAGCTGCACAGCGGTGGCGAC
>SDBV01014133.1_pt1 | contig 10081 bp, 8 predicted proteins | sample 2277081 | NCBI WGS metagenome assembly SDBV01 (sample SAMN10402039, study PRJNA504765) | marine sediment metagenome | isolation source: marine sediment core GS10_PC15, 223 cmbsf | place: Arctic Ocean: Southern Knipovich Ridge | collected 2010 | reverse complement strand
CGCGTCCTTCGCCGCCTCGCCCCCCGTACTTAGCACCCCCATTACCTCTTCCGCGTCGTCAGCCCCGTACCGCTCCACCAACCCGTAGTTTCTGCCCACGACCTTGGCGTACTCTTCGAATATTCCCGGCAAAACCTCATAGGCCCGGGCCATCTTCGCGTCCAGTTGCACCTTGGTGTTAATCAGGTCGTCATTCATATAAGGGCCAAAAGTATGCGGATCATCAACGTCGAGAATAGTTACACTTTTCGGCTTCTCGCCTATGAACTCACCCACGTCATCTTTTTCTGCGAATATCTCAATTCGGCGATTAGCATGTGAGGTATGAAAGCCGTCATAAGCCACGATAGCCGGTAAATTCACCGCCTCCGCCAGCTTCAAGGCGATGATATTCATGTCGTATGTCGCTTGTACAGTTGGGGCACAAAGAATCAGCCAGCCCATTCCCAAACAGGCCGCCAGATCGCTATGACCGTTCTTAATATTCAGCGGGCCCGATACATCGCGCGTCGAAAGATTCAACACCATCGGCAAAGCCAACCCGGAAATCACCGGCAGCTCTTCCATCTTCAGCAGTAGTCCGTTGGCACTGGTAATGTCCACCACTCGCCCGCCCGCGATAGCCATTCCCGCGCAGGCGCTGATAGCCGCCAGTTCAGAGGTCAGAGGAACAAAGGCAATATCGGTTTCGCCCGCGGCGAATGCCTTGCTCACCGCTTCGCCCGCGGCGCTCGACGGGGTTATCGGGTAATAACCTTCGCCGTCGTAGCCGATCTGTACGATCGCCCGAGCCACAGCCTCATTGCCGTTGCCTATCCACACCACTTGTGGTTTCGAGCCCTTCGCTTGGGCCTGTTTGGTTACTGTTGCCGCGTTAGCCATAATATTTATTATCTCCAATTATTCTTCGTTTGCCCGGGCTGACTCCGGTCTTCTTAGTTCTTTTTCCCCGGGGTCACGGGCTGTTTTTCATCTTCTTTTTTCAAGGGGTCTCGCAGAGCTCTGCCCGTCCGCGGACAGATCATCACGCAACGCAGACAGCTCTTGCAATACGTCGAGTTAATCCCCGTCATTTTCTTGTCCTTCCACACGATTGCTCCCGGATCCGGGCAAACCATCAGGCAAAACCCGCAAGTCGTGCATTCTTCAGCGTTGAAGATCGGATTGGGACCTAACTGGCCTTGAGCGTTATTTCGCTCTATTGTCGAATGTTTCAAAGCCTCGATCTTCCCACCCGGAAGCATGTTCAAGAAGCCCAGCCCCCCGCGAGATTCCGAAAAGTCCACCAAGGGATATTTACCGTCCGCCGCAAACTCAGCCTCCTTAGCGGAACTAACCGCTGCCTCGAACGCAGCCACGTTCGCCTGGACCGCCCGTGGCCAACGCTTCTTCACCGCTTCTTCGACCATCTCAGCCGGAAAGCTCAGCACATGGCACAGCATCGCCAGCATGGGCATATTCAGTCGACTGTGTGTCTCCTGGGCGATCTTGCTCGCGTCCAAGCAAATCACTCTCCCGGAATTCAATTCCAGAATGTCACGCACATCTTCGGGCGACTTCGTCGAGTTCACAATTACGACCGCATTGGGGTGGAGTCCTTTGTTCAACGCCAAACGACGGATCAAACTCTCGTGAAAGGCTACCAATATGTGTGGCGTAGTCGTGGGCCCTACCGCGCGAACCACAGTACCAGCTTTGCAGAAACGAACCGATACGTCTGTTGGCGTCCCCTTCTTCTCCGAGCCGTATTTAGCGTCGTAACCCCCGTCCAGACCCACTTCCAGAACGCCCAGCTTGAACAGCATCTTAGCTGCCACGTTCGCTCCGTCGCCGCCTATCGCAGACAGCAGGATATTGCAAAATCCCATCTCGTCTGCGAACGGTAATTTGTAATCTTCAGCCATGGTTATCATCCTGATAATATAGTAACTGTTTGCCGTATCTTTAATTACACTCCAACCCCGTCGCTGGCCTCCCCTGCGACCTTACGCACCACCTATTCTAATACGAACTCTGCCCCAGAGTGGATTGGATGGGCGCAAATTTTTTTACAGGGGCTATCCTATATCCCTTGGCCACTGATGACAACTCATTTTTGCTTACTTATTTCTTTTTCGCCCGCCCGGGCCTCTTGCAGGGCTGGGTTTTCAGGGCCAGACGCAAGCCGTCGTTCGCCTTGGACACAAAACGGAAGTTCATCTCCGAGCGGACTTCCTTGGGCACATCCGTCATGTTTTTGCGATTTCTGGCTGGAAGAATCACGCACTTTATACCTGCGCGGTGGGCAGCCAACACCTTTTCCTTAACCCCGCCGATGGGCAGCACCAGGCCTCGCAGCGTAATCTCCCCCGTCATAGCCACATCGGGATTAATCACCTTACCCGTCATCAGCGACACCAACGCTACATATATCGCCAACCCCGCCGAGGGCCCATCCTTGGGAATAGCCCCTGCCGGAACGTGCACATGGATATCGCTCTCGGCCAGCACCTCGTCACTGATCTTCAGTTCCTTGGTATGTGATCGCAGCAGCGAGTGGGCCGCCCTTATCGACTCTTCCATCACTCGGCCAATTTGACCGGTGATAATTATTTGGCCTTTGCCTGGCATACTCGTTGCCTCGACAAACATGATTTCCCCACCCGTCGGCGTATAGGCTAACGCCGTTGCCACTCCGGGCACGCTCGTTCGCTGAGCCAATTCCCGCTCAAATTTCACGGGCCCCAGATAACTCCCCAGCGACTTTTCCGTGATCGCCTGCGATTTCTTTCTCCCCTTAGCAATCTGAGCCGCCACTGCCCGGCAAACGCTCCCCAGCTCACGTTCAAGGTTCCGGACACCTGCCTCGCGAGTGTAAGATTGAATAACCTTCTTCAAAGCCTTTTCCGATATCTCTAATTGTCCGTCGCTCAAGCCGTTCTCATCTAGTTGCCTTGGCAGCAGAAAACGCTCGGCTATGTACATCTTTTCCATAGCCGTATACCCCGACAATTCTATCACTTCCATCCGGTCGCGCAGAGCTGGGGGCACTGGTTCCATGTAGTTAGCCGTAGCGATGAACATCACCTTTGATAAATCGAAAGGAACATCCAGGTAATGATCGCTGAAGCTGAAGTTCTGTTCGGGGTCCAGCACTTCCAGCAGAGCTGCCGCCGGGTCACCCCGAAAGTCTTGCCCGATTTTGTCCACTTCGTCCAGCATGAACACTGGGTTGTTCGAGTGGGCTTTGCGAATCTCCTGAATAATACGTCCTGGAAGAGCCCCAATGTACGTCCGACGGTGCCCTCTGATATCCGCTTCGTCCCGCACACCGCCCAGCGATATGCGGATGAACTTGCGTCCCAGAGCTGCCGCGATGCTCTTACCCAGCGAGGTCTTACCTACTCCCGGAGGACCCACAAAGCACAGGATCGGGCTTCGGCCGCTCGGTTTGAGTTTACGCACCGCCAGAAACTCCAGAACCCGCTTCTTCACCTTCTCCAGATCGTAGTGATCGTTGTTCAGTTGTTTCGCTGCTTGGCGAATGTCCAGGTTGTCTTGCGTGCTAAGCGACCAGGGCACTTCGCAAAGCCAATCCACGTAGGTCCGCGACACCGAATATTCCGGAGACTGCGTGGGAATCTTGCTCATCCGATCCAGCTCTCGCCGGGCTTCTTTTTCCACCACTTCCGGCATCTGAGCCTGGGCAATCTTTTCTTCCAGTTCCGCAACTTCCGTCGTTCGCTGGTCCGCTTGGCCCAGTTCCTTCTGGATGGCTTTGAGTTGTTCTTGCAGGAAGTATTCCCGCTGGTTCTTATCGATCGATTCCCGGACTTGGGTTTGAATCTGGCTGCTCAGCTCCAGCACTTCCACCTGTCGGCCCATCAGGTCAGCCAGCTTACTGAAACGACTCTTCACATTCTGCATTTCTAGCAGCTCTTGTTTGTCTTCCAGTTTGGCCGTTACATTTGCCGCTAGAAAGTCCGACAGTGATCCCGGATCCGTGATGTTGTCCAGAACCAGCCCAGCCTCGTTGGGCACGTTGGGGCTAAGAGTGATTATCTTACCCGCCGTCTCGCGCACCGACAGGATCAGGGCATCCAGTTCTTTGGACGGCTCCACTTCGTTTTCCACAATCCGTACAAGTGCTCGATGGTAGGGATCAATTTCCAGACCTTTTTCGATAGCCACCCGCGTCAGTCCGTGTACTACGATGGACAAATTACCTTCGGGCAGCTTGAGAAGTTTGAGAACCACGCACGCACAGCCCACCGGGTACAGGTCCTCAAATCCCGGATTGTCCACCTGCGGATCTTTCTGCGTGAATATGCCTAGCACCTTAATTTCTGGCAGAATATCGTCCAGCAGACGTTTGGACCGTTCCCGCCCGATGGTCAAAGGCATTACCGTTCCCGGAAACGCCACCCCGTTACGGATCGGCAATATAGCCATTTCCGTCGGAATTTCCAGTTGGTCCGGGCCCGATTCGCCCGAGTCGTTCTGCCTGATTATCCCCTCGCTCACGTCTGGATTTTCCTCAGCTTCCACCCAGAAGGGACGACTTGGCCTATCTATATTTGAGTCCATGTGAAGCCCTTATAGTCTCGCGATTATACTGTTGCCATCCTTGTTTAGCCCCTATCCCGGCGCGCCGGGGGTATCTCAATCTGTCATCCCCGCGAAGGCGGGGATCCATCTTTTCTTACTTCTTACCTTGTGCCTTTTTTTGTCAGTACCATCTGTGTTCATCTGCCGTAGGTCCCGACTTGTCGGGATGGCTAATTCTCTTTCCGTATTTCTTTCTTCAAAACCTGCGTAATCTGCGAAATCAGCGTCTAAAAATCTTTCTGTATTCTCTTTATCTGTGTTCATCAGTGAAATCAGTGGCTAATTCTCTTATCCGTTTCTTCCTCAAGCCTCCAGCCTTCTCGTGGCTAATTCTCTTCCTGTATTTCCCATTTTTGAATTTTGCTCTGTAACATTGCTATTTACTTTTTGATATTTGATATTTCTTTCGGTAGTTCTATCCAGAGGTAGCCGTCCACGTAACGAGCTTTGATATTGTCTACCATCACGCTCGACGGAATTGTTATTGACCGACGGAAATTCCCGTGATCGATTTCCATCAGGTGCACTTTAGAGCTGCTCTGTGGCCGAGGGCTTTCACGTCGCCCCCGAATTACCAGCACCTCTTGGCGAACTTCCACATCTATTTCTTCTCGGTTCACTCCTGCCAGATCCATACACACCACGTAGCGGTCTTCGGTTTCGTACAGATTTGTCGCTGGTTGCCAGGCATCTGGCGGAGAAAAACGGAAGAAGCGACTATGAGCCGCTCGCTGCATAGCTTCTCCCATGTGTTTGACGTGATCGGTAAGACTATCCTCGTCTGATTGAACTGCCATAGCCATTTTCTCGCTCCTTGCTTATCCCCTTTTTCTCAAAGAACCCCAGCCAAGGCCTCAGATATGACATCTATCCATTCTACGCGCCCTCGCCCTCGCCGTCAAAGCCTTTTTGCTTTTGCATCTTGCCCAAAAAGGTATTGAATCTTCTATATTTAGTCTTCCCGACCAGTCGGGACCAGCTCCGCGCCGGGAGTTCTACCCAGGGTTTCTTTTCTGCCCCATCCTCCTCCTCCCGGTGCGTCGGCAGACCTGGCAATCTGTCTTATATTTAGCCCCCAGGTTTATCCTGGGGGTTCTTTTTCTTCCTACAGCCTCCAGTCTCAGGTCTTTCTTTCCCCTTTACCTTCCCACTCAAGGCCTCTGTATGCCCAGAATTTGCTTGACTATTAATTCCAATTATGATAGGATATTTGCAAGCGGAGGGTGATTATTGCCGCCTTTTTATTAGCCCAATTCGGTTGGGGGTGAGTGATTAGCCCGAAACAAAGGCACAGTTCCGCCTGCTATTTTTGTTTGGGGGATTTCGATAAAAGGAGAAAAAGATAATGAGAAATGCAAAAATGACCATTGCGGTGATAGCAGTACTAATTTGGGCTATGGCCAATATTACTAAAGCTGAAGATACCTACTGGGTCGGCACTACAGGAGATTGGTTTCACCCAGCCAACTGGATGTATATATTGCCTGAATCTGATGATACAGCATACATTGATAATGGCGGAACTGCCGAGATAGAAAGTGGCACCGCAACTACAAACCGTCTATATGTAGGCGTAGGTCAAGGCAATTCTGGAAATATCAACCATACTGGAGGTACGCTTACTACTGGGGGATACCTTGGTCTTGGTGATTCTGGTGGGAGCGGTCAATACAACCTTTCTGGTTCTGGTCAACTCGATAGCTCAGGCATAGGCATATTCGGAAGCAACGGAGTTTTCAATCACTCAAGTGGCACCGTATTTAGCAGCATTAGTACTTACAACAGTTCCGGTATTAGCGTTGAAGACGGCGCGTCCTACAATCTCTCTGGGACTGCTCAGCTAAATGCATCATACGTAATTATCATGAATGGGAGTATCTTTAGTCACACTAACGGCAACCTCAACTTCGCCGGCGTCAACAATGGAATCGATATTCGTGCTGGAGGAGACCCGAGCATGTATGAACATTCTGGTGGCACGGTCTCAGCCGGGACGATTGACATAAATGGTTTAGGTACATACAATTTATCTGGTACAGCAATCCTTTCTGCCCAAAAGGAAATTATTAATGCAACATTTAACCAAACCGGTAGCAATCATTCTGTTAATGACTTAACTGTCGGTCATAGCAATGGAGCACAAGGTACATACAATCTTTCTGGAGCAGGGCAACTTACTTGCACGGGCGACCAAATTATCGGTAATAATGGCACGGGAATATTTAATCACAATGCTGGAACTAATACAATAAGTGGCGAATTAGCTCTAGGATTGGAATCAGGTTCAAACGGCAGATACAGCATGTCTAGCGGTACGTTAAGTACTCAATTACTAAAGGTAGGATATTGGGGGACAGGACGTTTTGACATAGACAATTCCTCCGCATCTATTACAGTTTCTGACTTGTTCTTTGGTGCAGACAGCACGTTCACAGCCGTACCAGGTTCGACAATCCATATGGCCGGTGCATCATTTGATAACTGGAATACTGACGAAACCAGTATGGCTGGTTTGAACAACCTGGGTTTAGTCTTTGAGGGTGGCAGTATAGCAGGTGTCGTAACTCTTGAAGTGGCTGGCCAAGACCTTGGAGCCGTCACAGCTGGCTTCAGTGAAAACTATGCCCTTGACGAATTGATACTTGGCGGTACTGATATTGGGCAAGTTCAGCTTATAGATTGGCGTGAGAATATGGCTGGCGTTGAAGCCCTTTATGTCAAAGATTTTGTATTGGGCAGCGGCTCTTACCTGGACCTGAACGGCCTCAATCTCTATTACCTTGAAGGCTCAATCGATCCCGCAGCTACCATAGTTTACAACGGCGGTAATTTGTTTGAGGTGCTACCCGGTGACTTCGACCTTGATGGCGACGTGGACGGCGTAGACTTTGGACTCTGGCAGAGCGGCTACCCCACCGCCAGTGGCGCGAGCTTGGGCGACGGAGACGTGGATGGTGACGGCGATGTAGATGGCGTTGACTTCGGCCTCTGGCAAGCCAATTACCCCACCAACCTAGGCGGCTCGGCCACCATTCCCGAGCCCGCCACGCTTTTTGTCATGTTGGCCGCAGGCCTTCCGATGCTGTTGAGGTCTCGGCGAAGCCGAGGCTGAAATCCCGGTGCGCCGGGGTTGAAGTCCCGGTCCCGACTGGATCGCCGAGGCTGAAATCCCGAGCGTGCCTCGGGACTACTGATTGGTAGCTTGACGCTCTTAAGACGGCCAAGCCGTCCCTGAAATTCCAGCCCACCGGGCTCTCTTTTCTTTCATTTTTGAATTTTGATATGTCATTTTGCATTTTACACTTTGATCTTTGATATTTCTCCAGCCTTTCTTTCCCCTTGACCTGCGCCCTTCGCCCGCATACTATATTTCTACTGGCCAGAGCCGCTTCTCTCGGCTCAGCACGTTGAAGGCCTCTTTTTGCACCATTTGGCGTGTAACGAAAGGTTTTGGGTGTCTCAAGAGCTCTCTCGTTTGATTGTTTCTTTCCAAGAGGACGTCTTGGTGGTGGAATTTGCTGATCGCAGAATTGTCGACTACGACGCCATCGCGGCCATTAGCCAACAGTTGAGCGACTTGCTTGAGCAGAATCCCGGCCTGAGAATCCTCATCAACTTCGCCGGTGTTCAGCAAATGTCTTCTTCAGCTCTGGGATTCTTGGTCTCGTTCGCAAAAAAACTACACGCCACCGGAGGACAGCTCAAGCTCTGCAACATCCTCCCCCAGATCTACCAGGCCTTCGTTATAACTAGACTGCATCGTGTCTTTGAGGTCCATGATTCTACTCACGCTGCTTTCGCGGCCTTTTAAGATTTAGTGTTGCCCGTGAATAACAATAACTCCTTTCAGTGCCTTACTATTTCTTCGGAGCTCTGTTCTGCCAGACAGATTGAGCAGCACTTGCTTGCTGAGCTCCACCGCCACAAATACCCCGATGATTGTCTTTTTGCCGTTCGTTTAGCTCTGGAGGAAGCCCTTTCCAACGCCATAAAGCATGGCAATCAGCTGGACCCTAACAAGACGGTTACCGTCAGGTTTTACGTCGAGCCTGAAAAGATTCAGATCATCATTACTGACCAGGGCCACGGATTTGACCCTACTGCTGTACCTGATCCCACCACTGACGAGCACCTTGAGGACCCCAGTGGTCGGGGCATTACTCTCATGCGGGCTTATATGGATGAGGTTGCCTATAATTCCCGTGGAAACGAAGTTCGCATGCTCAAACGGATTAGTTCTTCCCAGAACAGGCAGGCAGGCTGAAGTCTCATGGAACTTTCGGTTGATAAACACAATAAAGTTGCTGTGGTTACCATAGTCGGGTCGGTGGACAGTGCCGACAGCAGCGCTCTGCTGGATTTTCTAAACCAGCTTATCGACGCCGGGGATATTTGCCTGGTCATCGACATAACTGGCATGGATTTCATCGTTTCTATGGGCCTGGGCGTATTTGTACGCACCCACACCCGCCTTCGAGCTGCGGGAGGCTTTTTCCACCTGGCTGGGCCTCAGCCCTTCATCCTACAGATAATAGAAACCACCGGCCTGGATCGTTTGTTAGCCATCTACGACTCCGTGGACTTGGCCTTAGTGTGATTTCTCCTGCCCCCCAGATTATCACAATTATGCGGCTTTGTTCTTGAAAATGTCCGACCGTGAGTCTATCATCGGTCCCCTTTGGAGTTTCAAACCTGCCGGAGTTTTCTTATGGCCGTAGATATCAGCAAGCTCAAAGCCCTCTTTTCAGTTGACCGGGTTGTCTTTCCTTTGCAGAGTTCAACCAAAAAAGACGTGGTTACCGAATTGACCAACGCCCTGGTGCTCACTGATCAGCTCAACAAGGATCATCTCCCAAAGTTTGCCAAGCGGATCATGGCTCGGGAAACCCTCGGCACCACCGCCATTGGTAAGGGCATTGCCATCCCCCACATCCGCACAGATTTTAGTAACGGCTTGGTGGGCGTCTTGGGCTTTTCTCCCGACGGTATTGATTTTGACTCCCTCGATAAACAACCCACCCATGCCGTCTTTATGCTCGCTTCGCCCATGGCCGATAAGGACCAGCAGATTCACATCCTCGGACGCATTGCCGCCGTGGCCAATCATAATAATTTCCTCAAATTCCTTTTGCAGTGCAAATCTGCCCAGGATATCGTCGCTTTGCTGGAGGAAATCGAAGCTGAAGTCCCCGCCAATTAATAGGGTGACTTGCCATGGCCATAGATTTGCGTCAGTTCATTCGTTTGGTGCCAGACTTTCCCAAGCCCGGCATCGTCTTTCGAGATATCACCCCACTTTTAGCCAACTCCGCCGCCCTCGACCAAGCCGTGAACCAGTTAGCTCAGCCCTACCTGCAAAGCGACATTGACGTAGTCGCTGCCGTCGAGTCCCGCGGTTTCATTTTCGGCGCCGCCGTCGCTCGACAGCTCCAAGCCGGTTTCGTCCCCATACGCAAGCCCGGAAAACTACCCGCCGCCACCGCTTCGGCCACCT
>SDBV01014132.1_pt1 | contig 10081 bp, 6 predicted proteins | sample 2277081 | NCBI WGS metagenome assembly SDBV01 (sample SAMN10402039, study PRJNA504765) | marine sediment metagenome | isolation source: marine sediment core GS10_PC15, 223 cmbsf | place: Arctic Ocean: Southern Knipovich Ridge | collected 2010 | reverse complement strand
CAGAAGGCATATCCAAGTACAGTCTGACTTCAAACATAGCTTTAGATAACACCTCCAAGCAAATCATCATGAATCAGGCGAAACTTGCTTGCGGGTGATTGTTTTGGTGGCGCTGAATGCTTTATTGGAAATGAATCTTCCAACCTTTCGACAAGCTGAAGAGAATATCATAAAAAACCCACCCACATGAGGGGTGGGTTCGGCACAAAAGGAATTCTACAAGTTCTGATTACTTGAAGACCTTTAATGCAATCCGTAAACCCATCTGGTTGCCGCTGTCGGGGGCGCCACTGAGCCAGTCGTCGTTGGAAAAGCTGTCCATGCTGTAATACAGCATTGCGGCCACGCCGACATAGTCGTTCAATGTAATCAAGTAACCTGGGGCGATAGTGATAGTCGTGCTTGAAGTAGTAGAGTCATTTGTGCCATCGTCCCACTTTGAGGAACCGAACGCGAAACCAACGTGCGCAAAGAGGTAGCCCGGACCCATCTGGTTGCCCAGGTAGTATTCCACTGCCGGACCAAGTCCAAAATCAGTCGAGCTATAGTCACCCTGACTCACGCTTTGGTAGTTGATCTCTGCTCCGACGGATAGATTATCCATTACGAAGTAACCTACCATAGGTGCAAACGACATCTGGGTTGCTGCATCCCCATCGGCGTTCTCATAATAGTCGCCACTGTATGATGCAAACCCCACCGAGCCACCGATCTCCATCGAACCCTGCGCCAGCATGTCCTGGCCGAAAGCCGCTGGAGCCGCGATTAATCCAATGATGATCGCGAACATTGCAAACTTCTTCATGATGTCTCCTTTAGTTGAACTTAACTTTAATCATGCATGTACGATTGAATGCTCAGGAGAAGGGAAGATTCACAAGCGGAGAAAACAATGATCCACGCAAACTCGCCCTGCACGCTCATAGGATCACTGTCCCTTCCGGCGGCAAAACCGCCCTTGCCCCCATAATCAAGAACTGACGTGCTTAAATTACCGATGCAGCAAGGAAATATCAAGACATGAAGCCCAGAAATCGGATGTTTTTAACTTTCTACAAATCATACACTTCGATTTGTTAGTAGCTTCTTGGTAACGCAAGACAGGCCCAATTCCACGCCTTGATTAATTGCTAAGAAACTATATGGTGGTACTTTGTAATGCAAGCAATAAGAACAGATTTTCCAAGTTTATTGAAGGTTGATGATTCCCAAAAGGATAAGTAACGATTAGAATTCAGCCCTCTCACGGATGGCAGTTCTGATCTTGACCCCATAATTAAGTATGATGTCCCCTTGATTCACCCGTAATTCACGCGATGAATGAACCCGACACGATTATCTCGGGGGCTCACGGACTCGAGCAGCTTCGATTGCAAACCGTTTAGACGATGATGATTTTCAAAGACTTACAGACCAATTGCCGATGCGGCAGCGCGAAATTATTATCGCAAACGGCAGTTGATATTGAGCAATTCATCGACATAAATACTACCTTGAATACGAGCATAGCCAACGGGAATTTGCGGCTTTATTTCTTATATTTGCGAGGATGACGATAATAGGGGCCGATTCCAGGGAGCGGAATAATATTATTGCTGCGTCTGTTTCATCGGCTGTGCACGATATTACGATCCATAGAAATCAATAGAGATGAGGATATCCATGGCAGGTCAGTTGAACCTTCCGAATGCGCTGCAATCACAGCTTACGCCTACAAGCAAGGACAACACGTTCAAGATCAAGAGCTGGTTAACCTGGTTCAATCAAGGACTGGCCAGGGTCGGAATGGTGACCTTAGTCGCTGGAGACCGCAAAAAATTCACCACGCGTGTTCTTGGGGTCCACACAAGCCAGTCGGGAATTACGACCCTGATAGTCGAACCGTTGTTCCCCGATCCTCCCATTGACTTCATGAGCAAGCAGCCCATGGTCATTTTCAGCATGGGCTTTGTCGAAGGCGGATTTGCCGTAATTACGAGGCTTCATGCTAACGCGCAACGGGATGTTATGATCAAGGAAATAGCTGGTATACAATTGGACGATATCTACAATCCAACGGCGACTGTCTCTGTGCACTCGCTCGAGCTGCCGAATCGTCACAAGGTAATCCTGCGGTTCAAGCTGACCGGCAGTGATTATGAGATTTCGCCGGACGAGGTTTCAACGCTCGCCATCAAGTTCAAGGCAAAGCTGAAAGCGAATATCGATGAGAGCGGTGTCAAGGTGGAAAATGCCACGCTGAGGCTCACGGAGAATGAAAACCCGATTCCGCTGAAACTCGAACTATTCCCGGCTAAGGACCTCAACTATGAGGCTCGGATCAGGGCGATCAACCCGGACAATCACAAGAGGTTGATCGAATTTATCGACAAGACCTGGCATGCAAAGGCGGTGACTCAACATAAGCGCAGAATCTCGGCGAGGAAGCGTGCAATCGACGATATGAAGGGTGGTTACCTCAAGACTTTGGATAAGACGCATTTCTTCCTGTTGAGCGAAAGCGAAAGTTGGGAGAATCTGTTAGCGGAAATCGGCGTGGTGCGCAGAATGGATGATGTCGATATCGATTATGTGACCGGAGAGATGAAGCGTGATCGATGCGATGTTATTTTCGCCGATGCGGGCTTGTGGGATAAGGTTGCGGTGGATCTGAGCAACGAGTTGAAAGAATCCGATGAGCTGCAAAAAACGCCGCTGTTCTGGATGTCAGGCGGCGACGTCGCCTTGACCGATAAGCGAAGGATATCGCTGATCAATTTGGGAGCATATGGTTTTATCAAGAATGGAATGAGTTCCAAGGCGCTGGGAGTTCAAGTCGGTTGGGCGCTGAGGGCGAAAGAGATCGGCGAGGGCCAGGCGATAACTATAATCAGCAACAATGCCCGCCGCATATATCGACTGGGGACACCTCTGGCTGAAGCTGGTTTCAAGGTCATAAAGTGCACCTCCATGAAAAACCCGCTGGTTGCCCTGAACAAGGACAAGCCACGGATGGTGCTGGTCGATGGACCGGGGATTGGCAAGGGCTATGACACCATTCTCACCGCCTGCCTCAGTTGGGCGAAGAAAGGGACGAGGGAAAACGAGGTGCTGTTGATCGCCGAGCCGGTTGATTCGGACCAGATGAAGCGTTGGAGCGAGGCCGGTCTCGTCGATGTGCTGCCTCCGCGCACTCCGCGGAAGCAGATTGCGGAAAAAGTGCGCTCCTATATTAATCGTTGATGGAGGGCGACCTTAAAGATCGCTTTCGCCCCGTGCTCGATTGGCGCGGCGACAGGGGCTCGTCCGGGTAGCCCTGCCAGATTGCGTGAAGCGTCCGCCCGGGTGACCCGACCCCGACACTTCGGGGTCGGGTTTCAACTTTCACATGTTCCGTCAGGTCTTGTCCGCCTATCGGCGGATGTGACCTGACCGAACAAGAAAACAATGCATTCGCGGATTTCACGGTCCTGTCATTTTACTTCGCATTCTGTGCCTTCTCGATCTTCGCCCAGGTGTCGCGCAAGGTGATCGTCCGGTTGAAGACGAGCTTCTCCCCGCTGGAATCGGGATCGACGCAGAAGTAGCCCTGCCGCTCGAACTGGCAGCGGTAGCCCGGCTTTGATCCCGCGAGGCCCGGTTCGATACGGCAATCTGTCAGCACCTCCAGTGAGTTCGGGTTCAGGTTTGTGGTCCAGTCCTGCCCCTCCTCGACATCGAACGGGTCGGGCCTGGTGAACAGGTGGTTGTAGAGCCTCACCTCGGCCTTGAGCGCGTGCTCTGCAGAGACCCAGTGCAGCGTCGCCTTCACCTTGCGGCCGTCCGGTGCATCTCCGCCGCGTGTCGCCGGGTCGTACGTGCAGCGCAGTTCGATAATTTCCCCGGTGGCCTGATCCTCGACAACCTTCTCGCACTTGATGAAATAGGCGTATCGCAGCCGCACCTCGCGTCCCGGCGCCAGGCGGAAAAACTTCTTCGGCGGCATCAAGCGGAAGTCTTCCTGTTCAATGTAGAGCACGCGCGAGAACGGTACCTTGCGCGTCCCCATCGAGGGATCCTCGGGGTTGTTGACCGCGTCCAGCTCCTCTGTCCGCTCTTCAGGATAGTTTTCGATGACCACTTTCAGAGGGCGCAGCACGGCCATCGCCCTCGGCGCACGCCGGTTGAGGTACTCACGGATGCTGTGCTCGAGCATCGCGATGTCGACTATGCTGTTCGCTTTTGCCACCCCGATGCGCTCGCATAAATTGCGGATCGCTTCGGGTGTGTAGCCTCGCCTGCGCAAACCGGACAACGTCGGCATTCTCGGATCGTCCCATCCGGTGACATGCCCTTCCCGCACCAGTCGTATCAGTTTGCGTTTGCTCATCACCGTGTAGGTAAGGTCGAGCCTGGCGAATTCGATTTGTTGCGGGTGGTGTGCGCCGAGTTGGTCGAGGAACCAGTCGTACAGCGGACGGTGGTCCTCGAACTCCAGTGAGCAGAGGGAGTGGGTGATCCCCTCGATTGAATCCGACTGCCCGTGCGCCCAGTCGTACATCGGATAGATGCACCATTTGTCGCCGGTGCGGTGGTGCGTTTGATGCAGGATACGGTATATCACCGGGTCGCGCATGTTCAGGTTCGCCGATGCCATGTCGATCTTCGCCCGCAGGGTCTTCGAGCCGTCGGGAAATTCTCCGGCATGCATGCGTTTGAAAAGGTCAAGGTTCTCATCGACCGGCCGGTTGCGGTAGGGGCTTTCTCTGCCCGCTTCGGTGAGCGTACCCCGATGTTCGCGAATCTCTTCGGCGGACAGGTCATCCACATACGCCTTGCCCTTTTTTGTCAGCTCAATTGCCCACTCATAGAGCTGTTCGAAATAATCGGAAGCGTAGAACAACCGGTCGCCCCAATCATAGCCGAGCCAGCGGATGTCCTCCATGATCGAGTTGGTGTATTCAACATCCTCCCTGACCGGGTTGGTGTCGTCGAAACGCAGGTTTGTGACCCCTTGGTTCTCCGCGGCGATGTCGAAGCTGAGCACTATCGCCTTGGCATGCCCGATGTGCAGGTAACCGTTCGGTTCCGGTGGGAATCGGGTGACGACGCGGCCTCCGTGCTTGTTGGATTTTTGATCTTCCGCGACGATTTTCCGGATGAAATCTGTAGGGACGTGTGGTTCTTTGGCGTTCATTTCAGAGCTTCTTTTTCGTTGATCACCGAGAGAGTTCGGGTTCACGTTACAGGGGAATGCAGTCGAGTCCCTGACAGAATGATGTCAATGCGAATTTACCGGTGTCAGGCGGTTCATTCAACACGTAACGATCACCGACCTCGAGGCGGAAAATTTAACGATAATTTGTCCGGCCTCCAACCTCTGCATATCATTTATTTGAATCCAATCCCATTGCGTCAAGCATAATAACTCGATTCATGTGATCTCGTCCACAAGGCTGATTCCCTGACTCGCCAACACCGCTGTCAGAGGACATCGGCTTCCGCGGACCGATTCCATTAGTCCATTCGCCACGGGTGATTCCTGCCGGTTAATGGCGTATCTTTCTCACTGACGAATCGAGGCGACATCACTCCGGATTGTCTGGGGATTGAGTGCAAATGCGACGACCTGCATCCAAATTGTCCATCGCATCATTTGTAATCCGTTCCATCCTGATCTGTCTGGCCCTTCAGCTTACTTGGGGGTCCGTGCTTGCACAGGAAGGGGATGTGATCGCCATCGCGCTGATGTCCCGGGGCGAATCGGAGGCGAGCTATGCCGGCGGCGAATGGAAAAAGATCGAAATGGGTGCCGTCTTCCATAACAACGACCGTATCAGGACCGGCGGAGACGGTTTCGTCGCGCTCGCCTTTACCGATGACGGCGGCCAGATAAAACTACGCCCGAATACGAGTGTGACCCTGACCGCGGACCGCTTGGAGAGCAATGCTTTCTGGAAACGTGCGACTGTCGGTATCGGCGAGTTGTTCGTTGACGTCAGCAGGATGAAGGGCGCGCTGCAGGTCGCCAGCCCGACGTCGGTTGCGACTGTGAAGGGCACTCAGTTCTGGACCATCGTCAAAAAGAAGGGCGGTACGCGGATCATCATCCTCGAGGGGCAGGTCGAGGTGCGCAGCCAGATTACCGGCGAAAGAGTGCAGGTGGGCAAGGGACAATACTGCGATGTCTCCGCCTCCGGCGAGATGGAGGTCAGGCAGCGCCCCAGGAACGTCAGGGTACCCAGGTGGCTTTCGCGAAGGCGGCAACAGGAGGATCTGGAGGCCGCCGAGGATACCGGGCAACAGTCGCCCGGGCGGGACAGGGGGGGCGGAGGCGGTTCCGGCATTTCGATGAACGGCGTCGTCGGCGCGACGATTATCAATGGAGAGATGTACCAGTTCTTCAGCCTGCGGCCGGATCTCCCGATCTGGCGTTTCGGAGTCGGACTCGACCTGACCTTCTATTTCGATTCGGACGGCAACCTGCGTGAAGCGGACTGGGATGAACCGGGGGACATCATCGACAAGATATACTATCTCCGTTATGGCAAGCCCGGTGATCCGCTCTTCGTTCGCGTCGGTTCGCTGGACGAGGTGACCCTCGGCTATGGTCTGGTCATGCGACGATACTCGAATGCGATCGAGTGGCCGCAGGTCCGACGGATCGGGTTGTTTACGCAGCTCCGCAGGGATAAAATCGGATTCGAGGGAGTAATCAACAATTTCCGCGAGTTAGGCCAACCAGGTGTAATCGGGGGCAGGGTGACCTACGAAAAGAAATTCGCGCTGCCGGTGGTCTTCGGGGCGACTATCGTCCATGACGGCAACTTGTACCTTGGCACGAAGGACGATGACGGCGATGGTGTTCCCAATCCATTCGACCTCTTCCCGGGGAAGGATGACGAGGAACACATCGACTGGCTTCAGAATCGACTCTTCCCACGGCAGATAGATTCACTGATCGCTTCCGGCGACCTTCCGGACATCAACGATCCGCCGCTCAAAGTCGGCGACCTGAAGGAAAAGGCTACCGTCTGGTGTATCGATGTCGGCGTGCCCCTGGTGCGAAAGCGGGTCCTCAGCCTCTGGGCCTATGCCCAACTGGCGCGGATAAATCGATATGGAACGGGGTACACCATCCCCGGCTTCACATTCAGGGCCGGACCGTTTCGCGCGGGGGCCGAGTACCGCATCTTCGAGCGGCGTTTTTTGCCGGAATTCTTCAACCTCGGCTATGAGATTGAACGCGTTGAGTGGGATGATGATGCGGGCGATTACCTGACGAAGTTGTCGCGCCTGGAGGACTTGGGGCCGGCACGGGGTTATTACGTCGATGCAGGTTTCGCTTTCATGAGCCTTGTGGACATCTATGCGGCCTACCAGCAATTGAACTATCCGGACGACGGCGGCGATACTTCGTCGAAATCATTCTACGCGCAGGGTTCGGTGAACCCGGGTTTGATTCCGAAGGTCGGCTTGGCCGAAGCGTATTATCAGCAGCCGCAGGCGGACAACATCTTCGACACGAGAGCCAATGGCACTGTTCTCGGTTACCGCGTCGGCGTCGAAATGGGATCGGGCCTGATGGTCGTGGTCGACAAGAAAACCATCTACCGCAACGGCGAGCCGTACCGGATCATGACTATCGAAACCATGTTCCGTTTCTAACACAATCGCAGCCGAAATACCGGACTCGGCGCAGTCCGGGCTACGGGGCCGGTACATCACGGCGCCGGGCTTTATCTCTTCCTGGCCCTCAGCAGCAGGTCGCTGTTCTCTTTTTTCCAGCGACAAACTTCCTCGTAATCAGGATGCGCGCGTTCGGCGCTGTGGAAATCTCCGCCGTGGGGCCGTCTCGTCCCAATGGGTTGAATTGCGTGCAGCATCTCGTGGTAGATCGTGAATTCCACCACCATTTCAGGCACATGCGGGTCGTCGAGCACGGGGTGAATGACGATCAGGTTGTTGTCGCGCCGAAATGATCCGAGACGCCGTGAGCGAACGGCGCGTCCCGATGTGTCCCGTCCATAAGTGACGACTGAGCCGACTTTACCCGCGAAATACTTTCCGTTCACTTTCTCGGCGATCCGCTTCAGATCGTGCACCTTTCCATCAGGGCGCAGTCGCATCGAACGTTGCGTTTGAGGCCCGCTCCTTGAGCGTCTCCGGACCTCTGCGTCCTTTTCAGTCAACGGTCGGAGTATCTTTCCGATGTAAACGCCACCCGGCAAGCCTATACCTTCGCTCCGTTCACCTTGATCATTTCGCCCGTGTAGAGGAAGCGCTTGATCGTACGTTTCGTCGTCTTCTGAAACTCGTCCTCGAAGATCCGGAAGGTTTTTATTCGCTGGTAGTCGGCGAGGTTTTTCTGTGCTGATTTGACTTCCTTGTTGATCAGCCGATGGATGTCCTCGTCGGTCGGCCGACCCTCGCCGAGCTCTTCGAAATGGATATCGAGTTGCTCGTAGTCTGGATGGATAAGGGCGGCGACCTCTTCCCCCATTCCCTGTTCGCGCGGCACCCCGAGGACCACGGATTCGGCGATGAAAGGGCTGCGGTTGAGGTAGAACTCGATCTCTTCCGGGTAGACGTTCTTTCCGCCGGCGGTAACTATCATCGCCTTTTTCCGTCCGGTGATCCGGAGGTAATCGTCCTTGTCGATGATGCCGAGGTCGCCGGTCTTGAACCAGCCGTCGTCGGTGAAAGTTTCCCTGGTGGCCTCCTCGTTCCGGTAGTATCCCTTGAACACGTTCGGACCCCGGATACAGACCTCGCCGACGCCCTGGTCGTTGAGGTCGATCAATTTGCTCTCGACTCCCGGCAGGGTCGGACCGACACATTCATGTTTTGCAAACCATGGCGGAGTCAGGTGGGTGCAGGGGCTGGTTTCGGTCAGGCCATAACCCTGTATCAGCAGCAACCCGAGGCGGTTGAAGAACTTTGCAGTCTCCGGGTCGAGTGGGCCTCCGCCGGAGAGGAGATAGCGCAGTGTGCCGAATCCCGCTTTCTCCCGTACGCTCCTGAAGAGGGGCTTGCCGAGCTTGAGGCCGAATATCTCACCGAACTTCACAATGCCGAGGAGTGTTTTGAACAGCATCTCGGTTTTTTTCCCTTTCTTCTTCACGCCACGGAGCATTCCCGCCTGAATCTTTTCGAAGAGCAGAGGAACGCCAAGCAGGAAGGTTACGTTTGTTTCGCGGATGCCGGAGATAATGTCGGCGCTCTTCAGGCTCTTGGCGAAGGTGATGCTCGCGCCGGCGAATATCGGGAAGATGAACCCGGCGGTCGCTTCAAAACTGTGGTGTACGGGCAGCACCGAAAAGAAGGTGTCTCCGGGGCCGACATCGTACAGGCGGCCGGCGGATGAGGCGTTCGACATGATGTTCGCGGAGGTCAGCATAACCCCCTTGCTGTGGCCCGTCGTCCCCGAGGTATAGAGTATCACCGCCACCTCGTCGATGTCTCGTTTGGGCAACGGTGTGTCGAGTTGAGCGCCTTCGGCGATGACCTCCTCGAAATCCATTGAATCCCCGACCTTTTCGTTGTCGAAATTAATCCACTTCTTCAGGGTCGAAATCTCCCTGATGTCGTTGATAATCTCGAGGAAACCGGTCGAGGAAAAGATCATTTTCGCGCCGGAATCGCTAAGCACATGACTAATTCCCGGCGGGGGCAGCATGCGGTCTACGGGAATGCAGATCGCACCGGCGGCCTGGATGCCGAGGTAGGAAGCCTCCCACTCGGGGCTGTTATCGCCAAGGATCGCGATGTGGTCGCCGGATCCGATACCCTGGCTGATCAGCCAGCGGGCTATCGCACGGACCCGATGGTTCAGCTCGTTGTAATTCCACTCACGGTACTCGTCGCCGATGAGTATGCGCATCACCGGGAGTTCCCCGAAGCTGCGTGCGCTGCGTTCAACCAGTTCGCTCAAGGGAAATATCTCTCTGGCCTCGCCCAACAGGTGGTCATACTTGCTCATCTAGAGCTCCATCGCTATGTGGACGAGATCACATGAATCGACCTGTTCTGAGCTGCGCCACACAGCTCAATGCAAGGCGCGACGCCGCAGGAATAGCGGAGCTATTTCAAGAAGGAGCAACGAAGCAGTGTGCTGTGTGGC
>SDBV01014131.1_pt1 | contig 10081 bp, 17 predicted proteins | sample 2277081 | NCBI WGS metagenome assembly SDBV01 (sample SAMN10402039, study PRJNA504765) | marine sediment metagenome | isolation source: marine sediment core GS10_PC15, 223 cmbsf | place: Arctic Ocean: Southern Knipovich Ridge | collected 2010 | reverse complement strand
GTATTTTTATTGATGGCATTGACCGTACAGTTGCATTAGGTGGGCCGTTCGCAACAGGCGGCAATGTTTCAATAGAGGTTGAAGTGGATATAACAACCTTCCTGGTTAATGCTGCTGGTGGATTACGACAACTACATACGGTAGAATTTAGATGTACGACGGCTAAAGGCGAGATTGAGGCCGAAATAGATATGCTGACAACTATTCAAGCAATCGTGGTGAGCTAATTATGGTATCAAACTTTACACCTTTCACAGGCGCAACGCCGGTTTCACAATCTGAGATTAACCGCAGATTATACCAATTGAGTGGCGTGCTTGATGAATTCAAAGACGGCAATATCTTTGGCGCGTCTACTGAACTGACCATTGCTGCGGGTGTGGTCACTGTCACAGGTGCTTATCATACGATTGCTGCGCAAAGTGGCGTACTAGATGATCTTGATACGATTAACGGAACGATTGAGGGCCAGCTTATTACAATTGCTGCTGCCAGTGGCGACACGATTACACTTAAACATGGCACAGGTAACATTGTCACGCTAACGGGTGGCGATATTCTTATGTCAGGCAACCAGCAATATCTTTTGCAAGATAACGGTACAGATCTAGTTGTATTAAATTTTATTGCGGGCGGTTTATTAAACGAGCAGGTGGCGCATACACAATTCACCGCGCCAATTGTCAACATTGATTTAACCTCAATCCCGGCGACAGACAATACGCTGGTGCTGGTAATTGGCTTACGTTCCGATCAGGTAGCTACGCGGGATGGCATTGATATTACTTTCAATGCTGATGCGGGTGCGAATTATACATTCTTGCAAATGGAGCGCAACGCTGGCGTAACGGTACTTACTGAAACGCTTTCTCAGAATGAATTACGAATTACAAATGGCGCAACCGGAGCAAGTGCTACCGCCAATTTCGTGGGAGTTTATATTATAACAATCCACAATTATGCTAGTATCTCCAAACCGCGCCATGTTCAATATCAGGGCTATATCCAACACGCTGTTACAGCGAATAATATCTTTATAAATATTGGCGGCGGCTTGTGGAATGACGCCGCAGTTGCTTTGAACCGCATTACAATTACACCGGAGAATGGCAGCAATTGGGATGAGGGCTTCTATGCGCTCTACAGTTTCTAGGATGCAGAATGGTTAACTTTACTCCGGTTGCAGTTGGCGCAACGGGCAACGCTGCCCTGTTTAATGACCCGTTAACTGAACTTGATACGGTTATTGAAAACCAGCGCGACGGTGAATTTTATGGCAATGCTGTCACGCTTACAATTGCCAGTGGTGTGATACTCATCACAGGCGGATATCATACGATTGCCGCCGAGAGTGGTGTTGCAGACACCTTAGATACAATAGATGGCGGCGCGCTTGGGCAAATTATTTCTATCCAAGCCGACGCGGGCGATACGATTACGATTAGTAACAGCGTCGGGAACATTCGGGACAATCGTGGCGTCAATTTTACAATGAGTGGCGTCGATATTATTCTGTTGCTTTTCGATGGCACAAACTGGCGAACCTTGCGACCCGGTTCTACGCCCGCATTAGTGGATTTTGTATATATAGAAGATATCGTTGCTTCTATTACAATTTCCAATATTCCCGCAATAGACGGAACGCTTCGGTTAGTCATGGGTTTTCATGGCGATACAACAGCCGCACAGCCCCGTTACAAGATTACAGTTAATGGCATTGCGACAGGCTATAACACACTTTCATTTGTTGTAGATGGGGCCTCAATTAAAACAACCGAGCATTTATCCGACACTGAATATGAATGGCTTGTCTCATTTGGCGGCGCGGCCATGTTAGTTAGTGAATTGGGCGGCGTAGATAACGACAGGTTGGGGGTCAAGATTATTGACTTCATGAATGTTAACAATGTAGATTTTTTGCCCTCGTTGTTGTCCGGTTCGTCAGACCGCAAGGATGCAACCGCCGATCCTGAAGCACATTTAGGCGGTGGCGCATTAGTGCCAGTCGCAAGCGAGACACTTAACCAAATTGTGATTGCGCCGTCTGCGAGTAATAATTTCCTTGAAGGATTTTACGCACTTTATGTATTAGGGAGTTTATAATGCAACGTATTGAACATAATGTAGCAACCGGCGAGATTGAATATATCGAAGTTACCGACGAATGGTTGCTTGAAAATAAACCTGACCGGCTAACGCTTTCATTGGACAAAGAAACCATCGAAGCAGGCGGTACAGACGAAGCCATTTTGAGCATTCAGCTTATCAATGCGTTGGGCAAGAATAAGCGCGGGCGCTTTGAAGCCACAATCATGATAGATGATATTGCGCTAGAGATTGTGGGCAACGGTAACGGCAAGGCGACCATTCCGATTGTCAGTGTCGAGCCGGGCGTATTCGAGATTACGGCGCGTGATATGGCGAGTGACACATTAGAACTTGAGGCGGTGTAGCATGGGTGAACCTGTAATCATTGGCGAGAAACGCCAGTCTCAACGTGAACGGCGCTATGATCTAAAGGCCCGGTCTGAGAATGTACGCCAGGCAATCTACGATGTGGATATGTCTACTACTGAATTACAGGAAGTCATTAAATATCTGCTTGACGTGGTAGACGAACTGGCAGAACAGATAGGCGCGACTGAACATATCACATAATCCAATCTGTGATAAACTTGGGATATATGAATTCCAATGGAGGGAACATGAAAATCTTAACTGTATGTTTGCTTATCTTCCTTATGCTGTTTATTGTCACCGGCTTACTCGCTCAGGATGACGATGACAGCGCAACACCCACGCCGGAAGTGATTGTTCTGGCAGATGACGCCGTGACTGTCATTGCCGAAATAGCAATTGCTCCATCAGAAGCCTTGCCAACTGAATTGCTTACCATTGAACAAAGCGATGAATTGACCTCTGCGCTTGGGCGTTCTCTTGGGCTAGGCATATTAGCGGGCGCTCCACTTGTCCTAATACTGACACAAGGCACAAAGTTTATCTCTTACGCGGACAGGTTCAAAGCGGAGAACATTGCATTGGTTTGGTCTGCTGTAATTGTGATTGCTGGCTCAGTGGCCTTTAACTCTGGATATGGCGACTTATTTGACAGTTCCTACAATGCCCTATCCGGTCTGGCTATACCCTTTGTCACTGGCTTAACTGCATTCACCGGCGCAGGGCTGGGATACAACAAACTGATAAAGCCCGCAACCGGCGACAAGATGGGGATATTGTCTAAAGCACGCACGCCGGGCGCTTGATTGCTTATTAGATATACTCTCAATCGCGTTAGGTTGCGTTCTAAGCGCCGTAGCAGTTGTATAGGTATATATTCCAATATAGAGAATAGAAACGCCCCTTGTGTTCTAAGGGGCGTTATTTGTCTTTAGGAAGGTTTCAAGATTACAGTGCGTTCCAGGCATCCTTATCATAGTAATCTGGAAATCTCTTGCCGATAAGCGTTAAGAACTCGTTGCGGTCAAGATGTTTCCATTGCGGCTTGATGAAAATATCATTCGGGCCATCTGAAAACGTTACCAAATCGAAGGTTTCAGAAAATCCAAAGTTATCGCCACGCTTGGGATAATGTTCAACAAAGTGTGTCCACATTACGCCAAGTTTGAATAATCGCGTTGCGATTTTCTCAATGCCATTAGTGATTGAGAGATTGTGATTGAGATTATTCCCTTCATAATCATGAGATGATGTGACAATTACAACCTCATTTCCTTTTGCGCTTTTCAGTTCATGTATCTCGCAGAACGGCAACGCCTGACTGCCGTCATCATTTCCCAACGGCCAAGCTGGTTCAAATTCAAAGTGCGTATATCCGTTATTGAGTATGCGTTTCATTTCAATTCTCCTGTTGGGCTTGCAACCAAGCCGCGATGTGATTAACTTGCTCTGGAAAGGCACGGCGGATAAGGTCAATATCGTTACGGTGAGTATTGAAGATAACCCGGTAATCCCGGCGATACTTTACTACCGCCGTAACATAATCAAGCGCGGCGATTTCATCTGCCACATTCTCGCCACACCACACATAAGCAACGTGATAAGATGTAACATTAACCGGGCGACCAATCTCAAAGACTTCATTCTTGCCGGGCTGATACGGATGCAATTTCTCAATCGCGCCAGCGATGTAATCCCACTGTCCCGCAATCATGATATTGGAAACAGGAAACCAAATTTCCTCAGAAGTGCTATCGGGATGACCATCGGGATATTGTACTATGCCGCTTAGCAATTCAGGCAATGCACCCGGTTGGTAATTCTTGAATAGTTTGCCGCCGCGTGTCCATAGCCTAATGGCGGTGAATTCGAGGATTTTCTTGCCATCGAGTAAGTAAACGCCTTTAAGCATTGTCAATTCCTTTCCTTGCTCTAATGCCGCATGGATTTTTATATGTATCTGCTTAAGCAATAGAAGCGGAATTGCATTTTCGCGAATGAGAGGCCATTCAATCTCGCCAATTGCTTGCGAGGCTTCACGCAGAACTTCTTCAAGTTCAGCAATACGTTCATCGCGACGCTTCACTTCATTCTCGGCTAAAGTCAAGAGCTTATTGAAGTTACTCATTTTCTCTCCTGTTAGATAGTGGGGCGGCTTAATCACCGCCCCTATGCGCGAATAACGTAGAGCAAGCGCAACACTCACGTACTAGCGCCGACGTTCTCCATACTGACGTTCAATCGCAACCGCTTCCCGCATCAGCAAAGCGCCACCCAATGCTTCCATCTCATAGCGGTCATCCAGGTTCTCGACTTCGGTATGGGCCGCAAAGGTGATGCCGTTTATCAATCCAAGCTGCGAGTTCATCCCCTCAGTGCCGCGATTGATTGCGCCGGTGAGTTCTTCCGACCAACCGTAATCCTTTGCCATATTGGTGATGATGCTACCGAGTGACGGGAGTTCCGCAACGCTAGCGGCATAGACCCGGTTCAGTGCTTCACCGGATAATTCCAACATTTCTCCCGCCTTCATTTTAACCATTGCCAGGATAGCAACGGGCGACGTTACGTGTGCCATCTTCAGGGCATTTTCATCGTCAATCAGAATGCTGTTAGAACAGGCGTTGCGCTGGATAAAGCTGGCGATGCGGACTGAGCCGCGCCCAATTTCATCATTCGAGACAATGAAGCCCACGCCATATGGAGCAGTCTTATCGCCACCAATCCCGCGTTCACGGGTGGTCGTTTCCTTGATGATGACACGTAAGCGCAGGGCATCAGCGTCAAGCTCAGGGCGGATAATTGTGCCGCCTTGAATGTCACCTTCGCTTTCTACCAACACAGCACGTACTGCTTCGAGCATGGCGGTATTGCTCACAATCTGATAGCGCTTGGTGAGAATGGCGCGGACAAAAGGTTGCGTCACCTTTGTGCTATTGGCGCGCACCAACAAATCTTCACGCCCTTCGTCGCTGCCATAGTATTGATTTAGGCGATTAGCAATCACGGCAAATTGCTCTGGAAAATACAAACGCAAGGCTTCCCAATCGCCCTTAGCCAATGTGCCGACGTTATCAGAAAGCATCTTGCCCATTCGGGAACGCCATTGCCCGAAGGCATGGTCTGAAATATCCATTGCGGGGATAGATGAACGCATTGACAGAGTGCCAAATAAAGGCTCGCTTGGCGGTTGTAGTTGTCCAAACTCTGTCCAACTGAAGTCGCCAGCATTTGCGGTGAAGTCCATCTTTTGTTCATCAAGTCTGGTGCTTTTGTCGGTGAGGCTGTCTACGTGATCTACTAAATTGCGTTGCTGTGTTTCGTCCATCTCGTTTCTCCTTTGATATGTGTTGCCGAATGTTAGACCCTACAGTTATTAAAACGGCGGTATATTTCCTGATTGAATTTCCTCGACAATACCTAATAGGCGTTGAGCAATAAGCTCGCGTTCCTGAACAGCCTGAACGTTATACGTGGGATTGGCAAAGCAGGCGAATGTTACTTTCATGTTCAAGTTGGCAAGTTGCTCGGAATTAAGCGCAGTTTCACTTTCCATGCTTTCCCATGAAAGGCCGGGTTCATCAAGCGCAAATTTGGCAATACGGATAATTGCGGCCAATTCATAATCCGTAATTCGTGTCTCAAACTTCGATACTTTATCTGTCATCTTGCTCTCCTATCCAATTAGCCCGCGCTCACGTTGCCATGCACGCAGTCGCTTATATTCGTTACTCGCTTCGATAATCGCTCCCATCTGGCGATAGGTTACGTGCTGCCTACCGCCACGCTCAAAGTGCAATTGAAACCAGCCAAGTTGTTGCGGTTCTATCTTGAAGATAGGCTGCCAGCTAACCATTGCGCGCATACTTAGCGCGGGGCTATGCGGGAATAGTTTAAGCGGTATCCAGATTATTATGATAATCCACCATCAGTCAAACTATTAAATAGTTCGGGAAATCCTGTATGGATTGCGTCCCATAAAGAAGGCGGCAATTCATCCGGTAAATTCCTGGCATTCCCATTTCCATGAAGCCGCCAACCGCCATTCGGGGTTTCCTGAACATATCCCCACGCACATTGCCAATCAAGCGTTGTGAATAATTCAGGCAATACTGAATACAATTTAATCAATTGGTCTTGGCGATCACAGTGACGTATTTCAGCATATAGACCATCAGTCTCTTTCCGCAATACTGCCCGGAGTGTTGTGTTGTCTGGCAATCTTAAAAGATAGTAATTGATTTGGGCGCGGGTTTGATGCCCCAGGCCCGTTTGCTCTGTGAGCTTCTGAATGATAGATGCGCTCATGCGTCCCCATCTCCCAGTAACCGCGCAGCATTAGCAATGTGTGCAACATCTTGCGGGAACTCGATGCGGATATCCTCAATGGCATAGGTGGGATTGAATATAACAATCCGACTAGATGATACGGGAGACTGTACCTCCAATACATAATTCAATTCAGCTACCGCGTTGGCAATCGCATCATCACAAATTATGGCTGTCACAACCCATTTGCCATTGTCGATAATATCTGTAATGTGGAACGTGCTTTTGGGTTCTATCATCATCAATCTCCTAGTGGATAATTCCTAACGCGCCGGACAAGTAGGTTTCTGCCTGATTAAAATCTGAGGTTACGAATGTGCCGTATCCGCGTCTAAAAACCCGGAACGTTTCGCCTTCGTCGCTGATGCTGACACTTACCAGCACGTCGCATGTTGCCGCGCTGTTTGCTGGATACCACCAGCCGTTATGGAAAACCAAGCCGTCATAGCTGATGCCTTTATCACTCCCACGAAAATCAATTTCCTCTGCTGCTTTCTGAGCTATTCTTTGGATGAACGTATTTGCTAAAGTCATGATGCTCTCCTTGTTTAATTAACCTATTTGAATTATAAACTGAAAACTGTAATTTTGTCAAGTATCAATCTAGAAACTAATACGGATTGATTGTCATTGCTAGAAACAATAGCTATAGAGATGGAAATTGTAGTACGGGCTTTGGTAAACTATGCTCAGGGTTGCTTAGGTTGCGTTCTAAGTGATTTATAGGGCCGCTAAGTATAATCTTAATCGGGCAATTCAAAAAGAGCGTTAACGGGCTGTTTGTGATTATCTCTATAGAATGCTGATGCTATGATAAATTGATAGCCTTTATCAGTTAGTCGCGTAGAACTCCAAATGCCATCATCATGTTTCCATTCCGCCAGGCCAAGATTAACAAGAAATCGCATTCTATTTCCATGACACGGGCGTAAGTCTGTCCATCCATGTTGATAATAAGGCACAAGTTGAGCAAGTGCTTTGAGATGAAAACTATTTAGTCGCGCTGCAATGGGCAAATAGAAACGTTCGTAAATATCCGGCACTATGATTTATCCAATAGGGCTAGGGCTTCGCGGGCTTTCTTGCCGCTATCAAAATCACAATTATTCCACGTTGCATCTTTATCATTTTCGCCGTTGTAAAGTTTCCAATTATCTTTATCCGCATACCAACTTAAAGCAATACGTAAGTTCTCTGTGATGTAACTTGTATTCTGAAAACGGACTGCGCCTTGCGGGTTAATCTTGCGGTCAAGGGCATCGCATAATAAATCGAGAACGTCATCCGGGCTTAGACTGCGTGACAACTTGCCATTCTCAAACCAATCCGCGACAATGGCGACTGTAGTAAGGTCTGTTAATCCCGTTTCGTTAATGTGCAAATGCTGTTCATTCACTAACCGATAACCAGCAGGCACATATTGGTCGCGTGGGGTTTGGCGCAGGCGTCCATCCTTGAGTAAAAGGCGCTGGTACTTCTCGACAGTTTCGAGACTGTAATGTGTACCGCGCGCAATGTCAGTTTGTCTTGGGGGCGCGAGATGTTCTTTGCAATATCCAAGTATGAATTGATAGACGCGCTCTTGAGTTTCTGGATTAATTCGGGTCATTGGTCAACCCTTCCCATACCATCGCTTCGCAAGTTTTACAGACCACCTTATCGCCATGATTTCTCATAGGTTCATTTATTATTTCCGCGCCACAAAGCGCCACATACACGTGCGGTATGCCGCCCACGCGCTTGATGTGGAACGGAACTCCGCGCCTGTCATAGTATAACCAACGCATTTCGTCGGGTGGATCCTCAGCATAGAAGCTCACCAAGTATTCCCTCAACCCTTCAGTATATGGAATGAATGTGCATTTGCATTGACTATGACTAGACATTGATTTTCCCTCTAATCGCCAGCATAACCGTCCGATGTTGCGCGGCGGTTAATTCAGTTGGCTTATATTGCTGCCACTTTGAAATCATGCGTAACGTTTCCAGTCGCGCATAGACTGCGCTATGCGGACGTTGCCCCCAATAGGCTTGACGCTCTATGTATTCTCTGACTTGCTCAATATCCATTAGCATTGTCATCTCCCATTACGAGGCGCAAATAAACTGACCGCTTACCTATGAATTGACAATCACCATGTCCTGTTTCTTGCAGATGACGATTGACGATTTTCGCCAATGCTAATCCAATCTCTGGGGTAAGTGCATGGCGTTTCCAAAGGCCATCAATATCAATTGTCGCATTTATTTCTGTAGCAAGATTTTCGGCCTCAGTAAATGTCAGAGTATGAGGCGGTAAATGAAATACAGCCAGGCCAGATAAGATGTGTGTGATAGTTAATTGGCTTAGAGGATCAATGTTCCAATGATCTGCCCAATGTACGGCTAATTGCCCAACGGGATAAACCGTAATTTCGTCTTTAATTGGCTCTGCGTAAGGGTCGTCCCCGCGTAAGATTGTAATTGTTTGTGTCTTATCTTCCATCGCTATATCCTTTATAATTCAGGCGTCCAATTTCGGACACTATTCTGTATCGGTACTTCTTGCCCGTTGCTCCCACACAAATGTGTCTGTGGGAGCTTTCGGTTTAGCCTCAATCCTCTATTGCTAGAAGGGCTAATGCCTCGCACGTTTCAATTGTTATTTCGCGCTTAACACAATCATCCACCAATGCTTGAAGCAATTCAATTTTCTCCACCTGGCGTTGAATTTTGCATTCAGCGTTAAAGCATGTTTCGTAAATAAGCAAGTAGCCAACTAGAACTATTACACCCGCCAGAAGAACCAAGAAAATGGAGACAAATATAAAGCCTAATATATCGAACCAATTTCGTTCCGGCTTAAATAACCATCTCCATAGCCATGCAAAACCAGAGAATATAATGCCCACAATATTTAAGGCAATCTCTACAGCGCGATTAATTCTCTGTGACTTATTCATGCTGTTCATCATTCCGTTTCTCCATTTCCGTTTCGCATAATCTTATGAGCATCACCAACAGTCGATTTGCCAACACCTAACTTGTCCGCTAATTCCCGGACGGACAATGCCATATCGTCAGGATTTTTATCTAAGTGTGCCAAGACTTTTCGTTTGGCATCTGCCGTCCGTTTATATCCAAAGCCTGTCCGGTGTCCGGTGTCCGAAGTGTCCGATGGGGCAGCTTGCGGACGGTTTGCGCGGACATAGCGATCATAAGCCTTGTTAATAATTTCATCCCATTCTTGGCTTTTTGCCCTGAATTCCACTTGATTTTCTCTGTCTGTTGTCCGTTTCGCGGCATGAATGTGGAC
>SDBV01014130.1_pt1 | contig 10081 bp, 5 predicted proteins | sample 2277081 | NCBI WGS metagenome assembly SDBV01 (sample SAMN10402039, study PRJNA504765) | marine sediment metagenome | isolation source: marine sediment core GS10_PC15, 223 cmbsf | place: Arctic Ocean: Southern Knipovich Ridge | collected 2010 | reverse complement strand
CTTATCGCAACTCATTTTTCTCGTCTGACGGAGTTAGAAGAGAAAACAGATTATTATCAAAATTATAAAGTTTCAGTTAATTATAAAGAAAATGGAGATATTGGATATACCTTCAAATTAAAACCAGGAATTTCAGATCAGCATATTGCTTTAGATATTCTGCGTACGGAAGGTTTTGATAATGAAATTCTTAATAATGCAAAATTATTTCTCTCTTAAGTGCATAATTATCGATGAGAATAAGAACTAATTGGCCCATTCGATAGTTCTTTAAAAAAACTTTTCTCATAGAAACAAAAGGGGCGATTCAGCCCAGTTTTTTGTTGCATTTGACAAATTTGTAATTTCCTTTAAAATTAAATTATAAATGAATTATATTGTGTTTTTTGCATTAATCGGAGGTTTCATGAAATTCATTAAATTTTTATCACTTATCACAATCATTTCCTGTGCGCCAGCATTGTATTCTATGGAAGATAATGCATCGCAAGAACAAAGTCGCGTGCCAAAATTAGTTGATTTGTGTCAACCAAGGGCAATTGAGCGGATTAATGCTTGTATGAATCCAATAGCGCTGTTGAATAATCAGTTTCGTATTGCTACTTTTGGCTTGGCCGATGAGTTATATAAATCAAACGAGCTATTTCAATATTGTATCGATTTAATTATTAGTAAAATCTGGAATCAATGCCAGAGAGTAACAGGTGTTACGCTAGATACGATAATTCATGAGATTCATCAGAATTATTCTAATCAGATTCCAGAAAAAATCTTACGTTTTATCGAAGCTCATTTTTGCAAACAAAAAGGTTGGCATGTGCCATATTGTTTAAAAGAGTTTAATAATTTTTTGTTGGCTTATTTCTCCCCAGATAGTTCGTTGATGTTTGTTAAGTATACAAGAGATAGAGGAGAATTAATTGATACAAAGACTGGGAAAGTAATAAAAGAGTTTACTAATGTTGATTATGTTATTTTCTCCCCAAATGGTTCGTTGATGTTTGTTAGGAACCGGGATGATAGAGGAGAATTAATTGATGTAAAGACTGGGAAAGTAATAAAATATGATGTTGAGTGGGTTAATTTCCCCCCAAATAGTTTGTTGATGTTTATTCAGTATTGGGATGATAGAGGAGAATTAATTGATGTAAAGACTGGGAAAGTAATAAAATATGATGTTGATGAGGTTGATTTCTTTCCAGATAGTTCGTTGATGTTGGTTCAGTATAGGGGCGGCAAAGGAGAATTAATTAATGTGCAGACTGGTGTTGTACTAAAGAAATTTAATAATGTTTATGATATTAATTTCTTCCTAGACAGTTCGTTGATGGTTGTTAAGTATTGGGATGGCAGAGAAGAATTAATTGATGCGAAGACTGGTGCTGTGTTAAAAGAATTTAGTGCTGCTGGTTCATTTTATTTTCCTCTAAAAGGTTCGCTGATGGTTGTTAAGTATGGGGATGGTAGAGGAGAATTAATTAATGAGACTGGTGCTGTGTTAAAAGAATTCAATGATATTGATTGGATTGATTTCTCTCCAGATAACTCGTTTATATTTGTTAGGCATGTAATAGGTGGTAAAGGAGAATTAATTAATATAAAGACATGTGAAGTAATAAGACAGTTTGATTGGGTTGATAGGATTAATTTTTCTCCAGATAACTCGTTTATATTGGTTAAGAGTTTAAGAGGTTTCAAGGGAGAATTAATTAATATAAAGACAGGGAAGGTAATAAGAGGGTCTGATTGGATTAATATGATTGATAGGATTGATTTCTCGCCAGACGGTTCATTTATGTTTATTCAGTATGGAGTAGGTGTTAGAAGAGAATTAATTGATGCAAAGACTAGACATGTAATAAAAGATAATGTTGCTTATGTTAATTTCTCTCCAGATAGTTCGTTGATGGGTGTTAGTTATTGGGATGGTAGAGGAGAATTAATTGATGCGAAGACTGGGAAAGTAATAAAAGAGTTTACTAATGTTGATTATGTTTGGAGGGTTGATTTCTCCCCAGATAATTCGTTGATGCTTGTTAAGTATAGGGGTGATAGAGGAGAATTATTGTGTACGGGTAATTTTGAACAAATTATATTTAAATGTGCCCTAAGAAATACCCTTCAAATGCATAAAGAGCAACAGAGTAATGAGATTAAGCAAGGCCTTACAACGTTATTAAAGCACCGTATACTTGCAACATTTCCTCAACAAGCACAAGATATATTATCACAAGAAATAACTGGTGCCCTGCAAGATCAAGATAAGAATGCCGCTGGTTCTTTAGAGCCACCTAATAAACGGCAAAAAATTGAATAGAGAAAACAGAAAATAAAATATTAATTAATCGGAGGTTTCATGAAATTTATTAAATTTTTATCACTTATCGCAATCATTTCCTGTGCGCAAGCATTGTATTCTATGGAAAAAGGTAATACATCGCAGGAGCAAAGTCGTGTGCCAAAATTAGCTGATTTGTGTCGCCAAAAGCGAATTGAGCAGATCAATCCTATTATTAATGAACAGTGGTGCGCAAAACCAAATACTTGTGAAGAAGCAGTGGAGCTGTTGAATCAGATGAATAAGCAGTTTTCTATTGCTACTCATGGCTTGGCTGATGGGTTATATAATTCAAACGAGATATTTCAACATTGTATTGATCTTATTATTAATGAAATCTGGAATCAATGCCAGAGGGTAACAGGTACTACATTAGATAAGATAATCGGTGAGATCAAGCAGAATCTTCATGATAATATTCCAAAAGAACTCTTACCTTTTATCAAGGTTCATTTTTGCAAACAAAAAGGCTGGCATGTTCCATATTGTTTAAAAGAGTTTAATAATGTTGCTGGGGTTAATTTCTCTCCAAATAGTTTGTTGATGTTTGTTAAGGATAGGGATGGCAGAGGAGAATTAATTAATGCAAAGACCAGGGAAGTAATAAAAGAGTTTGATAATGTTGATAGGGTTGATTTTCTCCCAAATGGTTCGTTGATGTTTGTTAGGTATAGGGATGACAGAGGAGAATTAATTAATGCAAAGACTGGCGCTGTAATAAAAGAGTTTAATTATGTTAGTTGGGCTAATTTCTCCCTAGATAATTCGTTGATGTTTGTTAGGTATGGTGATAATAGAGGAGAATTAATTGATGCAAAGACTGGGAATGTAATAAAAGAGTTTAATAATTTTGATAGGTTTAATTTCTCCCCAAATAGTTCGTTGATGTTTGTTAAGTATCTTGATAATAGAGGAGAATTAATTGATGCAAGGAGTGGTGCTGTAATAAAAGATAATGTTCTGAATGTTAATTTCTCTCCAGATAGTTCGTTGATGTTGGTTAGCTATGGGGATGGCAGAGGAGAGTTGTTGTGTACGGGTAATTTTGAGCAAATTATATTTAAATGTGCCCTAAGAAATACCCTTCAAGCGCATAAAGAGCAACAGAGTGATGAGATTAAGCAAGGTCTTACAGCATTATTAAATCATCAAATATTTAAAACATTTCCTCAACAAGCACAAAAGCAATTATCAAAAGATATAATTGATGTTCTAAAAAGTATGGGATTAGAATTTAGAGGCTTAACCGGAATATTGCTCAACAATTTTCAGCAGCCAAAGAGAATAGTTAGGCGGATATAGAATAAAACGGAGGTTTCATGAAATTTATTAAATTGTTATCACTTATCACAATCATTTCCTATGCGCCAGCATTGCATTCTATGGAAGATAATACATCGCAGGAGCAAAGTCGCGTGCCAAAATTAGCTGATTTGTGTCGCCAAAAGCGAATTGGGCAGATCAATGCTGTTATATATGCAAAACCAAATACTTATGGAGAAGCAGTTGCAAGATTGAATGATATGAATAATCAGTTTCAGATTGCTACTTTTGGCTTGGTTGATGGGTTATATAATTCAAATGAGATATTTCAACATTGTATCGATCTAATTGTTAATAAAATCTGGAATCAATGCCAGAATGTAACAGGTATCACATTAGATACGATACTTCATGAGATCCGCCAGAGTCTTTTTAGTAAGATTCCGTCAGAAAATCTCTCAAGTTTTATCGAAGCTCATCTCTGCAAACAAAAAAGTTGGCATGTGCCGCATTGTTTAAAAGAGTTTAATAATGTTTGGAGGGTTAATTTCTCCTCAGATAATTCGTTGTTGTTTGTTAGTTATATGGGTGGTAGAGGAGGATTAATTGATGCAAAGGGGGAAGTAATAAAAGATAATGTTGATGATGTTAATTACTCTCCAGATAGTTCGTTGATGTTTGTTAGGTATGGGGATAATAGAGGAGAATTAATTAATGTGCAGACTGGTGTTGTACTAAAGAAATTTAATAATGTTTATGATATTAATTTCTCCCCAGACAGTTCGTTGATGGTTGTTAGGTATAGGAATGATAATTTGATTATTAGAGTAGAATTAATTGATGCGAAGACTAGGGAAGTAATAAAAGTATTTAATAATTTTGTATGGGTTGATTTCGCCCCAAATAGTTCGTTGATGTTTGTTGATTATAGAATAGATAATGATGGAAATACTAGAGGAGAATTAATTAACACAAAGACATGGGAAATAATAAAAGAGTTTAATAATGTTGATAGGACTTTGGTTGATTTCGCCCCAAATAGTTCGTTAATGATTGTTGGGTATTGGGATGGTGGAAGAGAATTAATTGATGCGAAGACTGGGAATGTAATAAAAGATAATGTTTATTGGGTTGATTTCTCCTCAGATAGTTCGTTGATGGTTGTTAGGTATTGGGATGCTAGAGGAGAATTAATTAACACAAAGACATGGGAAGTAATAAAAAAGCTTAATAATATTGTTAATATTGATAGGGTTAATTTCTCCCCAGATAGTTCGTTGATTTTTGTTAAGTATCTTGGTGGCAGAGGAGAATTAATTGATGCAAAGAGTGGTGCTATAATAAAAGAGTTTAATAATTTTGATAGGTTTAATTTCTCCCCAAATAGCTCGATGATGTTTGTTAAGTATACAGGAGATAGAGGAGAATTAATTAATGTGCAGACTGGCGTTGTACTAAAGAAATTTAATGATATTAATATTGTTTATTTCTCCCCAGACAGTTCGTTGATGTTTGTTGAGTATACAGGAGATAGAGGAGAATTAATTAATGCAAAGACTGGACATGTAATAAGAGATAATGTTTCTTTTGTTTATTTCTCCCCAGATAGTTCGTTGATGTTTGTTAGCTATCCGGGTGATAGAGGAGAATTATTGTGTGCGGGTAATTTTGAACAAATTATATTTAAATGTGCCCTAAGAAATACCCTTCAAATGCATAAAGAGCAACAAAGTGACGAAATTAAACAAGGCCTTACAACGTTATTAAATCATCGAATTCTTATAACACTTCCTGAAAAATCACGAGATATATTATCAAAAGAAATAACTGATGTTCTGCAAAATAAAGATAGTAGTGCTTTAGAGCTACTTAATAAATGATAAAGAATTGAATAGAGAAAACAGAAAATAAAATATGAATTAAAGCGGAGGTTTCATGAAATTCATTAAATTTTTATCACTTATCACACTCATTTCCTATGCGCCGGTATTGTATTCTATGGAAGATAATATATTGCAGGAACAAAGTCGTGTGCCAAAGCTAGTTGATTTATGTCGCCAAAAGTTAATTGAGCAGATCGATTCTATTATTAACCAACAATATGCAAAACCAAATAGTTATGAAGAAGCAGTTGCAAGGTTGAATAATATGGATAATCAGTTTCATATTGCTACTTTTGGCTTGGTTGATGGGTTATATAATTCAAATGAGATATTTCAACACTGTATCGATCTTATTATTAATGAAATCTGGAATCAGTGCCAGAGGGTAACAGGTACTACATTAGATACGATAATTCATGAGACCCGCCAGAATATTTTTAATAGAATTCCAAAAGAACTCTTAAGTTTTATCGAAGCTCATTTCTGCAAACAAAAAGGTTGGCATGTGCCGCATTGTTTAAAAGAGTTTAATAATTTTAAAGATGTTTATTTCTCTCCAAATAGTTCGTTGATATTTGTTAGGTATAGGGATGGTAGAGGAGAATTAATTAATGCAAAGACTAGAGAAGTAATAAAAAAGTTTAATAATGTTGATTTGGTTAATTTCTCCCCAAATAGTTCGTTGATGTTTGTTAAGTATCAGGATGGTAGAGGAGAATTAATTGATGCAAATACTCGGGAAGTAATAAGCAAGTTTAATAATGTTTATAGATATGGGGTTAATTTCTCCCCAAATAGTTCGTTGATGGTTGTTAGGTATGAGGATAGAAGAGGAGAATTAATTGATGCAAAGACTGGGGAAGAAAGAAGATGGTTTGATGATGTTTTGGAGGTTAATTTCTCCCCGAATAGTTCGTTGATTTTTGTTAAGTATCAGGATGGTAGAGGAGAATTAATTGATGCAAAGAGTGGTGCTGTAATAAAAGAGTTGAATAATGTTTCTAGGGTTAATTTCTCCCTGAATGGTTCGTTGATGCTTGTTGGTCACTATGATAGCAAATTAATTGAAGCAAAGACGGGGAAAGTAATAAAAGAGTTTCATGCTGTTAATTGGTTTAATTTTGCCCCAGATGATTCGTTGATGTTTGTTAAGTACTGGCGGAGTAGAGGAGAATTAATTGATGCAAAGGGGAATGTAATAAGAGATAATGTTGATAGGGTTAAATTCTCCCCAAATGGTTCGTTGATGGTTGTTGAGTATTGGGAGATAAGAGGGGATTATAGAATAGAATTAATTAATGTAAAGAGCGGTGCTGTACTAAAAAAGTTTGATAATCGTGATTGGGTTAATTTCGCCCAAAATGGTTCGTTGATGGTTGCGAAAAGGCTTAATCATGCTGATGAGGTTTCTTTCCCCCCAAATGGTTCAGTGATGTTTGTTAAGTATAGGGATGTGAATTTGAATAAAAGAGAAGAATTAATTGATACAAAGAGTGGTGCTGTAATAAAAGTATTTAATAATGTTAATTATGCTTTTTTCTCCCCTAATAGTTCGTTAATGGTTGTTTACTATCTTAGAGAAGATAGAACGGAATTAATTGATGCAAAGACTGGGGAAGTAATAAAAGATAATGTTAATAGGGTTGAATTCTCCCCAAATGGTTCGTTGATGGTTGTTGGGTATAGGGATGGTAGAGAAGAATTATTGTGTATGGGTAATTTTGAACAAATTATATTTAAATGCGCCCTAAGAAATACGCTTCAAATGCATAGAGAGCAACAGAGCAACGAGATTAAGCAAGGTCTTATAATATTATTAAATCACTCAATACTTACAACATTTCCTCAACAAGTACAAGATAGATTGTCGCAAGATATAATTGATGCTCTAAAAGATATGGGATTAGAATTTAGAGGCTTAACAGATGTATTGCTCAACAATCCTCAGCCGCGGATATAGAATTAAACGGAGGTTTCATGAAATTTATTAAATTTTTATCACTTATCACACTCATCATCTGTGCGCCAGCATTGTATTCCATGGAAAATAATGCATTGCAAGAGCAAAGTCGCGTGCCAAAGCTCATTGATCTATGTCTGCCACGGGCAATTGAGCAGATCAATGCTATTATTAATGAACAGTGCACAAAACTAAATACCTATCAAGAAGCAGTAGAGCTGCTGAAAGAGATAGAAGATACATTTCATGTTAGTAATTTTATTGATCAAGGATTGATTGATAAGCTGTATCGCTCAAATGAAGTATTTCAACATTGTATCGATCTAATTATTAATGAAATTTGGAATCAATGCCAGGATGTAACAGGTGCTACATTGGATACGATAATGCATGAGATCCGCCAGAATCTTCTTAGTAAAATTTCAAAAGAACTTTTAAGTTTTATCGAAGCTCATTTTTGCAAACAAAAGGGTTGGCATGTTCCATATTGTTTAAAAGAGTTTGACAATATTGATCAAGTTGCTTTCTTTCCAGGTAGTTCGTTGTTATTTGTGAGATATAGAAATAATAATGGGAATACTCGAGGAGAATTAATTGATACGAAGACGGGGAGAGTAATAAAAGAGTTCAATAATATTAATTGGGTTTATCCCTCTCCAAATGGTTCGTTGGTTAAGTATGTGAATGGTAGAGGAGAATTAATTGATGCAAAGAGTGGTGCTGTAATAAAAGATAATGCTTTGAGGGTTTATTTCTCCCCAAATGGTTCGTTGATGGTTGTTTACTATCTTAGAGAAGATAGAGGAGAATTAATTGATGTAAAGACGGGGAAAGTAATAAAAGATAATGTTGATGGGGTTTATTTTTCCCCAAATGGTTCGTTGATGTTTGTTAGGTATTTCCGCCGTGGTAGAGGAGAATTAATCGAAGTAAAGAGTGGTGCTGTGATAAAAGAGTTAAATAATGTTGATGAGGTTAATTTCTCCCCAGATGGTTCGTTTATGGTTGTTAGGTATTTCCGTGGTGGTAGAGGAGAATTAATTGATGCAAAGAGTGGTGCTGTAATAAAAGATAATGTTTTGAGGGTTAATTTCTCTCCAGATGGTTCGTTGATGTTTGTTAGGTATTTCCGTGGTAGAGGAGAATTAATCGAAGTAAAGAGTGGTGCTGTGATAAAAGAGTTAAATAATGTTGATGAGGTTAATTTCTCCCCAGATGCTTCATTTATGGTTGTTAAATATATGACTTGTAGAAGAGAATTAATTAACACAAAGACTGGGAAAGTAATAAAAGATAATGTTGATAAGGTTAATTTCTCTCCAAATGGTTCGTTGATGTTTGTTAAGTATATAAGGAATTATAGAGGAGAATTAATTGATGCAAAGAGTGGTGCTGTAATAAAAGATAATGTTTCTTATTTCTCCCCGAATGGTTCGTTGATGTTTGTTCAGTATGGGGATGGTAGAAAAGAATTAATGAATATAAAGACGAGAAGCGTAATAAAAACATTTAATAATGTTTATGGGGTTTCTTTCTCCCCAAATGGTTCGTTGTTGTTTGTTAGATATTATGGGAATAATAGTAATAGAGGAGAATTAATTGATGCAAAGAGTGGTACTGCAATAAAAGAGTTTGATAATGTTTCTTTGGTTAAATTCTCTCCAAATGATTCGTTGATGTTTGTTAAGTATGAAAAGCGAGTTGGTTTATCGCCTGTTAATTCACGAGGAGAATTATTGTGTAAGGGTAATTTTGAGCAAATTATATTTAAATGTGCCCTAAGAAATACCCTTCAAACGCATAAAGAGCAACAGAGTGATGAGATTAAGCAAGGCCTTACAACTTTATTAAACCATCAAATACTTAAAACATTTCCTCAACAAGTACAAGAGCAATTATCAAAAAATATGGGATTAGAATTTAAAGACTTAGCCGGAATATTGCTCAACAATCCTCAGTCGAAGAGAGGAGTTGTTAGGCGAATATAAAAGCGAGATGATTCATTACAAAGCGTTTGGTAACATCACAATATATAAAATGCCCTCGTTTAGGAGGGTTTTTTTATTGCATAAACATTCTATTGCATTGTGCTTTGGGTAATGCGTATAGTCATGATTGTATAACTTCAAGGCGGGAACTTGATCCATGCGATGGCCTAAAGGGGAGTGGGGTGAACCAATACTTATACCATGCTAAATGGAGGTTTTCCCGCTTGATTTCATGAACTTCATTGATGTTCGTATCTATTTTCAATATGATTATTCCCATTAATTGTTCTTTTCTATATTGTACTTTTTAATGGAGTTACATTATATGAAGTCGCATCAACAAACGATAGAACAAATCACTGCTCAATATACTACCCATATTACTAAAGGTCTTACCGCACAAGAAGCACAAAAACGTCTTGAGAGCTACGGCTTAAATATGCTGCCAGAAGAGCCACAAGAATTATGGATTACTGTTTTTTTGCGTCAATTTCAAAGCCCCCTTATTTATCTTTTGCTTATTGCCGCAACAATTATTTTTTTTGTTGGGCCTGAAAAATTAGATGCATTTATTATTAGTGGTGTTTTATTTTTTAATGCAATTATCGGGACCGTACAAGAAGGGCGGACGCGTACTATTCTTGAAAGT
>SDBV01014129.1_pt1 | contig 10082 bp, 10 predicted proteins | sample 2277081 | NCBI WGS metagenome assembly SDBV01 (sample SAMN10402039, study PRJNA504765) | marine sediment metagenome | isolation source: marine sediment core GS10_PC15, 223 cmbsf | place: Arctic Ocean: Southern Knipovich Ridge | collected 2010 | reverse complement strand
AATTAATAAAGCAAAAAATCTATGGAGTAAATCAAAATAATATGCAGAGTGTTGGAGAAAAACCTAAGATTAAAAAAGCAGTTGGTTGTTTTCTTGAACATGAAGGCCGTTTTTTAATACTTCGTCGGTGTCCTGAAGAACATCAGGGTGGAAAGTGGGGTTTGCCAGCCGGCGGCGTTGAACAAGAAGAAACCGAAAAAGAAGCTGTCATTCGTGAAGTACGCGAAGAGACAGGATTTTTAATTCCGTTGGAAAAACTTGAATTTCTAAAAGAGATTATAGTTGATTATACTGGCAGAAAAATCAATTTTTTCGCGTATCGCGTGAAGCTTGAGTCAAAAATTAAAATTGTCCTTGAGCCGCAAGAGCACCAAGCTTACGCCTGGGTTACTGGAAAAGAATGTTACGCGCGGGACGACTTAATAAGAGGGGTTCGCGAAGTTTTGAAAAAAACAGGATATGCATACAAGGACGTTACCTGAAAGTAATTTTTTTGTATGGTAAATCTATGGTTCACAAAAAACATAACACAAACATACAAACCATTTTAGATATCCTACAGGACGAGGTAGATGGTAATGTATTCTCTGCTCTCCGGAAAATGACGCGAGATTATACCATGACGTGGATGTACAAGAGTGACAAAAAGCTGTTTCCTAGCACGGGTAAGAACGTAGAGAAAGAAATGAAAGGAGTGTACCCAATCAAGGGGCGGCAGTACGACATCAGAAACATCGCTGAAGGAAACGGAGTTGTTATGATCGAGCTTATTGAAAGCTATCCGGACCCAAAAACCAGGAAGGTATACCGAACACCTCTCGTGCTCGTTCTTGAGATGAAAAACAGTAAGATACGGCGCGGACGGCATTACTGCGATCCCAAGATTTCATACCTACATTTAACAAAGCGCCAGGCGGAAAAAGGTTTTAAGGGAACACCCTCGAAGAAGATACTCGAGTAGCTGTCCTCAATTTGTCCGCATATGTGGAGAAATTGATGACGGCACAGGTCAGCGGATATCTTGATAAATAGGACTTTTTGTCAATTCGGTGTCAATGGTTCAATAACTTGGAATACCCCACAATTCATCCAAATACCCGTCTACCAGCAGGGGTCGGGAGAAAACGTGGTCTCCCGTGTTGGAAAATATTAGAAACCGAGGGTTTCTAAAGAGGAGCGCAAGCGACGCTGTGAGATAGTGAAGTGTCTTCCTACGTCCACTGAGTTTGACTCGGTGGTGTTTGTCTGAAAAAGTTAGAGAATTCACTTCCAACAAAACCCTGACTAATTGCCGCCCGCAGGGCGGTAATCCCGCCCCGCAACTCGCCGCCTGATGATGGACAAAGTCCACAAAAATTTCTTTCTTTTGGACCCGGTGCAGGGCGTAATGTATCAGATTTTCCTCTTATACATTTCGTATTCTGTCTTAGTTATTCCTTTAATACCTATGGTCACTCCGGGCTTATGCTCTACTTCTTGGTCGCCGTGAAACCCAGAGCCGCCAATTACGATAAAATTGTTTGTTGTAGCATGCTTAAGGAGAATTTTTTCTACTTCAACTGAATGTTCTGAGTATCTTACTTCAATAGCATTCAATCCGATTTTTTTCAGCGCAAGCGTTTCATTTATAATTTTTTGAAGTTCAATCGACTGACTTGTTCCTTGCATCTTTCTTCTCCGTTCGGCGGTTACACCAGGATAAGCATAACAACTTAATATTTTAAGTTTGCTTGTTATATTAAGAATATCTTCAAGACGCGGTAACCATTCACGATAAATATCAAACCGATCAACGTGCCTTAAGTGGGCGTTGCGTATTAAGCGACCAATATTTTCGGGGGGAATATGGTGAACGCGTCGTAAATACTCATTTATATGATACAGAGACCATGTCCTTTCATTGGGAGTTTTAAAAAAATCGTCAATTTCAGACTTTGACACAATAATACCTTGAGACCTGAGATAACCCGCATATAAAAGTACAACGACGTCCGAAGCGCGCCTCGCTTGTTCTATAAAAGGACTGAATGATTTGTGAAAAACTTTTTTGCCATACAAAAATAACCCTACCCAGTCATTTTTGTAAAACGTTTGCAATTCCAGCGCCGGATCAGTTTTTAGCCCATATTCCTTGCAAACTTCACTAAATTCAATCCATTCATCTAAGTTCATAATATCAGTGAGACAAATATAAGAGAGGTTTTTTTCGGCTGCTCGCTGAGCAATTTCTTTTGGAGAACAAGTGCCATCACTCCAATGACTGTGAATATGTAAATCAGCATAATACCTATTTTCACTCATATTGATTTTAGATATTCAATAATTTTGGAGTTGGAAGCTGCTAATGATTTTATGGCCGGCTGACAAATTGTTAATATCTGGCGTGTTTGCTCTTTTGTTAATGACAACTTGCTTCGCCCAACACCTCTTACTGGGCGACCTTTTTTGTCTAAATGAAAATAGGGAAGAGCTTGTTTGAAATGCCAATTCGGAATTCCCATTTTTTGTTTTCTACCAGTAAAAGAGCAAACGCTAGAAATTACTTTTTCAGGACAAAGAATAAAATCTTCATACCGTATGAGACGATATTGTTTTGGACGAACAAACTGCAGTGAAAGATATGCGTAGTTCCACTTTTTTGACATCATTTGAACTTCAGACCAAGAAAACTTCAATGTCTTAAACTCATGTTTTCTTTCTAAATAAGCACAAATCGTATCAGCTGGATGACGCGCAATAACAACTAAACAAGATTGCGGCACGATTAAATCAGGTACATAGATTGCTTGGGGAAATTTTATTAACTCTTTGTTTTTCAAATTTAAACTGATGACTTTATCTTTCTTATTTTTCTTTAAACGAGCATGGATTTCTTTTTGGGGATTATCTTTCGTGGCATATGTGTCAATATGCCACACTGCTCTGACTTCATTTTGCCATTCAACTCTCAAGCAATGAGCTAAGCATTTAGTGATTGCTGTTGTGCCGCTTTTACAAAATCCGCAAATTACTATCGGTTTTAATTTTTTAGTTACCATATTTTGATGAGATATTGCTTTTATCTAGCTCTTTAAGCAATTTTAAATCACTCTTAACTGATCGGTGCCGGTTTTCCCACTTGACGTATTTTTCCGGATTATTCTTTTTTATTTCATTTAGGAGAGTATCTTCCTGTTTTTTTAGGATGTATAAAAATTCTTTAGTTGGCGCTGGGTAAACAATATTGTGTAAGGCAATTGATTGCATGGCAATCAGATAAAGAGGAAAACGTTGGCGTAAAAAATGATAAAAACTTATTTCAAAGCAATTATCAATCACCTCATCTAAAATATGGCAGGTGCAGGATTTTTGTTTATCGGCAGAAACTAACTTATAAGTCAATTCCGTCTCTTTCGGATGTGTAATCTCAATCATTTCAAATCCCGAGTTTTTTAATCCTTCTTTCATTATTCCAATATCTCTCCGAAAGCAAAGCAGGTCAATATCTTTATGAGGCCGAGTGAATCTTCCTAAAATTCCATCAATAGCGAAACCGCCGAACACTAAGTAAAAACATTTTGTTTCCAATTCTTTATTGATGACCAACAATTTTTCCAAATTTTGATATGTTTGTTCGATAATAGTCATAAAAAATTATTCTCCAATCATTATCTTTAGTCCTTTTTCCACATCTATCAAGAACCGCTGTATTGAAAACTTGTGTCTTCTCCTTAATAAATACGCACTGACGTGGTTTAATGTGTTTGGGTTGTGTGTGATTTTGCTGATAATTTGTTCAGCCTGTTTTTTATTTGAGTAGTAAAGCGGATATGTCTTCCCCAGATAATCCTCTACGCCGCCAACATTGTTAATGAGAATGGGTGTGCCGCGCGCAATACATTCAAGCACGGTGTTGTTAGCGGTTGCATCCGAGAGGTTGATAAACACCACCGAGGAAGCCAGCGTTCTGTTATATCTGTCTTTATCTATCCTCGTTTGTATTTTGACCCCAGATTTCTGATATCTGGATAGATACAATGCGTAATCTCGTTCCCTGGGAGAAAGGAGTATGTATTTCTCTACTTGATATCTTTGTCTTGCCATTGCTACAAAGAAGTCGACATTCCTGCAATGTATTCCCACATGTAGAAAAGTCGGATTCTTTAGGAAAGATTTTAGATTCCATTTTTTTACTCTCATTTGAGTAGGATGCAAGACTAGTCTAACAGGAGCTGGTAGTTTTTTGCTCTCCAAATATATTTGCTGACTTTTAGAAAAAACAAATCCGCCAAGAAAAAATTTCTGATTATACGCCCATATTTTAGAGTTTAGTATTTTCTCCAACGACCTTTCGTAACCCGACACTACTTGATGAAAAAAAGCTATATAAGGACGTTTCACTCTACCCCTTACTTGATATTCATAGGCGGTATACATGTCAACAGGTGATCTGCTGTTATGAAATGACTTCTTCAACTTTTCACAAATATCACCCCAATCCCCTCCTTCAAGGTGATGATTCCACCCGCATGCCAACACATTGTATTTTACTTGACTGAAGCTATTCATAATGATGAATTTTTCTTGATTTTTTTGTTTCTTTTAAGATAAGTACTACCTCTTTTTCTGAAACCACATTTCTCCACATACCACTATTTTCTACCGGTACATGGGACTGCAGGGGGAATTTATGAATCTTTTTTGATGGTTTCGCCCCGTAGATAATTGATGTGTCTGATAAAATTTCTAAAAATTTACACACCCTTATAACATAAACCTCTGCATCTTCAGTTAAATCTTCGTATCTTACTGTGAATATTTTTAAACTCCCGTTGTAATGTTCAATCTTGTTGACCTTTCTTTCATAATCTTTAGCAAACTGTTCAGCCGAAACTTTTAACCAAGGATCAAATCTGGGGGCGGTTACAAAAGATCTTCTGCGCATTGAAGCGAAAATATCCAACGGATGGCGCGCAATATGGATAATTTTTGCCTCAGGGAAAGTTTTCTCTATCAGATTAATATTTTCCAAGTGATTGGGCGTTTTTTCCAGAGGGCGTTTTGCCTTTCTGGCTTCTGAGGCCTTAATAATAAAATTTTTTAAACAACTGACCATCCATTCATTAAACTTTTTCTCATCTCCAACAAAATACTCGTTCCAGAATGGCCACCTCTCAGGCATAAAAAAGTCCTCCAGCACTTTGGGAAACTTGTGAAAAATACTAGTTTCGGCATTCCAAAAAGGAATTTCTTTTTCTCCTCTAAATTCTGGATGACGGAGTAAAATTGACCACAACATTGTTGTGCCGCTCCGTGGCACACCAACAATAAATACTGGTTTATCTAACTGGGGTTTTTTCACATCTTTATTTGATTTCCCTGCCGCGCCAGACAATACTTGACCATTTCTTGTCTTCTAGCTATATGATATGGGCGTTTTGAAAGCGCATATTTTTTGGGAAGTTCTTCAATAACCCCCACATGTATTGCAACTGACTTTTTATCCTGACTCAAGCAAAAAAGGATATCATCTTCAAGCGTGCCGTGAAACGGTGGACAATTTTTAACAAAATTGCCGATTAGCGATTTTTGAAAAAGCATCACTCTGCCAAGCACCATATCCACTTTACCAAAAGAGTGTTTTTTTATATAAGCACCTTTTTCTAAGTTTCTGCCAAAGCATCCGACGATAGAATGAGGATATGTTAAATGGGCCTTAAATAACTCTTCGATTTGATCTTCTTTTAATAATAAATCATCATCATGAAATATAATATCATCATTTCGGGCGAAAAATGTTGCCGCGTATCTGCTTATGGTGAAATAATTTTTTGATTCAAAATACTTTATCTTCTGATGGTGAATTTTAAATTTGCATTCTAGATTATTATTCCAGAGTATTATTTCATCAATTCGTCGTAAGGGCAAATAGGTATTTATTATCCTCCTAACATTATGGGGACGTTTCCAATTCAGAAGGATTAATGTGATTTTCCTGTTAGTCGTGTTAGTGATTAGCATGACCTTACGATTATTTTACAAGCCAATAATAACATAAATATTTACATTTGACAACCTTAATTCATCGCGTTAAATTGTACATAGTACATTTTACGAAGGAGGTGTGGAATGTCACGGTTAATTCTGATTCGACATGCGCAGTCAGTTGCTGACAGCGTTATTGAGACAATGCGCCGCGATCCGATCTATCGAACCTTTCAGGAAAGTTTGAGAGATGAGTTGCTAACCGAGACAAGACGGACGATGGCACGCGAATTGCATTTCAAATACCATCTGCCCTGCAGTATCAATGACGCAGAACTAGTGCCTGAAAGTATTAGTCAGATTAAAACTCTCGGTCGCTTTCTCGAAACGGTAGAAGTGCAACCCCAAAAAATCTGGTGTTCTCCTCTCGTGCGCGCTTGCGCTACCCTCCAACACTTAAAAGTCATCTACCCCATTCTTGCCAGCGGGACAGTAACCTTCGACAATCGTTTGGCTGAGCGCCAGCGTGGTGATGAAGCAGCGCGCTTCGCAGATATCCAGATTTATCTGGCCTTGAACCAAAGTGAATTCCTGCGGAAAATGAATTGCCCGCCATTGGGATATGCACCACCGGGCGGTGAAAGCTTACAAGATGTTCAAGCTCGATCAGTTTTAGCATTGCAGGAAATTCTAACTGAATTGTGCTACGGTGACACCTTGGTTGTTACTCACCACAGTGTTATTTGCTCATTGCGCAGTCAGCTTGAGCAGTGGCCAGAAGATGATTTTCTAAGGAAACTCATCGGCGACAAACCGCCGAACTGCGGAGTCCTAGTCTACAATGCGGTCGGGGGTGGAGTGAAGCTTGTCCACCGTTCATGGTAACTCCTCTGCTTTCCAGCAGAGGAGTTACCAACTTTTTCTTTTTTCAATTCTAATCGTCCATTTTGTAAACATTAATAAAAAATTCAAGTCACATATGACTAACAAAGAATCGCGAAAATCAAGTTTGTTTATTGGTAGATGGCAGCCGTTTCACCAAGGACACAAAACTCTTATTGAGACAGTGCTCAAAAAAAGAAAACCAGTCGTGGTCGCCATACGGGATACAGAAATTGATCATGATAATCCATTTTCCACTTTTGAACGATGGTCAATGATCCAAAAAGCACTCGCCGAGTATGGGGGCTTGGTGAAAATTATCGTCATCCCAGATATTGATGAGGTTTGTTATGGTCGCGATGTCGGTTACGGAATACGTAAAATTGAACTTGATCAACGCTTGGAGAGCGTTTCAGGTGCAAAAACCAGAAAGCAGCTAAATGTTACTAAAACAATAATTTGGTTTACTGGTCAAAGCGGGAGTGGTAAAACCACTATAGCCAATGTTTTACAGCAAAATTTAGGCGGCGTCACTCTTGACGGAGATGAAATGCGCGGTTCCATTTCCACAGATTTAGGATTTAATAAAGATGATAGAGAAACTCATAATTTACGTGTGGCGCGATTAGCTAAAGTGCTTTCCAAAAAAACTCCTGTCATAATTTCTATTATTGCCCCTTTTGAAGATGCAAGAAAAAAGATTGACAAAATTGCCAAACCTTTTTGGGTCTATGTTGAACGCAATCTACCACCAGATAAAAATAAACCCTACCAAATCCCTCTTAGTTATCACATTAAAGTAAATTCAGATACACAAAAAGTTGAGAAACAAGTAGAAGTTATTTTATCTGCCTTAGAAAAATTTAGACTCGAATAATTAAGTTTCGGCGGGGTGAATATTTTAAAATCAGGGAGGTGGGACCAAACCGAAAAGAATTTATTAAGGGGTTTGATTACGAAATATTAGTGCGGCAAGCACACCTAGTGAAACTGCTCGGGAAATTTAATCGAGAGATTAGCCTTATTGATATTAAATAGTCTTATCCACAGCTTTAGCATCGGTATTGACGCTAATTTTAAGGTTATTTACCCTCCTCAACTCATCCACATATGTAGACAAATTGAGGATTTATTCTCTTTTTCCCTGATTTTAATTGACTTTTACCACCTAATCTGCTATACTGAAAGGCAGAAACACTTAACAATTGCACATAGAAGCGGAAAGGAAGGTAACTCATGCTGCGCTTCAAGATTAGTGCCGCGTTAGCGGTTGTATTTGCTCTCGGTACCTTCTTGGGGTGCGAGAGCGAATGTCCGACTTGTCCCGATACGCCGCGGGACACCATTCCTCCCCGAGTCGTCTCGGTGAGTCCGGTGGACGGCGCAAAGGATGTGCCGGTTACCACCGAAGTGACGGTCACGTTCTCCGAGTCGGTTGACCCGACTACGGTGAACATAGCGACTTTCAAAGTCATGAACGGTGATGAACCGGTTGCCGGCGCGGCAAGTGCCGGTAGTCCCACCGCCACGTTTGTGCCAGCCGATTCGTTGGAGTATCTCACCACCTACACCGCGGTGGTGAGTGGAGTGAAGGACATGGCAGGCAACACACTTGGTAGTCCCTACGAGTGGGAATTCACCACGATGCAAGATCCGTTGTGGACGCTCGACGAAGGGTACCAGATGAAAGATGTTACGGTCGACGCGAGCGGAGTGTATGTGACAGGTACCACGTTTGAGGGCGGAGTTCCTACCTACGACTTCTTCGTTGCCCAGTTTCATTTGGACGGCGAGAGAGGTTGGTTTGAGGAGGTTTCCACCGAAGACGTTGACTACGGTTGTGTTCCAGGCGGCATAGCTGTGAGCGACGGTTCTGTTTATGTTGGCAGAATGGAGGATCCTCTTGGTCTTGGACTCGCGGATATTTACGTTGACAAGCGGGATGCCAACACGGGTGAAATCATCTGGAGCACGCTGGTTGTAAGCAACAGGATGTGCTTTGACCTCGCCGTTGATGAGACAGCCGTCTACATCGTAACCTCTCCTGATGTTTTCAAACTAGATGTCGAAAGTGGGGTTGTGGAAGCTGTCTTGCCGCGGGAGAGTATCGGTGGCACTCTCACGTCTTTTCACTCGGTCGCCGTTGATGCCAACACGGTCTATGTTGGTGGTGGGACCTTTGTTGACGGATATGACTTCTTTGTCGTTACCTACGATAAGGAATTCCAAAACCAGCGGTGGCTCAGTCGGTGGGGTGACTCAAATCACCAGTTTAACTCTGACTTAGCGTTGTTGTCCGACGCCGGGTTAGTGTATCTAGCTGGGTTCTCTGGTGTGATTGGAAACTCCACCAACGTCACAGCCTTAGTTGCTTTCGACCTCGCGAATGGAGAATTCCGCTGGTCTAAGGATCTCCAGGCGGATCTTTCGCCTTACATCATAGGTGATGGTAGTGGAGCTCTCTATGCCGCTCTGGGTGATAATTCTCAAACACCCTTGAAATTGCGCTCCGATGGTGGCATCGAGTGGGTGGCTTCTCCTCCTCTCGGAGCTACTGCGGTCGCAGTCAGCGGCGGTACGGTGTTTGCAGTAGATAACACCAACGTTCTGGCGCGCTACGACGTCGCGACAGGCGCCAGGCATTAATACGATGCCGAAACCGGCATCAAGCATTAAGATATGTCCCATGTTCGAAAGAGCGTGGGACATTTTCTTTAATGGTGTTGTGTATAACTTCTTTTGTTACCCGGTCCCCTTTTTTGTATAATATAAAAAGGAAAATCTCTATGGATAAAAAACAAAAATATCTCAAATTAGTTCTTAGCGTAATGTTAAGCTCTCTATTAGTCGCTTTTGCTGTTTTTGGTGTTGTGTATGCCCAGAGTTATCTTCGTAATACCTCATTATTTATAGACGGTACTGCTGATATATATGGAAGTACTATAATTAATAGACTTGGTGCGCAAACGGGTCTTTTAGTTCCTGCAGGTAATGTTGGTATCGGCCTTGGGGAGGAAGGAATTCCATCTTATGAACTTGATGTTGCTGGCACAGTAAACGCCGAGTGGATAAGAGCATCCGGCGGGCGGTTTGATACTGTAATAGTGGATGGTGGTTGGCCGCAAATTACTAACGAGTACACATCTGGCAACGTACAGGGTCCCGGCAATAATAATTCTGCAACAGGTTGTTCGGCGCAAATAGCTGCTGATCTTTGTTTTTTGACTTACTGTAAG
>SDBV01014128.1_pt1 | contig 10082 bp, 9 predicted proteins | sample 2277081 | NCBI WGS metagenome assembly SDBV01 (sample SAMN10402039, study PRJNA504765) | marine sediment metagenome | isolation source: marine sediment core GS10_PC15, 223 cmbsf | place: Arctic Ocean: Southern Knipovich Ridge | collected 2010 | reverse complement strand
GTCGTACCTGGTACCCATCAAGAGTTTCAGAAAAAAGTTCACGACTTTTCAATAATACACCTTCTTGAGATTCCAACTCTTTCTGCAATGCAACATATGCGTCTAGAGTTTCCTTCTCTGGATAGAAAATGAGGTCACCAGTTCTTCCGTCTACAATCACTATGCAGTCGTCATCGATATTCATAATTTTTTGGAACGCAACATCGGTTACGTAAGGAATCCCTTTGGCTTTCGCAACAATTGCTGCATGTGAGGTCATGCCGCCGATTTCAGTGACGATAGCTTTTACACAAGCGACATCCGCCTCCGCGGCATCCGTTGCGGAAAGCTCCAGTGAAAACACTATCGAATTTGGAGGGAGATCAGCTAAGGAAATACGAACACTTTTCCTGAGGTATCCCATCACACGACGAGAGATATCCTGAATGTCTTTAAAACGCTCCCGAAAGAAAGGGTCTGGAAGAGATTGAAATTTCTTTTGGCACTGATTGATTAAAGAATGGAAAACAAATTCGGCATTCTTACGAGTATTTCGAATTTCTTGTTCGACTTGTGTGGTAAACAAAGGGTCCTGCATCATCTGAAGATGCGCATCCAGGATTGCAGCTCCTTCAAGAATGCGCTCTTCTTTGAGTTTCAGCAACAACCTTTGGAGGTCTTCTTTGCTAGAGGCTACAGCATGAATATATCTTGAAATTTCATCATCAATATCACGCACTGGTATTGTGAATTCGGGCACATGGTCGTCAGTAAGCGTCAAAAATAAGGGCTTACCAATAGCAACACCTCTACAAATTGAAGCACCCTTTAAACGAATTTCAGAATGTTTGACTTTCATGCAGCCCTTCACCAAATTCATTTTCAAAAGCAAAGACTAATTTCTCCATGATGAGCTCAGCATCCTCACCATCAACAGTAACTGTAATCCGTGAACTTTTTTTTGCTGCTAACATTAATATACTTAATATGCTTTTCGCATTGACCGTCTCTTTTCTACAGGTGAACGCTACATCACTTTTGCAGCTTTGTACCAATTTAACGATCGTGGTCGCCGGACGGGTATGTAGTCCTAGCCTGTTTTTTACCAACAACTTTTTTGTGAGCTTCACGACGTATCGTCCTTTTCTTCGTTTTTGTTTTTTCAGCGATTATATTTAATAGGTTCGAGTTGAACTCCTTTGCAGAGTGATACCCCATTCCTTTCAAACGATGATTCAACGCTATTGTTTCAAGCAACAGAACAACATCTCGGCCAGGTTTCACAGGCAAGATATGTAGAGGCAACTTAACCCCTAAAATGTCGCAATATTTCTCGTCAAGGCCAACACGATCATAGAAGCTCTGGTCATCCCAAGTCTCCAATTTAACGGCGATATCGATGCTTTTAAAATCTCTAACGCATACCGCACCATATAAATGAGCGATATTGATAATCCCAATTCCTCGAATTTCCAAGTGATATCGAGTAAGTTCCGCACCGCTACCCTCTAAATAGGAGCCCTCTCTTTTCTTGACCTTGACAATATCATCGGAAATCAAACGGTGCCCCCTCTCAATCAGGCCCAATGCTGTCTCACTTTTTCCGACAGCGGAATTTCCTTGTATTAGAACACCAACACCGAAAACTTCTACCAAAGTACCATGGAGGCTCATGCTTAAAGCAAACTCCTCTGCAAGCAATAAAGTTAGCTTGCTGATCAAATTCATGGTGCTCATACTCGCACGGAATAATGGAACCTTATGTTTTTCACAAAGAAGAACCAACTCTTTCAATGGTCGATAGCGTCTGGCAACGATCACAGCAGGTGTCGATGCGGTGAGAAGCCTTTCGAGGCGTTGAACACGTACTTCAGGATCAAGGTCTTTCAAGTACTCCATCTCGACCTTGCCAAAAATGACAAACCTCTTTCCCGCATATCCTTTAAGATAACCAGATAGACTCAACCCTGGACGGTGAGCCTCCGGCACCTTAATTTGCCGCCTCATCCCTTCCTTGCCGGCAATGAACTCTAGCCCTAAACGTTCGCCGTGTCTTTTGTATAAATCTTCAACTAAATACATATTTTCTTTAACAAAGATAACAAGGAGCAACTGCTCTTGATATATTTGCCTCCTTGACCATAAATTTTTTAAGTCTCAATTTGCTCCAAATAAAAAAACAGCCAATCGAGAAATGTAGGAAAAGCCATATGTTCAGAACTTATGATAGGTAACGATAATGGATCAGAAATTGTGTTCTCCGAAGCACTATAATAAACGTTACCCATTTCCTGCTTGGGGTACCATTCTGCCCAAAAACACTGATAATAAGGCATCCCAAAAGACTCATAAAAAGGTACTAGGCTCTGCGGCTCTACAATCTTTCCTGTTCTCGTTTTTACTGTACCTTGACCCTCAAGCAGTTCCTGAAATTCTTGATATCTCTGATTCATGTTTTTGGAACTCATTATTCCTGTACAATCAGTCGTTTTACAAAAACCGTCATGAATCTGCAAAAAAGCCAAATAATCTTCTGGAAGGATATAATTCGGAAATAGTTTTTGTAAATCAATAAGATCAACTTCATTTGCTGGAGCATTTCCTCGATAAAAACCTCGACTCCCACTCAAACTATACACCATATTTACATCGAATAGATCATCAGGTTTTTTCTGAATAAGGAAGATCCCAATATCATCCAAGGCCCCAAAAAATTCAGTTATGTGTTCATCGACGTGAGGATGGTAAGGCAACTTAGTCAACCAATAATCAAGGCTGAATTGCACCCGATCCTTTGGAGAAAGCTGGGAAAGTTCATACCATCCTCTGGAAAGGATTGGAACCTTTTTAGAGACAGTTCCCCAATCTACATCAACAGCCTCATGCAAGGCGATGCAACTATGAAAATTACCCTCTGGAAATTGGTCCGAAGACTGGGAATAGTACTCACTGATATGTTCGTCCATATGCCACCTACTTTTTCCTTCTTTCCTTCTACTTGTACCACAATGACATTTTTCTTTGAGAAAAATTACATGCAATCTTTATCGATTCTTAACAATAATAAGGAATTTCTGGAATTTTATTCCCAATTATTGTACAATTTAGGTATATTAAAGAATTGTAAACAGGTTAAATATAGGGACATATTCAGCATATGGATTTCGATAATAGAGCATTTATTGTCGGGGTAAATCTCAACGATCTGGAGTCGACACCCTCGAGTCAAAACATTTTTGCTGAAGTCGTATTGATAGATAAGTCCAACGACGTCTTGCAACCGCTTCTCTACAAACTGAAATCTGGCGACTTAGAGCACCAAAATGATTTTTTGTCCCTGGAAAAACAAGCCTTTATAACGATGGAGGACAATGCCTTTGCTATGATTGGAGAGGTCATCACCATCAACAAAAGCAAAAAACAAATCTATCTAAAAAATGAAATCACCGTTTCGTATAAATACCTGATCTTGGCCTCGGGTCTAAAACAATCTATGGTAGCATCCACACACGACGACGAACTATCTGCGGGCTTAAACACCTTAATGAGGGCCATCCGAGTCAGGAACAATATACCCACCGCGCTCAATCCCCAAGATATAGAGCGTTTAGAGCTCCTGAAAAGAAAACAACCGAACCAGCACAACATCAAGCCTTCTTCGGAAATCGCTTTCCAATACATCCAAAAGATATTTATCCCTGCTATACTCTCAAAATCCGATAAATCCCTTGAAATGGTTCTTGCCGGAACAGATAAACGCCTCTACGAAGTACAACTTTAAGTTGAAAGATGTTAAGATTTGAGAGATTTTGGGGAAGACATCCCGCTCTGCTATATGCATTAGCGGGGTTGTTTGGATTTTCTGCAGCGATCAGCTGGAAGGTAGAACTTCTTATTCCTCTTGTTTTTCTATGCATCCCCTCCTTTTTCGGATGCCACCAATTTCGAAGTCGCCTGATTTTCGCTTTTGTAGTGCTATGTGCCATGTTCTTCTATGGCAAGGTTTGTTATCAACTTCCAAATGTGTCCCCAGAGGGAGTTCAAGGTTCTCTCCACTTTCAGGTCTCTTCAGTTTCAGCATCGCAAACGCATTTTGGCTTTCAATGGATATACCAAGGAAAGGCTAAAATTTTTATTTCTGACGAGACGGGCCCAACCGGCAAAAATTTCCCTTGTACGATCAGAATTACAAATAAAGGAACGTTACCGCGTCCTACTGCGGATCGAGATTATGTTATTCATGGCCTTCTTAAGAAGACACGCTGGGGAAGTTATACTTTTGCAGCAACAAAAAAGACTCCCTGGCAACCTGTTTTAGGGTCGTGGAGTCTAGCAGAGTGGCGTTACAGCTTAAGAAAAGGGGTGAAGAAATATACCTCAAAGATGATGAACAACACACGAAGTGCTGAGTTTCTGGGTGGTATTATCACAGGTGATTTTGAAGATAGAGTGATGCGAATGGAGTTTGGGAAAATGGGATTGCAACATCTCATGGCAATCTCTGGATTTCACTTCGCATTAATAGCTGTGATGCTCAGCCTGCTATTACGATGGATTGTTCCGTTCAAAATTGCAACGGGAATATTAATTTTCCTCTTAACCAGCTACTTTCTTTTTCTTGGATGCGGCCCTTCAATCTCGCGGGCATGGATGATGTGCTTAATCGCATTGTTAAGTCTTTTTTCCGAAAAACCGAGCTATGCCCTCAATTCTTTGGGAGTAGCTATTCTTTTTATTCTTTTCTACGACCCCATGCTATACCGCTCTCTCGGCTTCCAATTTAGCATGGTTACGACAGCTTCAATCTTATTATGGTATCCTATTGTCAAAGTTTGGATAGAAAACATCTTCCAAAAGCGTCATCTCGGAAACATGTCACGAATGTCCATCATCGACCAACACTGTTACTGCATCTTGGCTTTCATCAAAGAAGCTGTTGCTTTAGCTGTTGCCGTGAACATTTCTGCCCTGCCCATGACTCTTTTCTTTTTCCAGAAATTCCCCTATTTGAGCCTATTGTACAACTTATTTATCCCATTTCTCGTCAGCATATGCATGTTCCTCTTCCTTATTTCCAGCGTTGTTTGGATGATTCTACCCTCGATTGGATCACTAATACATGCTGCCAACGCACACTTTACCCACTTCATGCTGAATTTCGTCTACAACATCCCAAATACCCTAAACTACTCATGGCGTGTTTCTGATTTCCCACTCCCCTATTTTTTCTCCTATCTTTGTCTTGTTTTTCTCCTTGGAATCGCTTTAAAATGCCGTTATGAAGAGGAACATCGCCTTCAAAAGGATCTCGCATTGATCTGATCCCTTCGATTTCACCCTTGACTTTTATCGTTTTATCGCTTAAAAAAAGAGAGTTTTATGGCGGGCGTAGCTCAGCTGGTTAGAGCACTGGATTGTGGTTCCAGGGGTCGAGGGTTCAAGTCCCTTCGTTCGCCCATCTTTTTTTAACCTAGAAAACGCAGTTCAAAATGATCTAAAGGGACTAGGAAATTGTGTCGACGCTTGAAGCTTTTATTTTGGGAATCATTCAAGGGATATCCGAATTCCTTCCGGTCAGTTCGTCCGGACATCTTACGTTAGGCCAGCATTTATTCGGACTGAATAATTTACAGAAGAACATTCTCTTCGACCTTTTCTGTCACTTAGGCACCCTAGTTGCAATTTTTTTCGTCTATGGCACAGAAATCAGAAACCTTTTTATCAACAATCGACTGCGTCTCAAGCAAATCGTCATAGGCACCCTACCTTTGTTTCCTCTTCTTCTCATATTAAAGCCTGTGGAAAGTACGTTTGATCAAACGCGTTATTTAGGCCTGTTATTTATTGTGACCGCCTTATTGCTATATCTTGGAATAAAATTTGGCAGAGACAAACCTGAGGATCAACTTAAAAAGAAGTGGTGGCAACATGCATTAGTTATCGGCATTTTTCAAATGATTGCCATCCTTCCTGGAGTTTCGAGAAGTGGATCCACAATTTCTGGGGCCCGTCTTTTGGGTTGGAACCGTCACGATGCTGTCATGTTTTCATTCCTTTTGGTGATTCCAGCTATCTTAGGAGGTACAGTGTTGAAGCTATTGCTGTTATTCTTTGGGGATCAATCCATCCATCACCCACTGGGAATCTCGCAATACGTCGCAGGTTTTTCAACCTCTTTTATCTTCGGGTATTTTGCCCTGTTGCTTCTAATCAGGCTGGCAGTTAAAGAAAAATTCATTTATTTTGTGTGGTATTGCCTGTTTTTGGGAATAGCAACGGCTATATTTTTTTATATAAATCCTTAATCTGCAATACACAAAGGAACTCATGAGCAGAAAAAGTAGAAAAAAAAGCGCAAAAAAAACCACTAGATCAAAAAAAACCACTTCCAGAAAAACTCCGGAGGTTCAGGGCTGGATTCTACTTTCCTTGGCCTTTGTGATGATCGTGAGTTTACTCAGCTTCGCCTATGGAGAAAGCACGCACAACTGGCTGGGTTTGATGGGTTATACAATTGGATGGGTCTTGACGGCGCTATTTGGGCTTAGTAGTTACATCATTGCCATTTACACCGGATGGATTGGATGGCGGCGTCTCTTCAATAAGTCGATCAACCATCTCTATTTCAAGCATTTTACGATCGGTATCCTCGTCATTTCCGCCAGCATGCTGTTATCGCTTGCAGAGGATCAATTTCCTCGTTTTGGGGAATTTTTGGGGAGTTTTTTATACACGCAGTTGTGGGATCGCAAGCTCCACTTCCACCTGGGAGGTGCTCCATTTTACTATCTCTATGATGACTTCCCCTTCTTCAATCTACATCGTATCGTCAACACAGTAGGAGTAGGGGTCATCTTTAGCTGCACTTTTGTTGCCAGCCTTCTCATGTTAACAAAAACATCGCCAGGAAGGGTTTTGGAGGTCTTGTCCAGCATCCCCTCAAACCTTAAGACTCTCCGTTTTCGCAAACCCAAAGAAATCCTCCATGAAGAACAGAGTGAAGGAGACTTTTTACGGTATGTCAAGCTTCGTATACCAAATTTTGCTTTTTCCAAACCGACACAGAATATAGAACAAGCTAACGAACCGGAAATGCTGGCGATCAACCCAGAAAAAAATCTCAGCATTCGTCCCTCCCTTTCCCGCAAAGAAAGCAAGGAAAAGAAAGACTCAAAATACTCTCAGCCCTTTGAGGGTTTGCAAGGGAAAACAAAGCGTCAGGAGATGGTAGATTCCCAAACCTTTTCCCCGCCGACTGTCGAACCCAAACCCAAGCGCAGAAGGGCAGCCGCTCTATCTGCCCAGAGAGTCGTCAATGGAGATTTCACAGACTTCAAACTACCCTCGACATCACTTTTGTCAAACCCCAAGAAGCTGGACCAAACTTCCTTAAAAAAAGACCTCCGCCGCCATGCTGAAGTTCTTGAAGAAACTATGTCCAGTTTTGGTATCGAAGCAAAAGTGGGACAAATCAACTGTGGTCCGACGATCACCTCTTTTGAGGTACACCCAGCTATAGGGGTGAAGGTTCAGAAGATTAAAACCTTGCAAAACGATATCGCCCTCAACATGGAGGCTCGATCGATACGGATCCTGGCGCCAATCCCCGGCAAAGCCGCTATCGGCATAGAAGTTCCCAACCCGCAGCCGCAGGAAGTAGCTTTTAAAGACATGCTCAACTCCTACCTGCAAAGCAATCAAAAGTTTCACATTCCTATTCTTCTAGGAAAAACTGTCCAAGGGGACTATCTGATGGAAGACCTTGCCAAGATGCCTCACCTGATCATTGCTGGTGCGACAGGATCGGGAAAATCAGTTTGCATTAACACGATCATCATGGCAATTCTGATGACTGCCAAACCCGATGAAGTCAAGATGATTATGGTAGATCCCAAGAAGGTGGAATTAACGCCTTTCACAAAACTTCCTCATATGCTTGCCCCTGTGATCACCGAACCTCCCGGAGCGTGCGCAGCGATGAGCTGGCTCGTGAAAGAGATGGAAAACCGCTACGAAATCCTCAAAATTGTTGGTTTCCGTAATATTGCCTCTTTTAACAGCCGTAAGATCAACCAAGAGTTCGAAGCCGGCCTCGGCAGGGAAATACCGGAAAAAATGCAATACATTGTGTGTATCATCGATGAATTGGCAGACCTTATGATGGTTTCCAGCAACGAAATTGAAACTTATATCGCCAGGATCGCACAGATGGCACGAGCTGTAGGGATCCACCTGATATTAGCTACCCAGCGCCCCTCTCGCGAAGTGATCACGGGCTTAATTAAAGCCAACTTCCCTACACGAATCTCCTTTAAAGTTTCTAGCCGCATCAACAGTCAGATTATTCTCGATGAGGTCGGCGCGGAGTCCCTTTTGGGAAATGGAGACCTACTCTTTTTGCCCCCGGGAGCACATCATCTCGTACGAGCTCAAGGAGCCTATATTCGTGATGAAGACATCAGCGCTGTAGTCGAAAGCATATGCAACCAAGCGCCACCCAATTATGCGATTGATTCTTTTGATGAACCGAGCAGCTTAAGCGGCTTGCACAGTTTTGGTAGTGATGATTCCTCTAAAGATTCTCTCTTCGAACACGCTCTTGAAACGGTCTTAGGCGCAGGCAATGCATCAACGACCTTCTTACAGCGCAAGTTAAAAATTGGCTATGCCCGAGCGGCAAGCATCATCGACCAGCTTGAAGCCGAAGGGATCGTAGGCCCTGCCGACGGCAGCAAGCCCCGCAAAATCCTCGTCAAAACTGACTCCGAGGAGTAAATTCTTATTCTTCGCCACCTTCGCGTTAAAAGAAAAGATTGCATTTTGCCAGGCAATATGCTACAAGAATCCTTCAAACACCCCTCACAGCTGGATATCGCATGAAAGGTTTCTGCACCCTCGCCTCTGGATCAAGAGGAAATTGCACTTACCTAGGAACGGAAAACACGAAAATTCTCGTCGACGCCGGAATCAGCGGCAAGGCGATCAAGAACAAACTCGCCGAAATCGATGTTGATATCGCAGATATTGATGCCATACTCATCACCCACGAACATACAGACCACATCCAAGGACTTCGGGTGCTCGCTTACCGTATGGGTATCCCAGTTTTTGCCAACCAGGAGACCGCCAAAGGAATCGTCGCACATTATAGCGACTGCCCTAAGTTTAAGATCTTCTCCACTGGGGAGACTTTTGAATTTGGAGACCTAGAGATCCATCCCTTTAGCATTCAACATGACACTCTCGATCCCGTAGCTTTTACCATCCGTCTTAACAGCCTAAAGCTTGGATTTTGTACAGACCTAGGATTTGTCACCTCCCTCGTCCGAAACCGCCTTATCGAATGCGATCACCTTTATATCGAAGCCAACCACCAACCTTCTATGGTCCATGCCTGTGCCAGACCTATGTTTTATAAACAAAGGGTACTAGGCCGAACTGGACATCTTTCCAATGAAGCGTGTGGGGAGCTCCTCAGAGATATTGCACATCCCAACCTCAAGAGTGTTCACCTGGCACACCTCTCCCAGGAGTGCAATTCACCTGAAACAGCCATCAGCGTAATCAATGACATTCTTCAAGAAAAAGGGATCAACCTCGACATGTGTGTTGCGCCACAAAATAAAATCAGCAAAGCTATCCATTTTTAGAGGGAAAAGAATATGGATGTCGACAAGCCCTTATCCCCCTGTGTGCATTCTGCTATGAGATCTTTACCCGAGAGTGTAACATCTTGGGAATTCGCAAAATATCTACTAAGAATCCATCCCGAATATTCAAAAAAAAATCACATGTCCACAAACTTGTCACCGACAAGTCGGCGACTAACAAAACGGTGACAAGTCCCCGTACTCCCAAAGTTCAATAAATTTAGGGGTACGGGGACTTGTCCTTGCAGTTCTACATAAGTTTTTCTCGACAAAAATTAATATTGATATCCTCTTCCTTTTCTAAACTTTGAGAATAAAGAAGGGTGAATATTAGCCCAAGTTCACCTCTTGTAGTTTTTTAAGTGTTTATAAATGAGCATGCTAGATTGTTTTTGCTATATCGTTTGGACACTACAAATTTTCAGGAGTGCTAAGATTTAACCTTAATCACAG
>SDBV01014127.1_pt1 | contig 10083 bp, 8 predicted proteins | sample 2277081 | NCBI WGS metagenome assembly SDBV01 (sample SAMN10402039, study PRJNA504765) | marine sediment metagenome | isolation source: marine sediment core GS10_PC15, 223 cmbsf | place: Arctic Ocean: Southern Knipovich Ridge | collected 2010 | reverse complement strand
AATTTAAAAAGCACCGACTTTTTTCCAGCGATATTTTGTGAATCTTCTATTGCCGCCTGTATGTCGAAATATGGCTGGAAACCGTCTTTATCCTCTTTTACAAGCGCTTCATAAACAGATCTGAAATTTTTCAATGTGCTGAGTATGGGATTTGGGGAAGTTTGACCGAGACCGCAGCGGCTCGATAATTTAACTATTTCCCCGAGTTCCTGCAGATAATCGAGATCGGCGGGTTCGCCCTTGCCGGCCATGATTTTTTCGAGACATTTTTTCAGGAGAACATTGCCCACTCTGCAGGGAGTACAGTATCCGCAGCTTTCTTCGATGAAAAATTCCATGAAATAATCCACAACCTCAAGGATGTTGCGCTCTGTTCCGAAAATCATTATCGAGCCGCCGGTGCTCAACTCATCGAAACAGATGGTTTTTTGGAATTCATCCTTAGATATCATCTGGCCGGAAGATCCCCCGATCTGGACTGCTAATGTATCATCAGCGCCCACTTCTTTCAATAAATCAGAGACCTTAATTCCGAATGGGAACTCGTAAACACCAGGGCTGTGACAATCACCGGAAACACTTAGTAATTTTGTTCCCGCACTTTGCTTTGTGCCAATCTCATCAAACCAGGCGGAACCTTTATCAAGTATACGTGTCACACAACATAAAGTTTCGACATTGTTAACGCAGGTAGGATGACCGAGATAGCCTTTTTGGGCGGGGAAAGGAGGGCGGTTTTTGGGATCGCCCCGATAGCCTTCACATGAACTTATCAATGCTGTTTCTTCACCGCAGATATAAGCCCCGGCGCCCATCTGGATTCGAACATCAAAGTTAAATCCGGTTTTGCCGAGAATATTTTTTCCCAGTAAACCTTTTTTCCTGCGGTCACCGAGTACTTTTTCGAGGAAATTTTGCAGATAAGCATATTCGCCCCGCATATAAAGAATTCCGTTTTCCGCTCCGATGGCATAACCTGCAATTGTCATCCCTTCAAAAAGTAAATCAGCACATTCCGTGAGAATAACCCTGTCTTTGAAAGTTCCGGGTTCACCTTCATCAGCGTTACAGATTACAAATTTATTGTCATCATCTGCGGCACGGGTAAATTCCCATTTCATTCCGGTTGGAAAACCGGCGCCGCCTCTTCCGCGCAGGCGTGCATTTTTTATTACATTAATAACTTCAACCGAACTCATTGCCAGGGCTTGTTCAAGGCCGTTATTTTGGTCATAATCACCGAATGCAAAAATAACCTCGCCTTTTTTACGGATGTTGTTGTTAACCATGGAGTTGATTAACTCATTCGCATTGTTTCCGTCGCCAAAACGGGTAATCAGTTTTTCAGGGTTGCCGGTTTCTTTAAGTTTTTTTACAATTTTGCGGACTTTGTCGGTTCCAAGATTGGTTAATACAACTTCATTGACCAGTGCGGCAGGGGCCTGGTCACACATGCCTATACAAGGTGTATGTTCGAGGGATATTTTTCCGTCCGGAGTAGTTTCGCCGAAACCGATACCCAATTCCTTGCTGAAAGCTTCTGCTACAATATCTGCACCGTTCAACCGGTCGATTATATCATTGCAAACTCTTATAACAATTTTCCCCTTCCGGGTTTTAGATAGAAATGCATAAAACGAAAGTGTGCTTTCAACCTCGACACGCGGAATGGAAATTTCTTTTGCAATCAAATCAATTGCTGCATCTGATACACAGCCGAATTTTTGCTGTACTGACCGTAAAATATCCAGCAAGCGTGTTCGGTCGTTATCAAACATCGAACAGATTTTTTCAATAGCAGCTACCATTTTTTTACTCATGCGCCACCTCTGTTTATTTATGTAGTAATTTGAAAAGCTTTATTAGGTTGTTATGGTTGGATAAGAACCATAAATATTAAAAAGTTACAAAACATTGTAACTCATGTAGGGGGGATACATTAAGATTTATAATATAAAAAAAATAATGTATTATTGCAAGTATTTATGTAAGAAATATTCTAAAATGATATTATTTAATTGTATTCAAATTTTACTAAGCGCGCGGATGAAATGTTCTGTGTATTTCCTTGATAAATTCCCTGTCTATGTGTGTATAAATTTCGGTAGTGGAAATATTTGAGTGCCCGAGCAGTTCCTGAATAACTCTGATATCAGCTCCGCCCTCGAGAAGATGTGTTGCGAAGGAATGTCTTAGAGTATGTGGACTTACATGTTTTGTAATGCCTGATATAATAACATATTTGCGAAGTATTTTCCAGAATCCCATCCTTGTTAATGGTACGCCGCGCGAATTAAGAAAAAGCGCATCCCTGGATAAGCCTTTAGATAATGTAGGTCTTACTGAATGCAAATAGTCCAGAACCTTTTCTTTCGCTGTTTTACCGAGCGGAACAATTCTTTCTTTGGAGCCTTTGCCGGTTATGCGGACGATGTTTTCCTCAAAAAGGATATTTTGCAGTTTCATAGTCACAAGTTCTGAAACCCGCGCACCGGTTGCATATGCGAATTCAAACATGGCCCTGTCTCTTATACCGAGCGGTGTGGATATGTCCGGAGATTCGATAAGTCTTATTGTCTCCTCCACGCTTAAGACTCCGGGCAGTTTACGGTGTGATGACATAACCTGTACGGTTTCCGTCGGATTACTTTTTGTCTCGTTTTCGCGGTAAAGGAACTGGTGAAATGACTTTATAGCTGCAAAGTTACGTGAAATACTGTTTTGAGACAGGCCCAGTGTTCGCAGAAGTTCAATAAACTCGATCACATCTGATTTGTTAATCCCCGGGGGATCGGTAATCCCCTTCGATTTAAGAAAAGAAACATAGCGGTCTGTATTGTGCATGTAAGCTTCGATAGTGTTGGGGCTCAATCCCTCTTCGACATCAAGATAGGTCAGATATTTTGTTATAGTGAATCGATCCGGCATGTTATAAATTTTCCATAAACTGGTTATATTTTTTTTCAAATCCGATAGTTGTCGGTTCTCCATGCCCGGGGTAAACTATAGTTGAATCGGGCAGATTGCAAAAAACTTTTTTTATTGTTTTCATAAGGATAGTATAATCTCCACCGGGAAGATCCCATCTACCGATAGAAAGCTTGAAAAGCGTATCTCCCGCGATGATGAATTCCCCATCTGAGGCAAGGGAAATACCGCCTTTCGTATGGCCCGGTGTTAGAATGACTTTAAGTTTTGATTCACCGAATATTATATCCTCATCCTCCGAAAGAAAACCGGAGGGCTCATAACTGTGCAAAGATGCGCCGACCATAAACGAACCGTTCAAGCCCGGATCGGTCAGCATAGGTGCATCGAGCGGGTGAATCAATATTGGCGCCCCGGTTTCATCTTTAACACTGTTCACTCCGCCGAAATGGTCGAAATGACCGTGGGTAAGGAGAATCGCCTTCAGGGTACTTTCCTTTACCTTGTTCATGAGCTCTAATGTTACATCCCCGGGGTCAATGAGGACGGAATTATTTGTTTTTTCACAGGTTACAAGATAACAATTTGTTGAAAGAGGGCCGACTGAAAATTGTTCGACTTTCATGTAATAATCCTTATATAATTATGAATTTTTAAATATTTATTGGCTGATTATAAATGTTACAGGTGGTAACTTATTAGAATGAGCCGTATTATATTACTTCGGCGATTAAATACCATAACATCAAGTTTGTCAAAGATAAGACCCCCTGCCTTCGGTATCCCCCTAATAGGGGGGAATCAAAGGGGGGTAAAACTGATGAAACATACAAATGTTAAAACATATTTACTTGCCGTATTTTAAAATGAATAATAGCTTTTTAAAAAGGTATGTACTAGCATATTTTTTTACAGGTAAAGCTTCTCTTCTAAACAGATTTATTTTGTAAATGCTGGTATATACTTGCATACTGAAGTTCAGTTATGTATTTTTAAAAAAATTTAACTTATTATTATCCGTGATGATATTTAAAAGATTAACATATAGTTTTTCCGTTGAATATTAAAAGGAGGCTAAAGACCTTGGTATATCGATATTTAGGAATAATGGTTATAATTTTCACCTTGTTCTCCGGCTGCAGCGGTTCAGATGAAAAAGATGAAAGAATTACTGTTGCCGTAATACCTATGGGAACCACCCATGAATTCTGGAAAGCCATCCATGCCGGCGCTGTAACTGCTTCACTGGAACTGGATGTGGATATTATCTGGAAAGGTCCTCTTAAGGAGGATGACCGCGACGAGCAGATTCAGGTAGTTGAGACATTCATAGCCGCGGATGTTAGTGCGCTGGTTATTGCCCCTCTGGATGACCGTGCGCTGATAAGGCCGGTTCTCGAGGCGAGAGATATGGGAATACCCACAGTTATACTCGATTCGGAGCTTCAGGAAGAGGTGTATTCATCATTTGTCGCCACCGACAATTACATGGGCGGCGTTCTGGGCGCCGAGCATATAGGTAAGCTCATGAACGGAAAGGGTAAATTGATAATGGTTCGTGTGCTCGAAGGAATCACTTCCCCGATGAAACGTGAAGAAGGATTTCTTACCACAATTAAGACAAAATTCCCCGACATTGAGATTCTTTCTGATAACCAGTACGGCGGTATTACATCGGAATCGGCATATCGAACCTGCGAGAATCTTCTCAATCGTTTCGGTGATGAGGTTGATGCAATTTTCACTCCAAATGAATCCACAACATTCGGGTGTCTGAGAGCTGTACAGGACAGGGGCATTGCCGGTAAAATCATATTTGTCGGTTTTGATTCTTCGAATAAACTTATTGAGGCACTAAAGAAGAGAGAACTTCTCGGTCTGGTACTCCAGAATCCTTTCGACATGGGATATTACGGCGTAAAAAATGCTGTTGCAGTTCTTAAAGGCGAGCCGTATGAAAAAGTTGTCGACACCGGCGTTACTTTAGCTACACCGGATAATATGAACGACCCCGAGATTATAAAACTTTTATCACCGGATCTATCTATTTTAAGTAAGCGGTGAAAAAGTTGTTTCACACACCCCGGTTTGAAATATATGACATTGTGCCGTCGATGACATGTAAGTCATCTGTTCGCAATGAACCTTTACAGCACATTTCACGGCGGTTATGGTTTTTTGGCAGCTATTAAACATTAAATAAAGAAGTGGTATTCATGAAGAAGTTATTATGCCTTTCAATTGTTTTTTCCTTATACATATTTTTTGTTTCAGGGTGCGGATTCTCAAAAAACAGTGATGAAAACGCTGACATAGATGACAATATTTCCATAGCGGTCATACCTATGGGGACGACCCATGAATTCTGGAAAGCCATCCATGCCGGAGCTGTTACCGCAGCAGGTGAACTGGGCGGAATAGATATCATATGGAAGGGGCCTCTTAAAGAGGATGACCGTGATGAACAAATCCAGATAGTTGAAACGTTTATAGCAGCAGGAGTCAGCGCAATAGTACTTTCTCCGATGGATGACCGTGCGCTTGTAAGGCCGGTTATGGAGGCAAAAGAGATGGATATACCGACCATTCTTGTAAATTCGGGACTTCATGGGGAGTTCCATGCTTCATTTGTCGCCACAGAAAATTACAATGGAGGAGTTATGGGCGCTGAATATATCGGCGAGCTTATGCATGGCACTGGGAAATTGATACTCGTCCGGGTAAACGAGGCTGATGCCACGGCAACCGAACGTGAAGAAGGTTTCCTCGCAACAATACGCTCGAAGTTCCCTGGAATCGAAATTCTTTCCGATAACCAGTACGCCGGTGTAACGACCGAGACTGCCTACAGAACGTGTGAAAATCTTCTCAATCGTTTCAGCGGGGTCGAAGCAATTTTCACTCCGAATGAATCCAGTACATTCGGATGCCTTAGGGCGCTTCAGGACAGGGGGCTTGCGGGCAAAGTTGTATTTATCGGGTTTGATTCCACTAAAAAGCTCATCGATGCAATGGAAAAAGGAGAGATAAAAGGGCTTGTCATACAGAATCCTTTCAAAATGGGATATGAGGGAGTAAAGGTTGCGGTAAAGTGCATTAAAGGTGAACCTTATGAAAAACATATAGATACCGGGGTTATAATCGCCACACCGGAAAATATGCACGATCCTGAAATCAAAAAACTTTTGTCTCCCGATCTTTCTATACTTGATAATTAAATAAAAAGACAGTATTAAAAAACAGAATGTACAATTCATAGTTTCAAGAATTATATTTCTAACTTTTGATTATATTTATTTTTCCTGACTCCTGATTCATTAATTCTTCAGTAATAAATATTTGTAATTACCCAAAAACCTTAATATCCCGATTAATTCATAAATTTTTGTTAATATGAATAATTTAAATAAATAAAATCTCATAAAATAGTGTTTCAATTATATTTTCTTGTATGCCTGAAAGTTATTTTTTGTTTATATTCGTATAAATTGATTTTATTGCGCTATTTTTGATATTTCAGGTTTTTGATAATCGAAGAGGTTTTTATGAAAAATTTTATATGGATTTGTTCTAGTTGCCTTTTTTTAATAATATGTGTTTTTGGCTGCGGAGGTTCTCGGGAGAATGGAGAACTCCCCGGCGCTGAAAAAAAGTATTCAATAGCCGTTATTCCCAAAGGCACAACCCATGAATTCTGGAAATCTATACATGCAGGGGCAATAAAGGCCGCCCTGGAATTTGATGTGGAAATTATCTGGAAAGGTCCCCTCAGAGAGGATGACCGTGAGGAACAGATTCAGGTTATTGAAACATTTATATCCGCTAAAGTAGATGCAATCGTACTTGCGCCTCTCGATGACCGTGCGCTCCAGCTGCCTATCCGTGAGGCAAAGGAACGGGGCATTCCGACAATTATTATCGATTCCGGCCTCCAGGGAGATTATCATGTATCATATGTGGCTACAGATAATTACAGAGGCGGTGTGCTTGCCGCAAATAGGCTTGGAGAGCTCACCGGAGGAAAGGGGAAATTGTTAGTTTTGCGGTACCAGGAGGGAAGCGCATCGACTACTTTACGCGAGGCCGGTTTCCTTGACACTATAAAATCGAAATACCCGGATATCGAAATATTATCCGACAACCAGTATGCGGGCGCAACGACTGAAGGTGCGTATCAGGCGAGTGAAAATCTGCTGAACCGCTTTACCGAAATTGACGCATACTTCAGCCCGAATGAGTCGAGCACCTTCGGTTCCCTGAGAGCAATACAGAGCATGGGATTAGCAGGAAAAATCGTTTTCGTAGGATTTGATTCGTCCGAAAAGCTAAACGAAGCGCTTAAAAAAGGTGAAATCCAGGGTCTTGTTCTGCAGAATCCATTCAAGATGGGATATCTAGGTGTAAAAACCGCTTATGCTCATCTTAAGGGAGAGCAGGTGGCAAAATATATCGATACTGGTGTAACCATTGCCACAACGGAAAACATGAATGATCCTGAAATCAAATTGCTTTTAACTCCTGACTTTTCGCAATATCTGGAATAGTTAATCGGGATGTTTTATGGATAACACGAACGAGACAATTCTCACTATGAGTGGGATAAAGAAGGCATTCGGCGGTGTGCATGCGTTAAACGGTGTCAATCTCGATGTATACAGAGGTGAGGTACATGCCCTGATCGGTGAGAATGGCGCGGGTAAATCCACGCTCATGAAGGTGCTTTCAGGCGCTTATCATGCCGATGGAGGCGAAATGGTACTCAATGGTGTTTCCTACAAACCCGGAAACCCTATGGTCGCGAGGCATTCTGGTATTTCAATGGTATATCAGGAACTGAATCTTGCCGAGCACCTGACTATCGAAGAAAACATTATGCTTGGTATAGAGAAAAAAACATGGGGATTTATACGTCGCGGTGAGTTTATCGAGCGTATCGATAAAGTTTTGAATATCCTCGAACATCCGGACCTGAAGCCCCAGTCAAAGGTCAAGGATTTATCCCCCGCAGTAAGGCAGCTTGTTGAGATAGCCCGTGGGCTTATCACGGAGAACACTGTGTTTGTGCTCGACGAGCCGACATCCTCGCTTTCCCTTGTTGATACCGAGCATCTGTTCGGAGTAATCAGGAACCTGAAAAAAAGGGGTGTCAGCATCATCTATATAAGCCATTTTCTCGAGGAAATAAAGCAGGTGGCTGACAGGTTTACTGTGCTCCGTGACGGTGAAACGGTCGGTACCGGAAATGTCGCTGAAACCCCAATAGAAAAAATTATCGAGCTGATGGTCGGCCGCCCGTTGGCAGAGATGTTCCCGAGGATTCCTCATGATATTGGCGGAGATTATTTCAGTGTTGAGAATATCAAGGGAACCGTGATGCCCCTTTCATTTTCTGTCTCTGTCGGGAAAGGTGAGATACTCGGTATAGCGGGGCTTGTGGGTGCTGGGAGAACGGAATCTTTAAGGGTAATTTACGGCCTCGAAGATATTGAGTCAGGAGAAATAACCATAGGTTCCGGTGATGGAATCACCGGGAACATCAGTCCGCCTCGAATGATAAAAAAGGGTATTGCGTTTCTCTCCGAAGACAGGAAAACCGAGGGACTTGCCCTTGACCGTTCCATCGCCGAGAATATTACTTTTTCCTGTCTTTCCAGGTTATCTAAATGGGGCATGATAAATAATAAGACCATAAACCGGATCTCCGATAAATGGATTGACCGCCTGTCTATAAAAATCGGCAAAATAACGGACAGAATAGACAGTCTTTCAGGCGGAAATCAGCAGAAAGTGGCGATTGCACGTCTTCTTCAGGATGAAGCGGATATTTTTCTTCTCGATGAACCTACACGAGGTGTCGATGTGGGCTCGAAGGTTGAAATATTCCGGCTTATCGGAGAGCTGGCGACTTCCGGCAAATGTATCATTATTGTAAGTTCGTACCTGCCTGAATTACTCGGTGTATGTGATACGATAGCAGTGATGCACCGCGGAGTACTCGGACCGAAAAAACCTGTATCCGAATGGGATGAATATTCTATTATGAACGAAGCAACTTCTGGAGTTAAGAAGCCATCATGAACGATACTATTGTAAAATTACCCGAACTGCCGGAAATAAAAAAAAGAAACCAAATTTCGAGAATCATTTCATTGATCGGACCGTTTATCGGGCTTGGGCTGGTAATTCTCCTGTTCAGTTTTCTTGAACCGGATAAATTCCCGACTTCATTTAATTTTCTGACCGTTGCAAATCAGACGGTTATTGTTGCTCTTGCCGCTATGGGCATGACTTATATCATTATTTCCGGCGGCATCGATCTTTCGGTCGGTTCGGTTATTGCGCTTGTTACAGTTGTAACCGCTCTGATGGTTGACCACGGTTTTAGTCCGCTGCTTTCAGCCGTTGTAGGAGTATTTTCCGGGGTTTTGTGCGGAGCTTTATCAGGATTTCTTATCGGATGGGTAGGTATTATTCCGTTCATAGCGACTCTCGGTATGATGGGTATTGCAAGGGGTTCGGCAAAATGGCTTGCCGGTCAGCAGAAAGTGGATGCTCCGATGACATGGCTCTGGGAGATTATGGCAAGGTCTCCGAAAATCAAGTGGCTTATGTTTTCGCCCGGGGTCTGGATAATGATTATTTCAGCAATATTTGTCGCGGTTATGCTGAAGAGTTCGGTCTTCGGCCGTTATACCTTCGCAGTCGGTTCCAATGAATCCACTGCCCGTCTTTGCGGCGTCCGTGTGGAAAGAACGAAGTTTTATATTTATTCATTCGGCGGATTTATGGCGGGTCTTGCGGGGGTCATGCAGTTTTCGAGGCTCACAGTCGGCGATCCGACAGTTGCGGTAGGCAAGGAGCTCGATGTCATCGCAGCCGTTGTGATAGGCGGAGGTTCTCTTAGCGGCGGCGAGGGTTCTATACTCGGCACTCTCATCGGCGCATTTATAATGGCATTTCTCAGGAACGGCTGTAATATGGCCGGTATCCCCAATTATGTCCAGGAGATTTTAATCGGAGTTATCATTATCGGGGCTGTTGCAATCGACAAATTCAGGCACAAAAAGGCAAGCTGATTGTAATATTTTCATGGATTGAACGATTCTGCCACAGGGGGAACACTCACGGTTGCCAGAAAATAATGGTAACAGCAAG
>SDBV01014126.1_pt1 | contig 10083 bp, 5 predicted proteins | sample 2277081 | NCBI WGS metagenome assembly SDBV01 (sample SAMN10402039, study PRJNA504765) | marine sediment metagenome | isolation source: marine sediment core GS10_PC15, 223 cmbsf | place: Arctic Ocean: Southern Knipovich Ridge | collected 2010 | reverse complement strand
GGCTAATCCGAGGCACATACTCTGAGTATTCATATTCAACAAGATTTAAGGCAGAAGGCATCATGCTTGCCTCAATCGCCTGAACTATACGCAATTAACAACATCATAAAAGGACCAGGAGTATTAAAATGATCAGAAGAATCTTTACCTTCATGATTCTGCTAGTACCGGTACTGGTTTATTCAAGCACTACCGGTAAGATCAGCGGCGTAGTAACCGACCAAGCCACGGGTGATCCCATGATCGGCGTAAATATTGTAGTCGAGGGCACCGTGCTTGGAGCGGCGACAAGTACCGATGGGTACTATACAATCCTGAATGTATCCGTAGGTTCCTACACGCTTCGCGCAAGCTACATCGGTTACGCGGATGTGGTTGTTCAGAACGTGACCGTTTCAGTTGATCTTACCTCCAAGCAGGATATCGCTATGGAAATCGCGGCCATAGCAGGCGCTGAAGTTGTGGTTACCGCCGAGCGCCCCCTGATACGCCGGGACGCGACCAATACCAATATTATCCGATCTGGTGAAGAGATCGACGCCCTGCCTACCCGCGGTATCCAGGCGATTGTCAGCCAGGTGGCCGGTGTTATACAGGGTGAAAGAGCCACCGATACGGGTTCGGGAGATGATCTTATATTGAACATCCGCGGCGGGCGCGGCGAAGAAAGCGCTGTCTATATCGACGGCATACTGGTCAACGATCCCTATAACTACGCGGTGCGCATATACCTGCCCAACGAGGCCATCGAGGAAATCAGCATTCAGACGGGCGGCTTCAACGCCGAGTACGGTGAGGCCATGTCCGGTATTATAGCCATCACGACCAACAGTGGTTCGGACCGGTATTCCGGCTCTTTTGAGGTCATCACCGACGGCTTCCTTTCGGACACGAAGAAAACGCTCGGTGCCTACGGCTACGGCTATAACGAATTAGTCTTTACCCTCGGTGGACCCATCATCCCCAGGAGCAGGCACACGTTTTTCCTCAGCGCTACTCAGCGCAACCAGGAGGATCGGGCCCCTTCGTGGGGCTGGGCCGAGAATGAAAACAAGCCGAAAGATTATGTATACGTGAATCCGGTGAGCGGGGATACGACGATTTTTGACTTTTCTTCGGCGCAGATCCCCGGTAACACAGGGGAGGATCTGAGCTATACCGCGAAGGTCAAGCTTCAGTTGGGCAACACGATGGAACTCAAAAGCAGTATCATCGGGACCAACCGGGATGACAGGCTCATGACTCCCGTCAGGTTGTATAGCCCTGAACATGCCCATCAATATACAGCCGACACCAAGGCGTTCAACGCGACCTTCACCCATGCCCCTACGCCAAGCATGTTCTACGACCTGAAGTTCAACTACTTCGACACCTACCGCAGGGAAGTGCTGCCCGCCTATGGTGATTCCATCTATTGGTATGGCGACCCGACAAAGAACCCTATCGAGGTGGACCATACGTATGGTGAATCGTTCTTGGGTCGCATCGAACCCGACTACTTCGCGCCAGGGGCCACGTACGGCTTCGGTACGGATGATTACTTCAAGAACCGGACGTCGTACTGGGGTATTGATTTTGACCTGACCTATCAGCTCGGCAACTACCATACCTTCAAGACCGGCTTTGACTACAAGTACCATACCATGCGTGAGTATCTTATCCAAACGCCTCAGAAGCTTGCCACAACGAAGGATATTACCGAGTACGAGAAGTGGGCGGGCGCGGATATCCGCTTTTATGGCTATGACCTCGAGGGTAATGAAGTCGATGAAGGCGACTACCTGACCGATGTGGTGCGCGATCCTGTTACAGATCTACCTGTAAGTGGATTTGATAAGCAGGCGGCTTACCACCCCATTTTCGCCAGCGGTTACCTGCAGGACAAGATCGAGTTCCGCGACCTGGTTCTGAACCTCGGTGTGCGGTATGACATGATCAATCCCAACGCCTGGCAGTTCAAGCAGATTGAAGCTACCTTTGACGAAGACAACAACTACGTCTCGGGCGGGGCATTTGCCGGGAACGATATATCCGACGCCATCTTCGACGAGAATGACACCAAGCCGTCAGATGCCCATACCTATATCAGCCCCCGTCTGGGCGTCAGCTTCCCGGTGACCGACCGGACTATCTTCCACGCGCAGTACGGTATCTTCTATCAACCGCCCCGGCTGGGGGACCTCTACCTCAGTCCCTTCTTCCTGGATCGCTTTGCCAGCGCGGGAGGATATTTCACCTCTCTGGATAACCCTAATCTCGAGCCGCCCAAGACGACATCCTACGAGGTGGGCTTCAAGCAGCGCCTGGGCGATTATGCCGCGCTGCAGTTGTCGGCCTTCTACAAGGAGACGGAAGGGTTGACGCAGGTACTCAATGTGATGACCGATCTCACCACCATCGCCTTTTACCGCAACGGCGACTTCGGCACCATTAAGGGCTTTGACGTTATCCTGACCCTGAGCCGCTTCAAGAACCTCTACGCCACCTTCAACTACGAGTATCAGCGCGCCACGGGCACCGGCTCGGCATTCGACTCGAACTTCGACATCGCCTGGCAGACCAGCGCGGGCTATGAGGGTTATCCCAAGTTCACCATGCCCCTGGACTTTGAGCAGCGGCATACGGGCGCGTTGAACGTGGATTATCGTCTGGGGAACACCTCGATCAACACCCTCTTCTCGTTTACCTCCGGGAATCCCTACACCCGGATGCAAACGTTCAATACCATGCCGTTTGGGGGCCGGTACGATAACGATCGGATATCCGAGGTGCCTATTGCCGCGGTGAACGCTATGAACAGTCCCTGGACCAGTCGCCTTGACCTGCGGGTTGACCATACGATCTCCCTGGGTCCTGCTTCGGTGTCGGTGTACCTGTGGGTGCTGAACCTGGTCAATACCCGGAACGTGATAAACGTGTGGATCACTACCGGGCTGGCGGACGATATCGGTTACCTCTCGACTTCCAGTGGCAAAGACTTCTGGGCCGGGGCTACACCCGCTGAGAAGGACAACTTCCTGATGCGGCAGATGGACTACAATAATTACGGCATTCCGCGCCAGATCCGCCTGGGTGTGAAAGTAGCTTTCTAATAAAGGAGAATCCGTAATTCCATTTAATTGTCTTAAGAAATACTACTGGAGGTAAGAGCTCATGAAGCGAGTATTCCTTATACTCATGACCATTCTTGTAGCAGTGCCGTTGATCAACGGCGCCGAGAACATCTCTGACAGGAAGATACCGTCTTTGGGAAAAGCGCTGGCGATCAGTGACATCTGGATCGACGTCAACCGCATGGACGGCGTTTTCCGGAATAACGGCACCTGGATGTATGACAACATAGCCGGCGGCGAGGGGCTTTTCTGGCCCAAGGGCACGCACCTGAGCCCCATCTTTGCCGGCGGCCAGTGGCTGGGGGCCTCAGTGGACGGTGAGGTGCGGGTGGCCGGTGTTCAGCACAGCGCCACCGAGTTCCAGGCGGGTGAAATCATTTCGCCCGGTGTGGCCGCCAGTCACAAGGCTGGGGAATACAAGTGGTACGCCCTGTACCCCGGGGGCGTGGGTGACTGGACCAGCTGGCCGGTGGACCAGGGGGCACCCGTGGATGCAAATGGCAACCCCCTGCTGATCGGCGACGTCACCGCCTTCAGCGTCTGGAACGACCTGGCCCCCCATACAGAATATGGTTCCGAGAAACTTAATGCGGAAATCCGGCAGACGGTCTTTGCCTTCAATCGGGCCGACGCCCTGGGCGACATGATCTTCATCAAATGGCAGATAATCAACAAGGGCGCCAGCGATTGGGACAGCACCCATTTCTCTATCTGGCTCGATCCCGATTTGGGTTATGCCACCGACGACCTGGTGGGCTGCGACACTACTCTTGGCCTGGGCTTCGTCTATAACGCCACCGATGATGACCAGACCTACGGTACGGCTCCGCCGGCTGCCGGCATCGACTTCTTCCAGGGGCCCATCATTGATGAGGTAGGCTCGACGGTATCGCTGCCCGACGGCACGGTTTTGACCGATAAAACCATGCTCAAGATGACCTCGTTTGTCTACTACGACAACGACGATTCGCCCAAAGGGAACCCCGCGAGCACCGGTGACGTCTGGAATTACATGCGGGGCATCTGGCGGAATAATCTGAAAATTACCGAGGGTGATCGTGGCACAACCGTGGGTAACCCGCCAACAGACTTCATGTTCTCTGGCGATCCTGAAGCCGGCACCGGCTGGTTGGACTATAATGAGGACGACCGGCGCTTTCTCATGACCACGGGCCCCTTTGACATGCCCGTGTGGGTTGACGAGAACTTGAATGGCGCCCCCGACTTCGGCGAGACCGGCGTCCAGGAGATCGTGGCGGTGGTTATCGTTGCCCGGGGTGATAATAACCTGAATAGCGTCACTGTGCTCAAGCAGGTGGACGAGCTGGCTCAGCTGGCTTATGACCTTAACTTCAATCTGGCGAGTGCGCCTATCCCGCCGGCTGTGGCGGTTAGCGAGCTGCCCAACGAAGTGGTGCTCACCTGGAATGAAGCGTCAGAATTTGATGCCACCGGTATCGCGGCGTATTCATCGACCGATCCCATCGTGGCCCAGGCCTATGACGATACGGTGGTTATGGACAACGTGGAGAAGGTCATTGACGACTCCACCTACAACTTCTACGGCTATACCGTCTACCAGTATGCCGACGTGGCGGGCGGGAACCCGGTGGTGCTGGAGCACTGGGATAACGGCGGCGAGGCCGCAGCGGTGCCTTACGTGTCCCAGCGCTTCGCCCGGATCCTGGTCAATAAACACCCGCGGGTCGGGGAGGTCGGCGCGCCGCTCATCAACGGCAAGCCCTACTACTTCGGCCTGGTGGCGGAAGGCTACCTGGGATATGGTGCACCCAAGGTCATGCCCAGCGCCGCCACTATCGTGACGGCGGTGCCGCAGTTTGAACCCGGGACAGAATATCAAGCAGCTTATAACGACACTATAAAAGATGTTGTGCATAGCGTTATAGATCCAGCGGCTGGAGCTCTTAGCGAGGGCTCTATCACCGCATGGGTTGTTGATCCGTCAAAGACCACCGGGGATGATTACAAAGTAACATTTAACGATGATGCCACCTGGAATTTAATCAATACGACTACTGTTGATACTGTGCTCAAGAATCAAACCAACCAGAGAATGGATGATGCCTATACAGTAGTTGATGGTTTAATGGTTAAGGTTTCTGGTGCCGATCCAACATTCACCGATTTCCAGGTTGTATCCAATGCCGGCGGTGAAGTCCTTGAAGGAGCATCGGCGGATTGGTATGATTTCCCGGGATTGGGCCAACCCACCGACGCTCAGCAAGTTGCCGCAGGGAAATGGCTCATTCACACCTGGCCTAACGGAACTCGTGGTGCGTATAGCACTTTCCTTGCCAGGACGACTCAATATACGGGCGGTACTGGTGGTCTTGGTCATCTAATACCACATGACTTTGAAATCCGGTTCACAGCCACAGGCAGTAAAGGCTACGATTACTGGTGGAATTTCCACCCTGCCGGTGGGTTTATCGATTTACCCTTTGAGCTGTGGGATATCGGGAATGTGAGTGATCCTGATGATGATTTCCAGCTGTTCACATACTTCTATGATATGGATGCAAATGGTGAATTTAACCTGATGTATGACGCCTCTGATCCGGCAAGTGATCCCGGTTGGGCCGACCATGAGGCGTCCGGCGGTACCAATGATCCGTGGACAGATGTATTCTATTGGATGATTCCAGATGATGACACCCCCGGCACCCAGGGTTATGATAATCTGGTGGCGGGCCTCACGGCAGATAACAGCATTGAACCGGCTTGGTCCGGTGAGCCTGGCGGTCCAACCCTGGCCGATGGCTCCCCCGGTGCCTGGTCCGGGCTGCACCGCATGACACTGGTGAACTGGAACGGTGGCGATGTAACGACAGCCACCTCACCAGCGGACTACAACCAGCAGTATCCCGAGGTAGGTACTGTATTCAGGATCATTACGGCTAAGCCCAACTCGACAAATGATATTTACACCTTTACCGCACCCGCTGCTAAAACGGTGGTGGATTCGAACCTAGTGGTGGACCTGGACAAGATCAACGTGGTGCCCAACCCGTACTATGGGTATCACAGCGGGGAGCTTAATATCTTTGACCGGTGGGTGCAGTTTACTTACCTGCCGCCCAAGGCCACCATCCGGATCTATGATCTGGCGGGTCAGTTGATTCGCAAGCTGGAGAAGGACGATCCGACGACCACCTTCCTGCAGTGGGATCTGGGTAACGCGTACGATTTGCCCGTTGCCAGCGGCGTGTATGTCTACGTGGTGGATACGGATTATGGCCAGAAGATCGGTAAAATGGCCGTGTTTACACCCAATGAACGTGTGGATATATGGTAATCAATTTTGCAAACACAACATTTAGCTTGAAGTTTGAAAATTCAAAATGGGAGAGTTGAAATGAAAATAAAATATTTTCTCTCAGTACTTTTGATCCTGCTGCTGGGCGTGCACAGCGCATTTGCCAGTGGGCGGAAGCTGGGTACCGCAGGAGCCCCCGAGCTCCAGATTCCCATGGGCGCCAGGAATGTGGGTCTGGGCGGCGCTAATATCGCCGATGTGCGGGGGTCCGAATCGATCTACTGGAATCCCGCCGGTCTTGCTCTGCTAAAGGGTATGGAAGCCTCGGTCAGCTACATGTCCTACTTTGCTGACATGAGTGTGAGCTACATGGCGGTAGGGGTCGGCGTCGGCAACATCGGTACGCTCGGCTTCAGCGTTCAATCGCTGGAGATTGGGGAGATTCCCGTCACAACCATCGAAAGCCCGGAAGGCACCGGTGAGATCCTGAATCCGGATTACATTACGGCGACCGTCTCGTTCTCAAGGGCTTTCTCGGACCGGATCAATTTCGGGACGAATGCCAAACTGATCTCTGAGGCGGTTGGCGATATGCAAGCTACTGCCATAGCATTTGACTTCGGCCTGCAATATGTTACGCCCTGGGGTGTGAGCTTCGGCGTTGTGATGCGCAATTTCGGCAGCAAGATCAAGTTCGACGGCAACTCCATCGAATTCGATTCAGATGTACCCTGGTCGACAGACCCGGCCGCTACTACGCGCAAAACCAAACTCGATATGGCAGCTCATGAGTTGCCGGCGGGTCTGGACATGGGTATCAGTTATCGTCTGAGCCTCGGGACGAGCCAGAGTCTGAATGTTTCCAGCTGTTACAGCAGCGGCAACTTCTCACTTAATCGGATAAACACGGGGGCGGAATACAATTTCAATAACCTTCTGTTCCTCCGTGCCGGATATGTAGCTACACTCTTTCCCGAGGACTACAATGAAGATGTTCAAGAGTCACCATACACCGGGCTATCCTATGGCTTCGGTCTGAAGCTGGGACTTGGAGAAAGTGCGCTCAGCTTTGATTATGCCTATCGGGCGATGGAGACCTTCACGGCGAACCAGTACTTCTCTCTGAGTTTCGGGTTCTAGAAAAGTCTTAATAGACTTTATTTAGAAACCTCACCCTTAGTAAAGAAGAACCATTGGATTTCCAATGGTTCTTCTTTTTGTTTATTAGTCCATTGACGGTGCTGGATGCGGGATGCTTGCCCTGAGCGATAGCCTGAGACAATGACATACCTAAGCGGAAAGCCCGATCCCCCGCGGGGTCGGGCTTTCTGTTTATCCCAAAGATAATACAATACACTGTGCGCCTGACAGGGCCAGACACCACGTTGACGTTGTTTTCACGAGGAAGCGGCCCTAATTTCACGCGCTTAAAAATTGGTGTTATGCACGCAAAGGAGGTGACAAAGACCGGATGGTAGAAGTGACCGTCAGAAAGGACGAGCCCCTGGAGAGGGCGTTGCGGCGGTTCAAGAAGAAGTATGAGAAAGCCGGTATCCTGAAGGAAATCAAGCGCAATTCATACTATCTGAAGCCCAGCGCCGAGAAGCGCATCAAGCGCTCCAAGGCCCGTCGCCGTATGCGCCGTACCATGCATTACCTCAACCGCTGATGGTACGCCGCCTCCTTTTACTGGACCAATCGGAGAGATAAATCCAGGCTTCCAGTCTGGATTTTTTCTTTTTATACTTACCCGTCGCCTGAAATAAAGATGAACCCGCTGCCAGTCAACATTGAGGCCTATCTTGCCGATTTGAAATCGTGGGTGCGCACGGGGATGATGTCGTGGCATTGATCCGCTCCATTTCCGGGGTTCGCGGTATAGTGGGGCAGGACCTGGACGCCGGGGTTGTCTATCGCTACGCCGGTGCTTTTGCCGCCCTGCAGCCTCCGGGACCGGTGCTCTTGGCCCGGGACAGCCGGCCTCATGGCAGGGAGCTCATGGCGGCTGCGGCCCGGGCGATACAGCAGGCCCGGCGCCCGGTGATCTTCGCCGACCTGGTACCCACCCCTACTGCCCAGTTTATCGTACCCCGGAAACACCTGGCCGGGGCCATCGTCCTGACCGCTTCCCACAACCCCGTCGAGTATAACGGCCTGAAGTTCATCGGCGGCGACGGCTGTTTCCTGGGTGCCGAGCAGACCGACGTCCTTTTCGCCCGGGCGGATCAGACCGAGGCACCGGAAAGGATAACTGCCCAGCGCAACCGGAGCCAGGTGCTTCTCGATGCGGCTGGCCTGCATATTCTGGACACCCTCCACCTGGGCTGCATTGACACCGAAGCCATACTCCGCCGCCGGTTCAAGGTGGTAGTAGACACGGTCAACGGTGCCGCCTCATTTGCCCTGCCGATACTCCTGGAAGCACTGGGCTGTGAGGTAATTCGCCTGCATACCACGCCCGACGGCACGTTTCCCAGGGGAACCGAACCCCTGCCGGAAAATCTGACCGACCTCTGCCGGGCCGTCTCGAAGCACGGGGCTGACCTGGGCATGGCCACCGACCCGGACGCCGACCGCCTGGCCCTGGTGGACGAGACCGGTACGCCCCCAGGAGAGGAATTGACCCAGGTGCTGGCCGTGGACGGCTTTCTGCGCCGCACCGGCGGGCGGAAGCCGGTGACCACCAACCTCTCCTCCTCCATGCTCCTGGATCACGTGGCCCGGCGCTATGGGGTCGAAGTGCTGCGCTCGGCGGTGGGCGAGGTCAACGTAGTGAACATGATGCGGTCGGTGGGTGGTGAGATCGGCGGCGAGGGCAACGGCGGAGTCATCCTGGCCGAGTCGCACCTGGGGCGGGACTCGCTGGTGGGGGCCGCCCTGGTGCTGGACCGATTGGCCCAGGAAAAACTCACACTGAGCGCTGTTCTGGACCAGCTTCCACGGCTCCACTTAGTGAAGGATAAGATTGGCATCGATGACCGTGACCCCGAAGAAATATCACTGCGCATCGCCGAGCACTACCCCGAAGCCGAGCAGATTACCATTGACGGCCTGAAATTGCAGTGGCCGGACAGGTGGATTCACGTGCGCAAGTCAAACACGGAGCCGATCATTCGCATCCACGCCGAAGCTCCTGCCGCCGAAGAAGCCAGGGCGCTGGTGGAGGAGATCCGCAAGGTAGTGGTTCAGGCAGGCTAACAGGATTATGAAACCCGATGACGATATAGCATTGAGGACTGACCATACGCTATTGAGGTAGCCAAGGCTGTTACTCCTACTTCATCCACCGCCCCTTCCCCAGAGTTTGATTGCCAGCCCACCCGCCGCGTAGTGGGAGTAAATTTACATTTGATATATCGGGAATTATCATCGCATGAATAACGAGTTTATCTCCGCCGCTCCCGAACTCGATCCTGAGTTGGGAATTCGTTCGGATTGTATCGTTCGGTACCGCCCCAGGGATTCAGGTGGGCTGGACATCGGGTTGGAATCCAGGGTTATGGTCATGTACGGCCGTTCCATCCGCCGGCTGGCCGAGCAGACCCTGGCGGAGCTGGGTATCGCCCACGCCTCCCTGCACATTGAAGACTACGGTGCTCTGCCTTTTGTGATCCAGGGGCGCATTGAGGCCGCCGTGAAGCTGGCCCATCCCGAATTAAAGGCCGGATCCCTGCCGGAGTTGAAAGACAACCA
>SDBV01014125.1_pt1 | contig 10084 bp, 11 predicted proteins | sample 2277081 | NCBI WGS metagenome assembly SDBV01 (sample SAMN10402039, study PRJNA504765) | marine sediment metagenome | isolation source: marine sediment core GS10_PC15, 223 cmbsf | place: Arctic Ocean: Southern Knipovich Ridge | collected 2010 | reverse complement strand
CCCTAAAATAGCGGCTAGTAGTAGGACAGCGGCAATCTCTACGGTTAAAATAAAACCGCCTTCCCCAAAAAGCTTAACAGCAAGAGCCGAGGTAGTAGGCTCCACAGGCGGTATACCGGCTATCTGCCACGGAGTATTAAACACAGCAAAGCCCGCTGCCCCTAAAAATAAAATAGCCACCAAAAAGGCGGGAATTCGTAATTTATTGGAAAGACTACCCCGCTGGACCCCCCTAGTCAACATAATAGCTAGAATAATTAATACCGATATGGCACCAACATAAATTAGAACCTGAATGACCGCCAAGAAGTCAGCACTGAGGGTGATATAGACTCCAGCCACAGCCAAAAAGCACAGGACTAAACAAAGAGCCGCTCGAAAAATATCACGAAGAAAAACTACGGCTAAAGCGGCTACTATAACTACTATGGCTAATACCCAAAAGGCAATCTCAAGCCCCATCACTTTTTCACCCCACCCCGGTCAAGAAGCAAAGTCTGCTGAGGTAAGGTCACCTCAATCTGAGGTCGGGCATAAGCACTGGGTTGCTTCTCATCCGACAATAGCAAATCCTCCTTATTCAATATCAGTTCCTGGCGCCGATATCTACCATGTTCGTAACCATAAGTCATAAACAAAGCATAATGAGGACAAGCTTCAACGCATAAGCCACAGAATATGCAGTACCCGCTATCCACCTCAAGTTTGTCAACTACACAGGCAATATCACATTTTAGGCACCGCTGCGCCTCTTTTACTGCCATTTCTTCGCTCAGTTTAAGCTCTACCTCAGCGAAGTTGCTAACTCGCTCCTCAGGCAAGGACTCAGGGGGATGCACTCGTCTCCATTTCTCAATCTCGGTAAGGGGGGGCATTTTCTCTTCAGGTGGTGCCAATGTTTCATCAATTATCCCTTCACCACCAAGGTATTTGTCTATAGAGATGGCAGTTTGTCTACCGGCAGCAATCGCCTTAATAACTGAGTCAGTTCCCGTCACCATATCACCGGCGGCGAAAACTCCCTCTTTACCAGTAGCCATCGTATCCGGATCAATCTCTATAGTTCGCCGCCTAATAGTCTTGATATCACTGACCCCTTCAATCAGTTCAAGTTCAGGTACCTGACCGATAGCAAAGATGACAGTGTCTGCTGGCAAAATATGCTCCGAATCTTTAATAGTATCAAGAGCAAGTCTGCCCTCTTTATCAAACGCAAAAGAGCGCACATCAAGGCATTCAATACCACTAACATGCCCATCATCACCAACAACCCTGGTAAAGGTGTGTGAAGGGTGAATGATTATACCCTCTTCCTCGCCCTCTCTGATTTCGTCAGGGGTAGCTAGCATACCTTCTCTAGCCTCCAGACAAGCCAAATGAACTTCAGTAGCACCCAGGCGCAGGCTAGTACGGGCACAATCAAAGGAAACATTACCACCCCCTAACACCACAACCCTCTTTCCTATTTTAACCTCTTTGCCAAGACGTACATCCCTTAACAATGAGGTATTAATTATCACCCCTTCAAGGTCAGCCCCGGGAAGGGGTAGTTTTATACCCCGGTGAGCACCGACAGCTAACAAAACAGCATCAAATTCTTGCTCCAGGAGCTTACCTAGTGATTCAATCCGGGTATTTGTTTTAATCTCAACGCCAACAGCTTTAATTTTCTCAATGTCAGCATTAATCTCCTTTGTAGGCAGCCGATACTCAGGAATACCATATCGCATCATGCCACCTGGCTCGGGTAATGCCTCAAAGATAGTCACCGAGTGACCGAGCTTGGCCAGGTAAAAGGCGGCGGTTAGCCCTGCTGGCCCTGAGCCGACAACGGCTATATGCTTATCAGTGGGCGGGGCAAACTTGGAATTTACTTCCCATAGTCCGGTATCATGCTCGAAAGCAAATCGCTTAAGCACTCTAATGGAGATGGCGTCATCATACTTAGCCCGTATGCATTCAGTCTCGCACGGGTGATTACAGACACGACCGCAAACCGCTGGGAAAGGTATCTTTTCCCTGATTACGGCTAATGACTCGGCAGGCTTGCCCTCAGCGATGAAGCGATTATAAGCAGGTACATTGATACCGGCAGGACAAGCCTGCTGACATGGTGCTATGACTACATTATCTACAGAGGTTCTGAGATTAATAACGCCCTGGGGACAGCTTTTAGCACAGGCGACACAACCGCAGCACCGTTCCTCATCCCAAATAAGTTCAGTACCACGTATTCGGCGAGAAACGGTAAGTCTCTCCTCCGGATACTGCGTGGTAATTGGCTTACGGAACAGATGCTTAAAGGTAACCGTCATGCCTTTGGCTATACCAATGCCGTATCGTTCAAACTTCAACTCTGCCCCCTCCTAACTTAAAGAGTTTGGACCATACCAGCACCAATATTGCCATTATGGCAATATTGACTGGTACCATCACCCATGGTAAAGCCTCTGGCCAAGCCAGCACTTGTATACCAGTGATAATCAGGTTAATCAAAGCTAGAGGAAGGAGGAACTTCCAGGCCAGCGCCATTAATTGGTCTATTCTAACCCGAGGTACTGTGGCCCGTATCCAGAATATGACAAAGAATACAGCTATAATCTTAATCAGAAGCCATAACCACGGCGGCAACACCGGTCCTCTCCAACCACCAAGGAAGATAGTAGCAATTATGGCTGAAAGAGCCAGGACTTCAGCATATTCAACCAAGTAGAACAGAGCAAATTTCATGCCCGAATATTCAGTGTGAAATCCGGCAACAAGCTCTGAATCAGCCTCCATAAGGTCAAACGGGCTGCGATTAATTTCAGCACACCCAGCAATAAAGAATATGAAAAAGCCCAAGGGCTGCAATAAGATAAAGGGAATATCCTGAGCCAGTACAATCTGATTCAGGGATAACGAGCCAGCTATCAACACCACACCAATGATAGATAGTACTAATGGAATCTCATAACTCACTACAGCAGCCACATTACGCATGGCACCAAGGAGAGAATATTTGTTACTTGAGCCCCACCCGGCCATAAATATCCCGACCGTCGAGACCGAGCTAATGGCTACCACATAAAGGATGCCAACATTTAGGTCAGCCAGTAGCGCCCCATCCTGGAAGGGAACAACAGCAAAAATCATCAGTGCCGGGGCAAAGGCAATAACTGGTGCCAGCCAGTAGACTATTTTGTCCGCCTTAGTCGGGATAATGTCTTCTTTAAGGAGCACCTTAATCGCATCAGCCACAGGCTGAAGCAGACCAAAGGGACCAGTTCGGTTAGGGCCAAGACGGGCTTGCAGGCGCCCCAAACCCCTTCGCTCAAACCAGATAAAACCCATAACCAGCGCCATAACAGAAGCGATGATGATAACGGTAAACAGTAGCCAGTGCCACCAGAACCCACCTGGCCAGTCAGGGGGCAGGGTTTGCCAGTAATACCCCACGTTAAGAATAGGATTTGATATCATTAACTATCTATCTACCTCGCCCATAGTAATATCAATGCTGCCAAAGATGACTATGGCATCCTGTATTTTCCATCCGAGCATCATCTCACGGAGAGCAGTCAAGTTTATCAGGCTTGGTGCCCGGATGTGGCAACGGTAGGGGGCAATAGAACCATCCGACACCAAATAGAATCCAAGCTCACCCTTGGGCGCCTCAATATGGGCATAGGCTTCTCCTGCCGGGGGGCGAATCAGGCGCGGCACATCGCTTCTCACCACCCCCGGGGGCAGCTGCTCCATGGCTTGCTGTATGATGCGCAGACTCTGCCGCATTTCCTGAATCCTTACCCGGTAGCGGTCATAACAGTCACCAGCGCTACCGGTAGGGATATCAAATTCAAAGCGGTCATAGATAGAATAGGGGTCTACCTTACGAATATCCCACTTAACACCACTAGCCCGAAGTACCGGACCGCTGGCCGAAATGCTGAGAGCTAGCTCCTTGGGTAAAATACCCACGCCCTTAGAGCGAGCCAGCAGTATCTCATTTTCCTTAAGGAACTGGTCATATTCATCAATAAAGCCGGGCATTTGCCCCACAAACTTATTCAGAGCCGGTAAAAATTCATCGGGGATGTCATGACTAAGCCCACCAACCCGCATATAGTTATAGAGTAACCGCTGACCACTGACCATCTCAAAGAGGTCTAAAATCTTCTCTCTTTCCCGGATCATATAAAGGATAGGAGTCATAAACGCGCCGCAATCATTCAAAAAAGCACCAACGGCTATCAGGTGGCTGGCGATACGCTGTAGCTCCGCCATAATAACCCGCAGGTATTCGGCTCGCTCGGGAACAGAAATTCCAGCCAGCTTTTCCACGGCTTGGACATAAGCCAGGTTATTGCTCATTGAAGCTAGATAGTCTAGCCGGTCAGTTAGCGGAATAACCCCGGTATAGGTTCGCTCCTCAGCCAGTTTCTCAATCCCGCGGTGTAGATAACCAAAAACTGGTTCCAGATCGACAATGACTTCCCCGTCAAGGGTTGCCCTCATGCGGAACACCCCATGGGTGCTCGGATGAACCGGACCTATATTAAGAACAAAGGGTTCAGTTTTAATTGCCACTTAGGGATACTCCTTATAGATAGTCCCTGCGTAACGGGTGTCCCTCAAATCCTTCCCAAAGGACAATGTGCTTCAAATTTGGGTGCCCCTCGAAATTTATCCCCATAAGGTCATAAATTTCCCGCTCCTGCAAATCAGCTCCTCGCCATAAACTAACCACCGAAGGAAGACTGGGGTTACCCCGACCATAACATCGCGTCTTTAATACCAGGCTGTGGTTATGCTCCATTGAGGTTAACTGATAAATCACCTCAAAATAATCATAATAGTCCACAGCAGTAACATGGTTAAGGTAACCAAAATCAAAACCGGGTGCAGTCTTGAGAAAGGAGGCTAACTCAAACAGAGATTCGCTTTTAACTAAAAGACTGTTTTCACTTGATTCAATAATACTGCCCGGGAATCGTTGCTCCAGTTTAGCGGCTACTTCTTCACCGGAAAGGGCTAGTGTCATCTCCTATCTATCCTTCTGTAATACTTCTTTTAGATATCTTGTCGCGCAGCATACTTATGCCATACAGCAAAGCCTCAGGGCGCGGTGGACAGCCGGGCACATAGACATCAACCGGAATTATACGATTATATCCCGGGACCACGTTGTAAGATGAACGGAAAATACCGCCACTAATACCGCAAGCCCCCATAGCAATCACCCATTTTGGCTCAGCCATCTGCTCATAGATTCGTTTTACCTGCGGTGCCATCTTCCAGGTCAGTGTCCCGGCAGTAATCATCAGGTCAGCCTGGCGTGGTGAGGCACGGATGATTTCCATACCAAAGCGGGAAATATCAAAGCGAGAGGCCGCGGTAGCAATAAACTCAAAGGCACAGCAGGCTGGAAAGCAAACTACCGGCCAGAGTGAAGAGCGACGCGCCCAGTTAAGTATAGCATCCAGTGAAGTCAGCAAGATATTGTGGTGCAGTTCCTCGTCCAACCACCTATCAGGGTCAGGAATAGGCTGCTGGCTATGCTCTTTTAGTACCTCAATGGCTTCACCTTCTATCCTATCCAACTCCGTGGCAGAATAGATATATCTTTTGGTTATATCATCTACTTCCATTCCAGAACGCCCTTCCTCCAGGCATAGATATACCCAACAGTAACAATAGAAATTAAAATGAGTACCCCAATGAGACCGGTATATCCCAGCTCTCTGAGGTTAACCGCCCACGGATACAGAAAAACAATCAGGACATCCAGAATTAGAAATAGGAGGGCATAAAAATAATAGCGGAAATTAAATTGAACCCACGTCTTACCAATGGTCTCCATACCACATTCAAAGGTAGAATTCTTGGTAGGGTTAGGATTCTTAGGAACGATTTTAAAAAATCTAAGTATGACGGGGAGGAGAAGAGTGGTAACAGTGAAAAGAATGGCAACTATAAGAAATAACCCGATGTAACCATAGTTTACCTGCAACTGCTACCTCCCTATGCCACAAAAACAGGATAAGTATATCACAGCCGTCTTTCCTAAAGCAACATAAGTATATCATGCTGATTTTCCCGAGGCAATATCATACTGCTAAATTCTGACTTTTTCCCAACGACCAAACTATCGCAGCAAGGAGCCTCGTGGAGATTATCCCCCACGTCTACCAATTAACAAACAGGGGCATCAATATAACAACCGATAATAGGTTTTAAATGGCTACTTGACTAAAAACAAGCTATAATTGTAATATAATGGCAGTAATTTAAAAATGCGAGTTATTGCTGGCACAGCAAAGGGACATCGACTTAAAGTAGCCAAGGGGACTACTACTCGTCCAGCAACAAATTTAGTCCGAGGGGCAATTTTTTCTATTCTAGAAACTATTACTGGTGATTGGGTTCAGGTCCTTGATTTGTTTGCCGGCAGCGGAGCCTTAGGCATTGAAGCATTATCTCGCGGTGCTGGTTGGGTTGACTTTGTTGACCGCGAACCACGGTGTTGTGCTATAATAAAGCAAAATTTGGAAAAAGCAAAGCTCATCGGGCAGGCCCATGTTTATTGCTGTAGCGTAGCTAAGGCAATATCCTTTCTTGATAAAGACTATAGTATTATACTAATGGATCCACCTTATTTCAACTCATCTATAGACAACCTTGTGACGCAACTAGCAACGTCTAAACTTGTCGGGGTAAATTCAACTGTAGTGGTGACTCACTCTCCTCACCGCCCCCTAAATTCAACCTACGCCACTTTAAATCTTATTAAAGAGCACCGTCATGGTGATAGTTGCATTGCAGTATACCAAAAGGGGAACAAGGCTTGATTACTGCTATCTATCCAGGAAGCTTTGACCCAATAACCAACGGGCATCTTGATATTGCCACCAGGGCGGCTCAGCTGTTTGACAAGTTAATCATTGGGGTCTATGATATTCCGTCCAAGGGTATCTTATTTACTACTGAGGAAAGAGTAGCTTTAATAAGACAAGCAATTGTCAATCTACCCAATATTAAGGTGCAATCTTACAGCGGGCTGACCGTTAACTTTGCCAAGAAGGTAAAGGCAAAAGCCATGGTGCGCGGGCTGAGGATGAGCGCCGACTTCGAGCGGGAATTTGATATGGCAATGCTGAACAAAAAGTTACTTCCCGAGGTAGAGCTTGTTTGTTTAATGTCAAGCGTAGAATATCAGTTCCTCAGCTCTAGCCTGCTTAAAGAAGCAGCCAGTCTGGGGGGTAAAATTGATGACCTTGTCCCCAAACATGTAGTTATCGCTCTGAGAAAGAAGTTTCAGTCCAAAATGTAAATAAATTCCCTAAGGAATAATGGTAGGAGGTATATTGGATGGCATACAAAATTACAGAGGAATGTATTAGCTGCGGAGCCTGTGAACCTGATTGCCCAAATATTGCAATCAGCGAGGGGGAAACAATCTATATAATTGACCCCGATAAGTGCACTGAGTGCGTTGGTTCTCATGAAACACCTCAGTGTGTTGAGACTTGCCCGGTAGATTGCTGTGTACCTGACCCTGACTGTGTAGAAAGCCAGGAGCAACTGCTGGAAAAGTGGCGCAAGCTCCACCCTGGTGAAACACCAGCTGTTAGCTAAAGCCACCTAGTCTAAACTTCAGTCGTTATATGTACTCAGACTGCTGCAAAGATGCGCTTTACGGTAGTTTTGTTTTATATAAGGGCTATTTAGAAAACCCCACCACACCAGCTTATGAAATAAAGAATAATTGCTCGGAAAGGGATAATAGTAACGCCCGGCCAGGATTACACCAGCGACTAGCCCGGCTACAGAGTAATTCGTTAATTGTCGATATTCAAGAGTAGACCCGTGCACTCTAGCCGTTTTACTTTCAGCACCAGCGGCGGTTACCGAAATGAAGTTTTCATTTACTGGGGCTATCGCTATCACCGAGGGGATATGCTCCAGAGCCTTAGCATCATCCAGAGTAAGATTAGCCAGTAGCGAATGCCGGTGACAATCCAGCTATTCCCTCCACTTCAGGTGAGCGGGGGATTACATTGAGCACATTGGTGCCCAACTGCTCGTAGGCAGAGGTAATACTGGCTTCGGCTCCTCCCCCCACCGACACGAGAGTGATTACCGCCCCAATAGAAGTTCATACTAGGCAGTGACATCTCTCCTTTTAAACAGGTACAAAGATAAACCTAGAAACACAACACAGTATATAGCAAGAACAATTGAAGCATAGAGAGTAGAGGGCAAAGCACCTGATGATGCAAAGGGCCCGTGCATTAAAGTCGTTGGCAGAATTGCACTTATGTTATGGCCTATAAGATAATTCGGGATTTCGGACAGCCATCCGCCTGACTGGTTGAAAATGCTGATAGCAATAGATTCCACAAAGTAGTAACCAAGGGTAGCACCAATACCTACTATTGCTGAACGCCCCACTATGGAAAATAACATAGCCAGCAAGATATAAACAAGCAACCCATAAAAAGTCCAGCCATACATTATAAAGAGCTCACCGATATATGATACTGTCATAAAATCCCAGTTAAGCTCTCCTTTTACCCACTGGGTAGTCAGTAACGCCAAACCAAAGCCGATAATAAATGCAATTACAATTCCAATCAGTGCATAAACAACAAAGGCAACTAACTTTGATAGCACATATTGGTAGCGAATGCCCTTTCTAATCAGTATCTGTCTTATAGTACCCCATCCATATTCATTCCCCACTGATGATGCAACAATAATGGTTAGGAGTATAGCTCCTATGTTTTGAGCCATGGAGAAAATCATGGTAAAAGCATCGGGGAAAGTAATAAGGTTTCGCATTTCCTCAAGACCCTCTTGTGGCATTCTGGCAGGCGGATTAGCAGTAATGCCATAAACAGCAAAAAATACAAGAGACAAGAAAGCTGCCAGCACTATAATCATAATCCAAGTCATCTTTCTTTTACGCAGTTTGAAAAGCTCAGCTCTTATTTGATCAATCAACAGTCTCCTCCTCGGTCAATTCTAGAAAAAAACTCTCCAGAGAGTTTTCTCTGGCTTTCATTTCTGAGATAAACACGCCATCTTTAGCCAGCAACGCACTTATATCAGTCGCTCTATCAGTCGGAGCTTTGAGAATAAGCAAATCGCCCTCTCTGGTAATGGACGACACCCAATCCTCCTCGTTAAGAAGCGCTACGGCTTTATCAACTTCATTAACCCGTATCTGTAAAGTATCCCCGTGTTTTATGAGGTCATTGGGTGCTCCCATAGCAATCATCTTGCCTTCTTTAATGATTCCCACATGATCGCAAACCTGTTCTACTTCATGTAGTAAGTGACTATTAAGAAATATGGTCTTGCCTTCCTGCCCCAGCTTGATTATTAATTCCCGGACTTCCTTCATTCCGGCTGGGTCAAGTCCACTTGTTGGCTCGTCGAAAATGATAAACTCAGGGTCGTGCAGCAGCGCGCAGGCAATAGCCAATCTCTGTTTCATACCCTGTGAATAGCCACTGAATTTATCTTTAGCACGATTCGCCAAATCCACAAGGTTCAAAATATCTTTTATTCTGTTATCTGTAACATTGCAGCTAATCCTAGCAAAAACCTTCAGGTTGTCCCATCCAGATAGATATGGATAAAACCCCGGGCTCTCCATCACGGCACCTATTTTGCAGAGAATGTCAGCAAGGTTACTTTTTACACTGAGCCCAAATATTTCTATATTCCCCGAGGTAGGTGCAATAAGCCCCAGCATCATACACATGGTGGTACTTTTACCAGCACCATTAGGTCCTAAAAACCCAAATATTTGCCCCCGATGGACTTCCAGGTTCAAATCATCAACGGCAACAAGCTTGCCATAGTGTTTTGTCAAATGTTCTGTTCTGACCACCACATCGTTGTTTGTTATCATTAGGCCACTCCTTTCTTAGTAAAGCCGAAAACCAACTTCGCTCCATCAGAAACTACTGCTCGCCAAGTTTTCATCTAATCAGCCCTCTCTTTCTCACTGGCTGCTTCCGGTGATTTATAACCCTTCACCAGCTTCTCAAACTCGGTCAGCCGCAGGCTTACCATACTCATCATTTGCTCGATG
>SDBV01014124.1_pt1 | contig 10085 bp, 7 predicted proteins | sample 2277081 | NCBI WGS metagenome assembly SDBV01 (sample SAMN10402039, study PRJNA504765) | marine sediment metagenome | isolation source: marine sediment core GS10_PC15, 223 cmbsf | place: Arctic Ocean: Southern Knipovich Ridge | collected 2010 | reverse complement strand
TTGTTAAAAATCGAGGAGTACTCTAATATAGTAGACACTCGGTTTTTCATCTAGTAATCTAATTATTCTCGCAGCAGATTGTACATGTAATATTTTTTATAACTTGTATTATAATACATTAGTCAAGATGTAACCATGAAAAGTACTTGGTTTATACTTACAATTGTTCTGTTTCAGATATTCCCAAAAGTTGTATTCTGTCAATCAGAAATTACTATTACCAGACCCAGATTGGAACTTGATGACAATAAAATAATCATCGAATATGATATTCTTAATTCCCAGCAAACAGATTTGTTCTTGATCTGGATAGAAGTTATCGATGCTAAGGGCAGGATAATAAGGGCTGTGTCACTTTCCGGAGATCTTGGAGAGAACATAAAAGGGGGAGCAAATAAAAAAATTACCTGGAATTTAGAACAAGATGATATTATTCTTGATGAGGAGATATATATCGAAGTAAAGGCAGAAAAAAAGAAACTACCTGATGTTCAGAAAGAGGTAATACCTGTTGAGACAACTCCAGCTACCGACGTTAAAACAGTCTCAAAAAGCAATATGGTTATATCATCCATTATTCTCCCGGGATGGGGTCAATCGAAGGTTCACCAGGGAAAACCATATTGGCTGATAGGAATTGCCGGTTACGGATGTCTTGCCGGTTCGGTTTATTTAAATAAACAGGCAGTACAAACTAATGATAACTATTCAAATTCATTTGATGTTAGTGAAAGGAATACATTGTATGACAAAACTGTCAGGCAGGATAATATCTCCGAATATCTGGCTTACGCTGCAGCAGGTATCTGGACAATCAATCTAATCTGGATTTTAGCAACACCCGTTAAAACAAATATTAGTGCAGACTTAATTGAACAAAGAAAGTACAACATTTCACCATTTTATAATCCATATTTCAAGAGTACTGGATTTACTTTATGTTATAGGTTCTGATGTACAGAAATAACAATCATGAATTATAAGGTTCTTAATATAATTTTAGTTCTCATAATAATTGGCACTCAATGTCTTGCCCAGACTATTACCAGCGGGAAATCCTCACTTTATGTCAAGACAAAGAAAGAAGAAAAGGTTGTTGACAGCATTCCACCTATAATTACAATTATATCCCCGGGTCTGATGAAAGAGGAGATCTTTTCGGTAAAGGAAAATGAACTCAGTGTAATCGGAAGTGTGTCCGATGAAAGCGGTATCAGGACCTTATTTGTTAATTCCGAACCAGTAACCCTTGGTGAAGGTGACCTGTTTGCTTCTGAAATCATCCTTGAAGAGGGGGAGAACAGGTTTTCCTTAATAGCAATCGATAACCAGGGAAATCATGCTGAAGCTAAGTACATTATTAGTTATAATCCTGAATTAGTATTCAGAACACTTAACGGGAGAGGAAATTATTACGCTTTGATAATAGGGATAGATGAATACTTACATCCGACCATTAATAATCTTGATAATCCTATTTATGATGCAACCACCCTTAGGGAGATCCTTATTTCAAAATACACCTTTCAGGATGAAAATGTTTCATTACTAAAAAATGCAAAAAGAGGAGATATTATTCTTGCACTGGATTATTTGGCTAATAAATTAACTCCTGATGATAATCTGCTTATATTTTATGCAGGGCATGGCTGGTGGGATGAAACAGCGAACATTGGATACTGGCTACCATCAGATGCAGCACAAACAAATAAAACGGCATGGTTTAGAAACAGTACCTTATGTGATTATCTTAAAGAGATCAAAACAAAACATACTCTTTTAATAGCGGATGCATGTTTTGGTGGTTCAATATTTAAATCACGAAGTGTATTCTTCGATGCCGACAAAGCAATTAATAAACTTTATGAACTGCCCAGTCGTAAAGCCATGACAAGCGGTACGTTGACTGAAGTGCCTGATAAAAGTTCATTCACAGGATATTTGATAGAAAGGCTATCAGAAAACACAGACAAATATTTATCGTCAGAACAATTATTCAGTAGTTTCAGGATCGCGGTCATCAATAACAGTGATGCCGTTCCCCAGTATGGAGAAATAAGAAATGTTGGCGATGAGGGCGGAGATTTCATATTTATTATAAAGTAATTGAATAAAAGAATGATAACATTGTGAGAGGGATTATTCATAGCTATAGTTCATCACCCTTTATCTCGATTGCAATCATATTAATACTTCTGATCTATAGTACCTATTCGTGTGAAAAGCTTGAACCGAAAAGAATAATTGCAATTAAGACTGGTCAGGCCACCGAAGTCATGGCAACAACTGCAAAAGTTACAGGAGAGATTATTGATGCTGGTGAGGGCATTGATCAACATGGTATTTGTTGGTCTATCTCTCCTAATCCAACAACAAGTAATTCTTCAGTTTCTCAATTAGGACCAAGAAATAATGGAGGTAATTTCACATATAAAATACAAGGCTTGAATCCAAATACTACTTATTATGCCAGAGTTTATGCAACTGGAAGTTCCACTACCTCTTATGGAAATCAAATAAACTTTAAAACACAATTTGGGAGCCTACAATTTTATCTTGATAGTGTCGCTATTAATACTCAGTGGTCTTCTGTATTTGCTTACTCCTATATATCAGAATTAGGCGCTTATAATATTCAATCTTTTGGGTTTTGTTGGAACACATCAAGAAATCCAACAATAAGTGATTCAAAATATGAGGTTTTTGGAACTCCCAATCTTGGAATTAATGCAGGCTCAATTTCATCTTTATCATCTTTAGACTCAAATAGTATTTATTTCATCAAAGCATTTATTGTTGATGAAATTAATATTATATATAGCAATGAAATCGAATTTATCTTGTCATGTGGTTATTTTAGACGGCCACGCCACTTTACTGGAGCATGTACAGATTGTCATTCTACAGATTGGTTAATATCCGAAGGGTATTATTAAAATTAGTGTAAACTGCTAAATAGAACTGAATTATAGATACTACCTTGTTAAAACTCAATTTAAATTCTCATACACATCAAAAATCTCGGCTTGCCGGATACCCAAGTACTTACGTGTAACTGCGATGCTCGTGTGATTGAAAATTTCAGACAACAAAATCAAACTCCTATCACTATAGTTATTCAGTTCCCAAACACGCCTTCCAAAACTTTTACGCAGTGAATGAGAACTAACATTCAATCCATTTATCCTCACTTTCTTCGCATAACGCTTTAATTGTGTATTTATGTATTGATTTGAAATTGGAGCAGTCTTGTATTTGTTGGAAAAGACAAATTCAGAATCATTTTGTATTCTGAGAGATTTTAGAGGAGTATCCGTTAGTTGAAAATATACTCTCGTGATATGGGATCTCAAATCACTGTTTATTTTTATCCGTCTGTGTTTTCTCGTCTTTTGTTCAAATATTTCAATATAGTCCTTCATTATTTCAGACCATTTTAATGATAGAGAGTCACCAGCCCTTAATCCAGTGAACATTCCGATGCAGACAAAAAGGGAAAGTTTGTATTGCCGATGTTTGAATAAATACTGATAAAGATTTTCTAGTTTGTTCCATTCGATGAAATCCGAAGTTGTTTTTGAATTTTTTAGTGACATTTCATTATTGTTTGGTTCTCTCATTAAATTAATAGAAAAACCTTACAAGAACAACTAAATGACTGTATAAGTGTATGTTATGAGGTTTACTTGAGTGGCTATGGGATCATTATCAGGGTAGTTTAGAGGAGGTTATAGTAATACCTTACACTATTATACAAAGTGTAACTTCTTACATTACAAAACAATTCATGTAATAACTAGGGTAAATCTACCTAACGAGAAATCTATGTTTTTGATTAGCTATTTTGATGACCTACCCTTTCTAGAACAGTGAACGTTTATATAATTCACGTAATATTTGTTTATCATAAATACCTTCATGGTTCAGTCTTGTGTACTATCTTGGCGACACTCCGCCTAGTGAAACATGAGTACATCCATTTTAATATTTAAAATTCCACTCAATAATTTACTCAATCACTAATAATGTTTTAAATTTAATTGTAAATATAATCTCATCTTAAGATTATCTGGTCATGGAACATATTCTCAATATAAATACTCAACAAGAAGACCTCTTTGAACTCTTTAACTCTATTGCTAAACGAAATACCATTCTTTTCATTGGTGCAGGTGCATCCATCGATAAAGGAAAAGGATTCTTAGCTAAAACACTAATTGAGTTCTTTCAAGATCACAAACATGTCAACCTCCAAACAGAGGATTTGAAAACATTTGTTGATATAATTGAGGCAAATGAAAAATATTCCCGCGATGAGTTTGATGAATACGTTGACAACTGTTTAAGAAATATTTCATTAAATGATGGCCATAGAATAGTTGCTACTTTACCATGGAGACAGATTATTTCTACAAATATGGATTTGCTGGTAGAAAAGGCATTTGATGAATTGGAAAACACATCTTCTGAATATTTAAAACTCAAAACCATAAGATCAAAAAGTGAACTTTTATATCAGTGCTCTCATGATGAACTAAAACACATAAAGCTTAATGGTTGTATTTCATCTAAAAAAGAATATCCTTTAGTTTTCTCTACTTCAGATTTTAGTAACTCGAATTCTTATTATAAATCAGTCTTGAACGAATTACGAAATCCTTCCGACAAAATTAGATTCCTATGGGCTGGGTATTCATTTACGGATCCTTGGGCAAAGTATCTATTTGATTTAATGGAGGAATTTAATTACCGAGAAAATCGATATTTATATTGTATTGATCCATATATACCGGAATCAATACTACCACTATATGCAGATAGAAAAATAAGAGTTATTAAAGCAAGCTATATAGAATTCTTTAACAAGTATAAGGATTGGGAAGAAACCAATAACATCTCGTATTTACAATCTATTAAAACAAAGTTTACTACTGCAAATCACAGTGATATATCTTTAAAGACAAGAATATTATTAAGATTAAGCAATAAAATTGAACAACTATCTCCGAGTACTAAAGCCAGGCATATTTCTAAGAAAGAATTTTATAGCGGTGAAGAGCCAAATTACATCGTAATAAGTAAAAACTTTGATATAATTCGAGAAAGTACTTTACAATCAACAAAGGATAAAATCATAAATATTCTCAATAGTGAAGTCAATCTTATCCCTATTATTTTTCTTACTGGTTCATTTGGCACAGGGAAATCAACATTCGCTTATAGATTAATATATAATATCTTAAATGACAGTGCCTTTAATAGTACTGTTGCTTATGAGGTATTCGATTCTTCAAATCTCAATTCAAATGATTTAGCTGATCTATTTACTTCCTCTCGTTCAAAAAACATATTACTCTATTTCAACTCTATTGAGGTCGATTATGTATTTAAATCGTTGTTAGAATTTAGAAATCGATTAAGTATTCATCAACTTACTGAGCATAATATATTGATTATCTCAACTATAAGAGAAAACATTTTAGAAAAAAAGCAGATAGAAAAAGAAATTTCAAATTCAAATATCTTTAATATTGATACAGCCTTAAATAATGAAGAGAGCAAACAACTAGTTCGTAATCTAAAGGAATGTGGATTAATTAATTATCGGGACAAACAAGAAGAAAACAGTATTGTTCAGCAAATATACAAGAAGTTTGGTGCAGACTCCTTTATCACATTATTGAATTTGGTTACAAATGGATCTCATATATACCATTTACTGGATGCATATAACCAGCTTAGTAAAGAAGCAAAAATTGCTTTTATATATACATCGTTAACTTATCAATTTAATATTCTAATGCCAGCAAGTATTCTGAGGAAGTTGATAAGCAAAGATTGGCAAGAATTTAGACAGAAAGTAATTAAGGTTGAAGGCAAAGGTATTCTCATTCAAGAAAATGTAGACTCCAATGCGACTGATCCGGATTTATATTTTAAAACCAAACACCCATTAATTTCCTCATATTTGATAGGTCAAATATTAAAACCCCAAGAAGTTTATAAGCATTACTCAAAACTTATGAATAGTCTCAATGCAAGCAATTCCTCCTCACTTTTTGCATCAAATTTGCTTAAATCAATCAGGATTAACAATAATGCCACTCAAACTCAATTGAATAAATTGTATGATCTGGCATATAATAACTTAAATGATATCCCACATTTTTTGTTGCATTATTCGATTAATCTTCAATTCCGTAGAGATATAATTGAACTAACAAAAGCAGAGAAACTTCTTCAATACGCGGAATCTCAAACAAATCGTCGAGATAGCAAAATTACTCATAGAAGAGGAGTAATAAATTTTGAGATATCAAAGCATTGGTATAAGAATGAGAGTGATCCAATTAAAGCAATGCAATATTTTGAAAGTGCCAGAGAACTGTTTGAGATTAAAAAGATAATCGATCCTTGTAGTTCTTATAGTTATTATGATTTGATTAATATCGAAATATGGTATTTAAAAAATATTGAAACCACAGAGGAAGAAGAACTTCAGATTAGAGTAAAAATCGAAGAGAATTTTGACCTTGCTGAGAGAGCAGTATTAGATTTTAAAAATCGGATATTTGAATTAAAAGAAATATACAAAAGAGAATTTGTTTTCAAGGATAATGAAGAAAAATATATTGATTTTTTAGAAAACACATACGAAAACGAAGAACTTAAACCGTATGCTTTAATTCTTTTATTCAATTATTATTTAGGTAAAGAGGATTATGAAAAATGTTCATCGTATCTATTTGAACTTGAACTACACAAAGATATTAATGACGTAGCTCGGTTATTATTTAAGTTTTATGGCAGAAATTCTCATACCATTGAATATAGAATTAGGTTTTTCAAATTGATGAAGGAATTTCCTGAAATTGAGGATGTTGATTCCTTGAGATATAATTACTTTAATTTCATTGCTGAAGCTTATAATAAAAATTTTAAGGTAGCATTTGAATTTTGCCACAACATTAGTGATAGATTTAATTATTTAAATCCAATATTTCAATTACCGTGGCGTGATTCCGTTTCTTCAGCTAATGAAGTGTTTAAAGGCACAATTAGGAAGGATAAAAGGGGAAATAAAGTTCTTTTTGTCCCTTCACTTAGAAAGTACTTTTACTTAATCAGAAAGAAAAACGAATATATTTTTGAAAAGGAATATGCTGCAAATTTGTTCTTTTTTCTGAATGGAATTCGTGCCGAAATAATCTCTTCGGAATAATCGCATTAAAATATTATGCTGCCGTCTTCAACTTTTCTGGCTTCTTCAAATTAGTTTCTCGGCTCATCCCGAAAGGCTTTTCTTATTAATTCAATTATTTCTTCTCTATCATAGCTTGTAATGGTAAATTGTTCCATTACGGTCTAAAATTATTCCTTACTGGATATCTCAATTAGTTTGTATTTTAAGGTCAGCAAATTCGTTTCGACGGAGAGAAGTATTGAATCCTCCTTTATCATTGAAAGTCGGTACTTCAAGTAAAAATGAGCAATTGAAAATCCCGAGTTTTCTTCGTAATTATTGAGCCTCTTGATCTGCACCAAACATGTAGAAGGGGACTATACAAACAATACAGATGAAAATGATTAAAATCCTTAATTGACTTTTCATGTGTTGCGACCTTAATTAGTTGGTAAAATAATAGATTCTGTTTTGTATTAAATCATCCCCGGAACGAATATTACTTGTTTCAAGGTTTCATCTTCATAAAACTGGTATAGCCATCCCGTTGGAACTTTAAGAACTTTAATACCATCACCAAATTCATATACTCGGTGAAGACTCATGTTTGCAATTTCTTCTTCTGTCATGATAATTTTTTTATTGAATATCTAAATTAGTCAAATATACGTTAGCAATTAATGCTGTTTATCAACCATTCTGGATTAGTTGATATACTTGAGGTACGGAAGATATTCACCAAAGTTATTTACACTTTGTTCGTATTTATTAGACCAGATTTGCTATATTTATTTTACATTTGTAATGAAAAAAACCAGCACCAAATAAATGATGCTGGTTTTAAACCAGTGGTCAAATGACCAACCTCTAGAGAACAATCGCTAATACTATGATCAGGCCAATAATCGATAGTATTGTCCAGCGGAGTTCAATGAGGAATTTAATTTGTGATTCCATGATGTAAAGTTAGACAATTGCCTACCTTTTATTTTTATTTAGTCCCTCAGTTTTCCACATCATCCTTCATTTATCAACTCGACCTGTTAACAATTTGTGTATTCCTTTACACATCACAGTTTTAGGGGATATCAAACCACGAAATACAGCCAAAGTGTTAATAATACTTGCAGCGACGATAAATGCCAATACCAAGTAATACCTACACACCTTTAACTATCGATCACCCGTTACAGGCGAGGTCTACATCCACAGGACACGAAATTAAGGCCATAATCCAAGAACTCTAAGTCTGTTCAGATAATAAAGATAAAGCAGTACCCTAACGTTATTACTAAGATCACAGCATACAGGTGAGGTATAAGCCGACAAGGCAGAATAAAAGGGTACACCTTTAACCGGGTATACCCTATCATTTCTTTAATAACTGTTCTTCCAACATTCTTCCTTCCTCTGTTTCTTCATCAGGTTCTCCAAGTAAATGATAATCCTCATAATCGGATTCGCTGATATATTGAACTAATGATAACCATAAACTATAGGGAAGAATTCAAAGGAAGTAATTTAAGAGAGTGTAAGGAGAAAGCAGAAAAGTATTACTTTAGATTTACCTAAACCATCATATTATGGAATACTGATCGTTCATGGTGTCTGATATTCAAATAATAATATAATTAATCTCGTAGATAAGTTGTGCTGCATTGGAAATAACTAAGATGAAAAACGACAATGAGACTAATATTTTAAATTAACTACCTGAAAAGAAACAGAGCAGTATGGCAAGAATTGCGACAAATAAAAATTTAACGAAAGCAAAGAGAGCAAAAAACGATGAGTTCTACACAATACTTTCTGACATAGAAAGGGAACTTAGGCACTACAAAAAACACTTCAAGAACAAAGTGGTGTTTTGCAATTGTGATGACCCAAGGGTAAGCAATTTCTTCCATTATTTTTCCTACAATTTTGAGAAGTTGGGGCTGAAAAAACTGATTACTACTTGCTATAAGAACCAGAACATGGATTTGTTCAGCCAACATGATAAAGAAAGAGCAATCTATCTTGAATATGAAGGCGATAAAAACGAGAACAATGTACCTGATCCTGAAGAAATTGGGATTAAACAACTAAAAGGAGATGGTGATTTTCGCTCTAAAGAATGTATTGAACTGCTGAAACAAGCCAATATTGCTGTAACGAATCCACCATTTTCCCTTTTCCGTGAATATGTTGCTCAACTTATGAAGTATGACAAAAAGTTTCTAATTATCGGAACTTGGAATGCAATAACATACCAGGAAATTTTTAAACTGATAAAGGAAGATAAAATATGGATTGGCATAAATAGTAATCGTAACTTTTCAGGGTTTATCGTGCCGAAACATTATTCTCTGTTTGGAACAGAAGCGCGGGTCGATGAAAATGGAAATAGGATAGTTTCCACCAATAATACTTGTTGGTTTACAAATCTTGATATTTTAAAACGGCACGAAGACTTAATCCTATACAAAGAATACAATTCTGATGAGTACCCGTCCTATGACAATTACGATGCAATTAATGTGAACAAAGTCGCAGATATTCCAATGGACTATGAAGGGGTAATGGGAGTTCCAATTACATTCTTAAATAAGTACAACCCAGAGCAATTTGAGATTTTGGGAATCACAGATCGTCAAAACACTTCCGGGTTAAGAACAATAAAATATACAATCGACGATGATTCTAAATTCAACGATCTTAACGCAAGAAGCGTTCTCAAAATAGGAAATATTTACAAAGCAGTGTACGCCAGGCTTTTAATCAAGAACAAAAGAATATGAATATAGAGCTAAGAGAAATTACCGTAAGTGAACTAACCAATGGATATGAAGATAATGAAGAAGGTGGTGTAATCGGATATGATGGAAAATTGGACATTCGCCCACCCTATCAGAGAGAGTTT
>SDBV01014123.1_pt1 | contig 10087 bp, 9 predicted proteins | sample 2277081 | NCBI WGS metagenome assembly SDBV01 (sample SAMN10402039, study PRJNA504765) | marine sediment metagenome | isolation source: marine sediment core GS10_PC15, 223 cmbsf | place: Arctic Ocean: Southern Knipovich Ridge | collected 2010 | reverse complement strand
TAATTTCTAATCCACTGAACGATTACATGTTTTATGATCTCAAATCTCACATTTTAGCGGCAATTGGGTAAAGGTGGTGGAAAAATAGAAAACTTAAAAAATAAAAAACGCATAAGTTAAGTTCAATAATATATAATTATGTTTTTTCATAACACCAGTGTATTTTACAATTATATTTCTGCTAGCTGTAGATAATTTATTAATTTTTCATAAACTTTTTGCAGGTTTTTTCTCTAAATTTCCTATGTTATACCTATTCACTATATCAATTCTGGCTTGTTGTTGAATATCCTACATTAGCTACAAAATCAATATTTAGCTTTGGTTTAATATTTATAGAGATTGCAACTTCTCTATTCAAAAATATTTGTTCGAGTACTTGATGATCCGAAGTTTTTTACTTTATTGTGAAAAACTTATATTTTAACTTTAAGTAATATTTGATAAGCTTCTTTCTATATTTTTATAATTAGGTTCAATTATTGTGCAAAAATTAATTTAGGAAATTTATAAAATAGTAGATCATCGCGTTAAAAATTTAATTTTGTAAGATAGTTTACTACAAGAAATGTCTTTTTAATAATCTTTTATAATAATCTTTTCAATTGAAAAATAAAGTTGTTAAAAATTAAAGGAAGAAAATGGGTCAGTCTTTAATTCTGAAACAATTTTCTAAGCTCGATTTATCAATTAGAACGGGTATGATATAATTTTTAGAGGTATGGAACCTATATAAAACATTTAATTATGACAAGAATAATATAAAAAATAAAAGTTTTGAAATTTAAAATTTACTCAATTATACTATTTTTTTATTATTCCAATTCCGTACATATAAGAATAAATCTCACGATGGGAAGTTTTAATCTCTAAAAATGGATTTCTATTAAAATGTATTGAAAGAAAATTAATAATTTTTCGAAAAATCATAATTTTACATCCTAACACTGATGTTCTTTTATAATAATGTAATAAATATCTTAAATTATGACTTTGAATAAGCTTAACATTTCTTAAATATTTTTCTAATAATTTTTTAAATTCCATCTGAAAAAACTCATGATAATGATTTTTATCTGTTGGTTTTTCTGTATATCTGATTGGAGTACCAATTAGAGTATAAGAATTGGGTTTTCCAACTCTAGCTACTTCAGAAAGCATATTTTTTGGTTTAGTAATATGTTCTATTACATCGGATGATATAATTATATCAAAATAATCTTGATTAAATGGTAAATGATATACATCCGAAATTTTAAAAATCCCGTTAGGATTATTTTTTTGAGCGATTTTCAAGGCAATTTCTGAAGTATCGATTCCATATAATTCGACATTTTTAGTATTTAAATTTTTATTAACCAAATAAAATAAAACCCCATCTCCGCAACCCACGTCCAGAATTTTTATATTTTCTTCTAAATGAATTCGTTTTGATATAAATTTATTTAAAATTTCTAATCCAATATAATATCTAGCATAAACATAAGCATTAAACTCTAATTTGTTTTTTGTATCAATTTCTCTATAATGGTAATCTGAACCTCTAATATCATACTTGTTGAATCTAATTTCATCATTCATTTGTGTTCCAACTATTTCCAATCACATATTTTTAACTAATATTTATTTTAACTGTTGTTAAACAGAATTTTTAAATTTTTGAAATAATTTTCTGTTCTTTTCTTGTAAGTATATTCTTTTATTTTGTCTTTATTATAGAGTGCCGCATTTGAGTATTTTTCGTAAGAATTTATTATCATTATAATTTTTTTGGCTAAATCCTCAACATTACCAGGCTTAAATAGCTCTATACCATGAAATTCTTCAATTATATCATAAAAAGTTTTAAAATTTGATAAAACTACAGGTTTACCAGACGCTAATGAATCAAAAATTTTGATGTGTGGTGTTATTTGATTATAATAATTGTTATTATCAGGACAAACAATAATTTTTGCAACAGCTTGATAAGTTGAAAGATATTTATAATCGACCATTCCTAAAAGAATAATTTTACCTTTTAATTTTTTTTCTTTGATAAATTCTATTATTTTCTTTTCTTCTTGACCCCAACCTATTAAAAAAAGTTTAGTTAGGGAATTTTTTTTATGAATGATATAAAATGCTTGTACAAGATCCCAAATACCTCCGTAAATCTTGAAATCTCCAGCAAACAAAATTATAATTTCTTCCTTTAATATATTATATTTTAATTTAATCTTTTGTAGCAAATTTACTTTAATCACTTCTCTAAAAGATTCTAAAAGTCCTTCATGAGCAACTAAAATGTTTTTTGGTTTTATTTTATGTCTTTTGATGAGCAGATTTTTCATTTCTTTGGAGGTTGCATTAAAATATTTACCAAATTTAAAGTAATTCTTTTCAGTCAATAACTTTCTATAAAATCTTATCTTGTGTCTTAAACTTAAATTCTCAAAATATTCTCTTTGAAATTCTCGAAGTCCATGAATATCATAAATACATGATTTAGTTGTTGATAAAGTCAGGAATAAACCTAAAGAAAAATTTTGATGGAAGATAATTATATTATTAGTTTTTTCAATATCTTTAATAAATGGATATGTTTTTATAATATATTTCAAAAAAAAGAGAATTTTTGGTGCAAAACAATAATATCTCAGTAAAATCTTCAGAGAATTCGCAATTTTAAATTTTTTGTAATTTATTCTATCTTTTAACTTTATTGGTATCTCAAAAGGATTATAAAAATCAGCGAATATATCATTATCTTTTAAAAAGTATGAATATCCAATTATTCTAATAGTAGAACCGCCGATAATATTCAAATCTGAATAAGTAATAATTGTTATTTTCATAAAAATCAATTATTTAAATGGTTAGTTCTGAGAACTAGCAATCAATTTGCAAGTTTTAATCCATCTCTTTTTTTCTCTTTTTACCTTTAATCTTAATAGTTGATATCCTATTATAGGAATTTTAAAAACCGTTATTTTTTTATTCCCAATATATTTACTCTTATTAACTGTAGATCCTCTCTTAAAATGAGACCCAAATATTTTATTATATCCGCTTAAATAAAATTCAGAACAATTAATTTTACGAAAAAGCCCTGATTTATAAATTGTAGTTCTTTTATTCGTTATTAATTTTCCTCTATATCCATTCTTTAAATATAATTTTCTTAATTTATATCCCGTATCTTTAAGAATTGGCGAAGTATCATCAATTAAACTTGGTTTAAAGTCAACATTCAACTTTTTGAAAATTTCGAAATCAAAAAAAATCCCATAAACATAAGGAAAGTCTAAAGGTTTTCTTGAAAATTCTGATGCTTGAGTTCCAATAATTGGATATTCTTCACTTATTTCACTTATTAAAATCTCGTCCCAATTTTTATGTAAAAAAGTAAAATCAGCATCTAAAAGAACTCCATATTTTGTATCAATTTTAGTTATTAAATCGTTTATAGCCATACCATGGGCTTTACTTCCATAAAGATTAAAATTTTCTGCTCGATATAAGTTAACATTTGAATATTTTTTTATCTTCTCTTTTAAATTAATAAAATCCTTTTTCTTTGAGTTATTATCTCTTATTATAACCTTATAAGTATTTTTAGTAATTTTCTTAAGACAGTAAAGCATTGTTAATATAAAATCCGAAGAGTTAAAATTTACAGTACAAATGGTTAACATTGCGTTCATAGCACTCATAGAAATAAAACTTTAAGTATAAACAATCTAAAAGATTAGTATTTCTTTATAGTTTCATGCTTATTTTAAATTTATTATAAAAATATAAAAAAAAAAGAATAAAAAAATTTATTGTTTTAATATTTAGAGATTTTTTCAATTCTCCCTTCTACATTTTCTATTTTTTCTATAACTTTTTCTAATGTTTTAATGTCTTTATCATTACGGTTTAATCTCTCTTCTAATAAAGATTCTATGATTTTTCCTATTGATATTTTTTTTCTATCTGCTTTTTTTTCTAATTTCTCATATATTTCTTTATCGAGTAGAATATATTTTTTATTAGCTACCATTATGTTATCACCTCTATCATTGTGGTACTATAATAGATTTCAGTTAAAGATTGTAAATTTTTCTTATATCTTATACATAATTTAGAGGTCGTAATGAATGCCTTTTTGTCATAAATACCTTCTATTTTTACCCATTCTTCTATAGTAGCAAAAATATTAATTTTTTTAGTTTTCCCATAAATTGTAATTATTGGCAATTTTATTAATTTTAGTAGGATGTTTTTCATTTACTTTTTAGTCGAAATTTCAAAGATTAAGATTTATTTGTATCTTTCTTTTTTTAATGTTGGAGAATTTAACGATGAAAAAGTTTTAATTAGCGAAATTTTTAAATATTTTAAGATTATTAAAGAATTTTCAAAAGCTATCTTATGATTTTTATGAATAATAAAAACTCCGTTGATAAAAAATCAATTTTTAAACATGTCAAATGTGATTTTTGTAATTCGTATAAATATCAAATTCTTATTAAAACTAAAGATTATCATTTTGAAAAAATTCCAGGAGAATTTACAATTGTAAAATGTTTAGGATGTAATTTAGTTTATTCCAATCCTAGGCTTAAATCTATAGAATTAAAAAGATATTATTCAAATATTGTCACTTATGATAATCGGCCACCAGATTTAAGACAAAATAATAGAATATATTCACCTTTCAGTAAAGAATTTTTAACATACTTCTTTAATTATCCATTTTTAAAAAAAAAAAAAAAGATTAGAAAATTAATACTTTTGCCAAAATATATACGGTTTAAAAGAAAATGGAAAAAAAGTTATAATATACCAAGTTATATTGAAAATGGAAGAATTTTAGAAGTGGGTTGTTCTTATGGAGGATTTTTAATCCTATTAAAAAAATTAGGATGGATTGTAAAAGGATTGGAATTGAACAAAGAAGCTATTAAATTTGCAATAAATCAATTAAAATTAGATGTAGAATATAGCAGTATAGAAGATTTTCAATCAGATGACCTATTTGATATAATATATTTACAAATGGTTTTAGAACATTTAGAATCTCCTAAAAAAGTTTTATTAAAATGTTTTCAGTTGCTTAAGTCTAGTGGAAAATTAGTTTTGACTGTCCCGGATTTTTCAGGGATAGAGTTAAGATTATATAAGAAATATGCTTACACACTTCAATTACCATATCATCTTTATCATTTTACTCCAAATTCTATAAAAAATTATCTGAAAAGGTTAAATTTTACAAAAATAAAGTTTTTTCACCAGAGTACAACTAAAGATTTTATTATGCCTTTAACTTACATATTTCGAGATAAACCTAATGATACTTTCATTAGATATATGTTAAAATTGGGTAAGTTTAATTTAATCAGAAATTCCCTGATAAAATTTTTGTCTTATATTCTTACATTATTGGGAAAAACTTCAAGAATGACAGTTATTGCAATTAAATAATCCAATCTTCTTATTTAATAAATTTTCTCTATTTAAGATTCTATTTTTAGAACTAAGAATTTAATAATCACAAAATTATGAGAAAAAATAATAATAAGCTACCTATGAAGTAGATGATCAAATATTTATATAGAGAATTTTATGACTGTTAACTCTTTAAAAGAAAGATGAAAAGAATATTCCTAATTCTAAAAGTAGTAAATAAATACCTACAATGAATAGAGCAAATGTTATTTATGATGAAAACTTTGGAATTAATTATTCTTATTTTTAAAAAGGTTATAGAAAAAATGAGTTTATTTTGACACTAAGTTTTAGTAAGACGATGTTTTAATTAAAATTAATGTGTGGGATTTGCGGTTTTAATTTTGGAAACAAAAACTTAATTATAAAAATGAGTGAACAACTCATTCATAGAGGTCCTGATGATTATGGTTATTACGTTGATTCTAATGTGTCTCTAGGAATAAGGAGACTTTCGATTATTGACTTAAAAACAGGACATCAGCCCCAACACAATGAAAATGAAGATATATGGACTATTTTTAATGGAGAAATCTATAATTTTAAAAAATTAAAAACAATTCTTGAAAAAGCAGGGCATTTATTTTATACAGATTCAGATACAGAAGTGATTATCCATTCCTACGAACAATGGGGTGAACAATGCTTCAAAAAATTAAGAGGACAATTTGCTTTTTGTATATATGATTCCAGAAAAAAGATATTATATCTTGTAAGGGATCATATGGGTTTGAAACCACTTTATTATTATTATGATGGAAATCAATTTATATTCGGTTCTGAAATTAAAAGTATGTTATGTTACAATATACCACGTGAAGTAGATAAACCAGCTTTCGATATGTATTTATCATTTTCATACATTCCTTTTAATCGTACATTATTTAAAGGTATTTTTAAAATCCCCTCTTCGAGTTATTTAAAATTAAATCTTAAAAAAAAAAAATTGGAAATTAAAAAGTTTTGGGATTTCAAGTTTATAATTAATAGGGGGAAATCTGAATATGAATTAGCAAAAGAATTAAAAATCCTTATTGATGAGAGCGTAAGAATACGATTAACAAGTGATGTTCCTCTCGGTGTTTTTCTTTCTGGAGGTTTAGATTCCTCTACTATTGTTGCAACTATGTCTAATATCATGAAAAACCCAGTTAAAACATTTTCGATTGGTTTTGAAGAAGGGGCTCCAGTGAACGAGACAAAATATGCAAAATTAGTATCTGATCATTTCAATACAGATCATACTGAATTAATTGTTAAATCTTCATCATATGAAATCTTACCTAAAATAATTTGGCATCTAGATGATTTAATTGCGGATGCTGGCACTATTCCTGTATATTTATTGTCAAAATTAGCAAGAGAAAAAGTAACTGTCGCTCTTACTGGAGATGGTGCGGATGAAGTTTTTGCGGGATATTCCGTCTACTATAGATATCAAAAACCAATTCGATTTAAATTTTTACCTTATACAATTTTAAGAACATTAAAGAATTTCTGGCAATATGTACCAATTAAAAGACTTAGAAACGATCTCCGAAATAGTTATGAATCAAAAAACTTGGAAGATCGTTATTATAGAAAAATAATTCGAAGTTTTGATAATGAAAAACCAAACCTGGTTCCATTTAAAAATTTAAACATGAAATCTCTAATAAAGAACACATTTATAAATAAAAATCTAGGTCTTGTTAATCGTTTTACTAATTGGGATTTAAAATATCAATTACCGAACCAATTCAATATGAAAGTTGATAAAATGACAATGGCTACATCCTTAGAAGCGAGAGTTCCTTTCTTAGATCCAAAAATAATTGAATGGGCCGCAACTATTCCATCAGAATTAAAACTAAAAGGAAATATCGAAAAATATATTTTAAGATTAGCTATGAAAGATATCCTACCTAAAACTATATTAAATAGAAAGAAATGTGGCTTATCTGCTCCAGTTAATAATTGGTTTAATTCTGGTCTAAAAGAAATTTCCGATGAAATCCTAAAAAGACTACAAAAAAGGAAGAAGTTAATCAACTCTGATTATATCAAAAAAGTAAGAAAAAATAGGTTATATGCCGCTTGGAACTTAATTATGTTTGAACTATGGTATGAGACTTTTATTGAAGCTGATGGATTAAAACCGATTACAATTTAAAGTTTTTATAATGCTTTGTTTCTATTACAATCAGTTTAAAATGAAAAAAGTTGAATCACGTCTAAATAACAACAAGTTTAAATCGAAGATCGTAAGAATACATTTTTTATTGTCGTTCTTTATTGTTCCAAACAATATTTTTTTTTTTTTTTTTTGAATTATCTTATACCAAAAATAGGTTTCTCAATCTGTTTTTAACACTCAATATTAAGGATGATATAATATTTTTTAATCGAGAAGATTTTGAACCATGAAATCTTATTTTTAAAAATTCAGTATTTCCTTTTAATGGATGTGGAATGGTTATTATACTATAATTCATATTCAATTCATACATTACATAACAAAAACTTATTTGGTCTCTGGTGCTAAAATTTTGAATTTCATTCCACCACATTTCATTAAATTTTTCAATTTTTTTTGTATGTCTTCTTATAATAAAGCCATTTGCAGTTAATCCATTATTTTCAGGATAACCTTTATTTTTATATCTACTTATTTGTTTTTGAATTAAATCTATATTATCTTTATTCCCTTCAATACAACATTTTGCTTCACTATAAATACAATTTCTTTTAGGATGCTTTAAAACGGCTATATCATTATCTCCTAACCATTTTTCTATATATTTACTCAGGTCTTTCATTATGATATAACGACCATCTAAATAAATACTAAACTGAAAATCAGCTAAAAATTTATGAGATAAAATTTTATATTTTCTATTCTCTCTTCTAAAATTGGAAAATTCAGGTTTAACTATAATTATTTCCCAAGGTGAGCATTTTAATTTTCTATCTGTAAAACAAACAAATTTTATATCTTTATTAATGTTCTTTGGTTTTCTTAATTTTTCATACTTTCCAAAAATTGCTGTGTAAATAACCAAATTCATTATACATTAATTTGTTCCATTAAGTTTAAACTTTTTAAAAATAGTCAAAACAATGAGAGTGATACTTAATTGTTAGCAATATTGAAGCTGTATTTTAAACTTTAAAAAAACTTCTTTATTTGGAGGTATTTTTAATATTAATACTATCTTCTTCTATTGTTTAGCATAGTATATGTAAAAACTCTTTACATTCAAATTTAGCTAAATCTTGGGGAACCAGAACAAAATCATAAGTAACCTATCAATTCTCCCTCCAATAAACTTAATTCTAATAAGAGATTTAAGAAATTATGAGATTTTTTTATACTCAGAGATCGTATAAGATATTAAATAATTAATAAATGCAAAATAAGTTTTTTTAAATCAATAATATTAAATAATGGATAAAAAAAATTTAGAATACAATACTTACTCCAATCAAGGATCAGAATACCATTGGAAATGGTTAGAATGTGGAAAGTTACATCATTTTAGTTACTCATATTATGATTTTATAAAGCTTATAGCAAAAAAAATAATCATCAACATAAATAAGACAAATAGTAAAACCATATTGGATGTAGGTTGTGGAGATTGCGTTTTCTTAAGCTTTATTAATAAACTTTTACCTGAACTAAAATTATCTGGATTCGACATAATTGAAACAGCTTTAGATATAGGAAGAAAAAAAATAAAAAATTCAGATTTATTTGTATATAACATAAGGGATATCTTCTCTTTAGAAAAAAGTTATGATTACATCATATGTACTGAAGTAATCGATCATGTGAAGCTTCCACAATCCATAAAAAAACCAGAACAAATAAGAAAATATCAAATTGAAATATTTAATAGATTAATTTCAATGGCAAATAAAGGAATTTTTCTAACTATTCCAACAAGGGGAGTTTGGCGAGAATCTGAATTCATAGAAAAAGACATTTCAATTGAACCTTTAATTATTCAATGGATTAAGAGTTTTAATTTTAACATTAATTTGAGAATTATTAAAAAATTAATTAAGGTAGCTGAAAAAATAAAATTTAAGCACTATATAAGGAGACCAAAAAAACTAATCTTATTTGCCAACAAAATACGAAGAATTATAGCTGTTCCTGTTAAGGATAAATGGATATATTATAAAAAAGAAGAGGAAATTTATTTAATTAAATGGCTTGAAAGTTTAAATTTGAATTATTTTTGGGATTTTCTTAAACATGATAGAAATCATCCAAAAGGAACCTATTATGTGGAGATCGAGAAATAAAAATTAATAGGATTTATCAATGGCTTTATTGACTATTCTCATAAAAATGGGAAAACATTCCAAGTATTTATTTAGAAAAGTTTGATTCAATAACAGCCCATATTTCCCCAAATTGGATAGTGTGTACCAGAATCTTTAAGTTCGCAGATTTTATTTCTTTTTCAAAACTTTCTATGGTATATTCAACATAATGAGCCCGATCGAGTCGATAATCTAGACCTAATTCTCTTGTATATAATGATAACCAGGATCTATTTATCAGAGGTACTCTTATAAGGAAGACATTAGTAATTTTTTTTAAATTATTCAAAAAGGATTT
>SDBV01014122.1_pt1 | contig 10088 bp, 9 predicted proteins | sample 2277081 | NCBI WGS metagenome assembly SDBV01 (sample SAMN10402039, study PRJNA504765) | marine sediment metagenome | isolation source: marine sediment core GS10_PC15, 223 cmbsf | place: Arctic Ocean: Southern Knipovich Ridge | collected 2010 | reverse complement strand
TTCCAGCTCGATGAGGCCGTGAGGGAGAAGTAGTTGGTGGGCCGCCAGGTAAGCCTGCCGCCGACGTTCCGCCAGTAGGACCCGCTTTCGGGGACGCCACCCAGGCTGGTATTCACACCTCCGGACAGCGCCTTGCGGTAGTCGCTGCTCAGGGACAGCCACAGGTTTCTGGAGGGGTCCTCGGTCATGGCCGGTCCGCCCCACAGGCCGGTGGTATTCAGACCCTTGGCATTTACATTATAGCCACCGTAAAAGCCCCAGTAATTCATGAAGGTCATGCCACCATTGATGTTGCCGCCGAGACTGGTCATTTCATCCAGCCCGGCGAAAGTAAAGCCGGTCCAGGCATTGAAGTTCACGCTCAGCCTGCGGATGATCTTGCCGGGGTCATCCTCCCGGTACTGGAACCAGATGAACTGGGTGGAATTGTCCACATTGCGGTTGAAACCCATGTCGTTGGCGTCAAACCCCGGCGAGTAGAACCACCCGCCGATGGCCCCGCGGAAGTGCTCACCCCTGATTCTGCTCAGCACTGCATTTCCCGCGAAACCGCTGAGCTGGGTAGCGGTTGTGTCAACGCCGAGATGAGGTGCCCCGGGACGCTGGAAACGGTGGTAAGGGCTCAGTTGGGTCTCCAGAATGGCAGCGCGTGTCCCCTGGACATTGGTAATACCAATGGTGGTGCTGAACTGGTAAGTATCTTCACCGAAGATGTGGCTGAAATCGAAACCGGTGCCGTAGGCGTCGCTGTGAAGGGTCTGGAGGTGGGGCTGATTGAGGCGGCGGTTGGTGGCCGTGGCGATACCGCCGATGGTGGTCTTCCCTTCACGGAAGTCCTTCTGTACGCGGGCGACAAAGTAGTTGGTCAGCGGCTCAACGGTTTCCTCAATAGCGGGCTGGTCCTCAAACTCAACTGTGGCGTGCTCCTCGGCGGTCACCGCTTCCATCACGCCGATGGACCAGCCGCCGCCGGTCTTGCCGCTGAGCTTGCCCGCCGCCAGGATTGATGTAGCGGCCGGCATATCTATATAGCCATCTTCATAGTCGGGCCAGTGCTGCGGGCGGCGGCCGATACGCCGGGTGTAGAACAGGGAGTTGCTGGCCATGGAATTATCCCCGACCCCAAGAGAATACTGGTAGATGTTGCCCCCTTCCACGAAGAAGGGCCGCTTCTCGGGGAAGTAGGACTCGAAGGCGGTGATGTTCAGCTCCGCCGGGTCGGCCTCTACCTGGCTGAAGTCGGGATTCAGGGTCAGGTCCAGGGTGAAGTTGTTGGTCACCCCCACCTTCACATCCGCACCCAGGTTCTGGCCGATTTTATACCCTGTCAAGTCAACCGGAGTGACGTACAATTCAGACGCCGCGTACTGGCCGGTTACATAGGGCGCCACGTAGATGCGCCGCTGGCGGGGGATATTCGTGAGGTTATTCAGGCGGCCGTAGTGGCGCACCCAGCCGCTCTCCTCCTTGGGCCAGAAAGCCCAAAAAGCGTCCTCGTTTTTCCGGGAAATGTGGCGGTACACCTGGAGACCCCACGAATGGTTTTTGCCGTTCGAGAAACGCAGCTCCCTGAAGGGAATCCTGAACTCGGCGTCCCAGCCGTCGTGGTGAACGGTCGCCCTCCCCTCCCAGATGGCGTCCCAGTTGATGTCCCTGTTGGTGTCATCGTAGCGGCGGATGTCCCGTTTCACGCCCTGGGGATTGAGCCAGAACTCAAACGCCGTGCGGTGGTCGTTGTAGCTGTCCAGAGAGACGCAGACCCAGTCACTGGGGATATCATCATCCCTGCGGCTGAGCATACTGCGGATGTTCTCAGGTTCCGAATCGTACGCCTTCACACCGATGTAGATGTACTGGTCATCGTACAGCACGGCAAATTCGGTGCGCTCGGTGGCTGCCTCTCCCTCCAGGGGATCGCGTTGAATAAAATCCGAGGCATACTCGGCCTGCTGCCAGGCGGGATCGTCCAGCGAGCCATCCATACGAATACTCTCCACTCCCACGCGGAAAGCCGATATGGCAGGGGGCGTTACCCGATCCACATGATCCCGTTTGCCCCCCAAAAGGGCTGTTACCATGATAAAAAGAACTGCTGTCTTGCGTATCGGCATAATTTCTGTCCTTCCAATCCAATATGAATAAGCGCCAACTTGTACCTCTGAGACGCCCTTTTCCCTCGAATGGTTGTCAAAAAATCTCGATTGGTGCATAGACTACCAGGAACGTGGGCAAACAGTATATCGGATTGGATCAGCCCTACTGGCTGGCGGGTGGGAGATCGAAGGCTCCTAACGCTGCCTTAAATGGGCGCTCAGCAAGCGCGAGGTAAAGACGTACCCGCTGGGGATACCGTTCGACAAAGGTGTCTGGGTGGATAGCCAAAGCGCACTGATCCCCCCCCTTTGCCATTGCAAGTCGGTTCAGTTCAAGGGTATCGGAGAGCGCAGATGCTAGTTCTTGAGTTTGAAGTTCACTGGAACGGAGATCCATACTCCCACGGGCCGATCCCGCTGCTTGGCCGGTCTCCAGCGGGTGCGTTTAATGGCATCCGCAGCCGCTTCGTCCAAACCAGTGTTGGGGATACTCTTCAGGACCACCGTCTCCTGGACCCGGCCCTTTTTATCAACGAAAGCCTGAATAATTACGGTCCCCTCAATTCCGGCTTCCTGGGCGATCTCCGGATAGTGTACATTTCGCTGGATGGTCAGGTAGCCACCGATAGGTTCCGGCGGTTCATCGTATGGAATGAAGCGGACAGTGGGCCCTTCATCGGGCGCGGGGGGGGGCGCTTCCCACTCGAAACTCTCCAGATCGGTCTCTTCAATAGTGATATCCTCTGCGATGTCTTCGTCCTCCGACTCTACCGGTATGGAAGGCCGGGAGGGCGGCGGCGGAGTCTCAAACTGCTGGGTCGGGGGAATGTCTATGGTCTCAATCACTACATCGATATGCTTTTCGAGGACTTGCCGTTCCCCCAGAAATCGGGGAAAGGCATAAAAGATAAGCACGAGCATCCCTATTACCCCGATGACAATAAAGCGCACCCGTAACGGGTACCGTTCAACGAAACTATCATGATGAATAGCCATACTAGCCGACCTTTGTCTTGGCTGCGTAGTTGACTTTCAAGGCATTGGCGTGCCGGAACTCCTGCTGCACATCGGTAATTATCCTCATAGGGGTATCCCGATCCGCCTTGAGGGAAATGATCAGCTTGGGATTCTCCGCTATCTTGGCATAGATGACGTTACGAACAGATGGAACAGAAACCCGCTTATCATCAATGGACACGAGCCCGGCCTTGGAAACCCATACGTGAGTCGTATTACGCTTACTTTCCAGCTTCTCAATCTTCTTGGCGCTGGGAAGAATCAGGGGCAGGCCTTCGAACTCCCGCAGAACAGTAGTTACCATGAAAAAAACCAGCAGCATGAAGATTATATCCGGCATGGATGCCGTGGAGATCTCGGACTTGACCTCAGATTTCTTCTTAAACTTCATTCGCGCCTCGATTCACCAGCCACCAGCATCTAGATATCGGGTTCCGCGATAGAGATACGGGTCGCCCCGGCCTGTTTGAGCTGATCAAGCACATCAACGTAGGCCTGGTGCTTGGTCTGGGGGTGGGTTTTTACCGACACAATGAGTTTGTCGTTCTGCGCCAGCATATTCTTGATTTTCGTTCGCAGCTGACTCATGGATACCAACTCATCATCGTGCAATACCTGTCCGGTGGCGTTCACCAGCACCTTGGTGATGTTCTTTGGGTTGACCTCCAGCTCCTCCCCAATCGCCGGCAGCACCTGGCCAATACCCTTGTCCATGCTGATAGTGGTGGTAACCAGGAAAAACACCAGCAGCAGGAAGGCGATATCCGCCATAGAAGCGGATGGGATATCCTTGAGTTTGCTACGCTTTCGTTTCATTACGGATGGACTCGATAACTACCCAGACTTACGTTTTCAGTTTTCCCTCACGCTCAAGGTCAATGATCGTTTCTACCAGGGCCTCGGAACCCTTTTCCATGTCCACGACGTGGTTCTCAATCATGTTAAGGGCGACATTCTGAAAGAACTGCAGGGTCACGGCCACGATCAGGCCGAAGGCCGTAGTTAGGAGGGCAATTGAAATACCGCCAGCGACTACCGCCGGGCTAATATCATCGGCCGCCTTGATGTCGTTAAAAGCCCGGATCATGCCGACAACGGTTCCCAGAAAACCGAGCATGGGTGCGGTGCCGATGAAGAAGGAAATCCAGGACATATTTTTTTCCAGGCTGGCCATCTCGAGGGTGCCCCGGGTCTCGATAGCTTTCTCCGCTTCGGAAGCACCCAGTCCGATACGTTCCAGTGCCGCCAGGAAGATGTTGCGCACCGGTCCCTCGGCTTCGTTACATCTGGCGATAGCCGCCTGCACACCGGACTCCTTCAGAGTACCGGCCACCTCCATAGAAAAGGTCTCTACATTAATATTACCCTTTAAGAGATGGTAGAGGCGCTCGAGGGAAAAGGCTATCCCAGCCACGCCCGCAATAAGGATGGGCCACATAAAACCACCGCCTTGAAGAAAGTAATCTACCATAAAACATGGACCTCCGTATGAACTCTGTTCAAATTATTTCAAACTACGTAACAAGGTCATATACCTCTTGAAAATAGCGTCGCATTTTACATACAGCACCGACGAATGTCAATTTGTAAAGAGTACCAGGGGTTCCCCCGAAATAATCAACTTTCCGCTTCGTAATGGTTAATCGTGAGGCTCCGTGCCACTGCTTTTACCTCACCCCCGGCCTGCGGCCACCCCCTCTCCTCGTGGAGAGGGGGCATCCCGACACTTGTGTCGGGAAGGGGGTGAGGTATTCAAAGACCTCCTTGAAATAGGCGGTTTTTTCTGCCCACGTATATTCCTTGGGGAGGAAAAAAAATATAAACCCTTACAGGGTTTTTTATCAATTAAAAAACAAATTTCAGGGGAACTCCCCCAAATTTGCCCTTGGCAAACCGGAATGTATCTATTAGTTTCCGGCTGAAACGGGCCGGCATGCCTGGACGGGGTGCAGGCTGGGATTACTACAACCCCTACAGATAACCGGGAGGAAATCAAGATGGGCCTGAAAGACAAACTGAACGTGGCGGTAAACAAAGCAAAAGCGGCTTTCAGCTCGGGCAAAGAGAGCGTGGCGGAAAAATCCGAAATACTGCGAGATGAGGCTCAGAAGGGTCTCGAGGCCGCCAGGGAAAAGGCGGAAGAGGCCATCAGCGCGGGAAAAGAGCAAATCGTTGAGAAGTCTGAAAAGCTGCGAGATGAGGCTCAGAAGGGTCTCGAGGCCGCCAGGGAAAAGGCAGAAGAGGCCATCAGCATGGGAAAGGAAACCCTGGAGGATTTGAAAAGCAAGCATGGGCTCTGATTGTAAAAGGGGGCAATGCGAATTACACCGGTTAATATCCTCGCATAATTGAATGCACAAATCCAGATATAGGGAGGGTCGAAAATGGCCCAGATGAGTTTCAGCATCAACAGCCAGCCGATGTCGCTGGGGCTGGACCCGGACACGAGACTGCTCTGGGTTATCAGAGACACCCTTGGTCTGACAGGCACCAAATACAGCTGCGGCAGGTCCCTGTGCGGAACCTGTACGGTGCACCTGGATGGGGAACCCGTTCGCTCGTGCGCAATGCCGGTTTCCGCTGTAGCCGGCCGAGAGATAACCACCATCGAGGGACTATCCACAAATCTCAGCCACGCATTGCAGCAGGCCTGGATCGAAGAGGAAGTTTCCCAATGCGGGTACTGCCAGCCGGGCCAGATCATGGTTGCTGCGTCCCTTCTGAAAAAAAAGCCCAGGCCCTCCGACGAGGACATAGACAAAACCATGTCCCGTGTCCTCTGCCGGTGCGGCACCTATCAGCGAATCCGGCGGGCGATCCACCGGGCCGCGAGGGAGGTGTGAGATGGCAACGAAGACAACCATCAGCAGGGGCGAGTTTCTGAAGGTTTCAACCGCGGCAGGGACCGGTCTGGCCCTTGCTTTTCACCTCCCCTTGTGGGAGGGGCTGGCGGCCCAGACACCCGATTCCTTCAAGCCCAACGTATGGGTGAGTATTGATACTACGGGCACGGTGGTTATCACCATGCACCGGAGCGAGATGGGGCAGAAAATCTGGACGGCCCTGCCCATGATCGTGGCGGAGGAACTGGAGGCGGACTGGTCCAAGGTACAAGTCAGGCAGGGCGACCTTGACCCGGTATACGGCGGCCAGACTACCGGCGGTAGCGCCAGCATCCGCACTACCTATGACAAACTCCGCCGGGCGGGCGCCACGGCCCGGGAGATGCTCATTACGGCCGCCGCCCAAACCTGGGACGTACCACGTGACAGCTGCCGCGCGGAAAACGGTGCCGTCATCCACGTGCCCACCAACCGGAAGCTTTTCTATGGGGAGCTGGTGGCAACAGCCGCCACACTGCCGTTGCCCGAGGAGGTTCCCCTTAAAGACCCTAAGGACTTCAAGATCATCGGCAAAGCCATGAAAAGCCTGAACGCAGCGTCCATGGTGGACGGCAGCGCCGTCTATGGCTACGATTTCAAGCTCCCGGGAATGCTTACAGCCGTGGTGGCCCGCTGTCCGGTATTCGGCGGCCGGGTGGCCGGCTACGATGATTCGGGTGCCAGGGCCGTTCCGGGGGTCCTTCACGTAACCCGGATTTCCAGCGGCGTGGCAGTAGTGGCCGATGACACCTGGGCGGCACTGCAAGGTCGCAAGGCCCTGAAGGTCACCTGGGATGAGGGCCCCAACGCCGGCCTGAGCAGTGAGGATATTTCCAGGACGCTAAAAGAGGCGGCCCAGGGTTCAGGCACGGCCTTGCGCGACGACGGCGATGTCCAGGCCGCTCTGGACGGGGCAGCTATCAAGCTCGAGGCCAGTTACGAGGTGCCCTACCTGGATCACGCGCCGATGGAACCGATGAACTGCACCGCTCGCGTGCGGGACAATGAATGCGAAATCTGGGCTCCGACCCAGAGTCCAAGTAGCGCCCAGCAAACGGGTATGGGGGTCACCGGGCAGCCGGCCGAAGCGGTCAAGGTGCATACGCTGAAGATGGGAGGTGGCTTCGGGCGCCGCCTGCAGTGGGATTATGTGCAGGACGCGGTTGAGGTTGCGCGGGCCTTAGATGTACCTGTGAAGGTGCTTCGGACTCGGGATGAAGATATCCAGCATGGTTTTTATCGTCCAGCTACCTACCATAAGGTCCAGGGCGGTCTGGATGTGAATAGTCGTCCCGAGGCGTGGAGTCACCGGATCTCCGGTCCCACCGGTGGCGTATGGGATATCACCAACGGCGCGGTGGACCTGCCCTATGCCATCCCCAACATCCACGTGGACTACGTCATGTCCGACATCCCCGTACCCACTGGCCCTTGGCGGTCGGTGGGCAACACTCAGAACGCCTTTGTCAACGAGTGCTTCATCGACGAGCTGGCAGAGGCGGCAGGTATGGACCCCTACGATTTCCGCCGGGAGCTGCTGCGGGACCATCCCCGCCACCTGGGTGTCCTGGACCTGGCGGCGGAAAAAGCCGGCTGGGGCCAGCGCCTGCCCAGGGACCGGCACCAGGGTCTGGCCGTGCACTTATCCTTCCAAACCTATGTGGCTATGGTGGCGGAGGTATCCGTAGACCGGCGGGGCGGGATCAAGGTCTACAGGATGGTGTGCGCCATTGACTGCGGCACCGTTATCAATCCCGACGGCGTGAGGTCCCAGGTCGAAGGCGGCATCGTCATGGCACTCACTGCCGCCCTGTATGGGGCCATCACTCTGAAAAACGGGCGGGTGCAGCAGAGCAACTTCCACAACTACAAGCTGCTGACCATGCGGGATACGCCGGTAGTGGAAACCCACATCGTTCCCAGTACCGAACCCCCTACCGGGGTAGGTGAGCCGCCGGTGCCTCCAACCCCGCCGGCGCTGGTGAACGCCATCTACGCCGCCACCGGAAAACGGATTCACAAGCTGCCTATCGATACCAAGGAGCTGCGGCAGGGTTAGTGCCAGTCGGGTAAGTGCAACGGCGACGACACCGATAACAACGCCCGGCATCAGCGAACGCACCAGGGGGGACTGATTGAAGAGGCCGGCCTGATCAAGGTCCCGGTGTTTTGCCGGTAATTCTTCATAAGCCTGGATAGAGCGCTCTTTCTCGAACTATAATCCTTTTTATTTCCATACTCCGGAGATGGTAAAACACACACATGAAAATGATATGATTAACCTGGAACCCCCATTTCCTGTGGTATAAAAATGGAAATACTTATCATGAGAAAACTCGCAGAACTTGACAATTACGCATGGCACAGGCGACAGGTAAACCAGAAGTATCGATTTATTTCATAACCAGTTTCAGTCTCAAGAATAACTTTAATAGGGTTAACATTCAATAATACTTAGTCATTGCATTATCACTGATTCTTATTTAACATTGGCGAGTGTTCCAAGTAAATAATACGAGGTAAAATCATGTCATTCGAGAAGTTTGTACCGGTAAAAAAGAAGCGTGGAGCCGCACCAAAACCACCGGAAGCAAAGGTGCTGAAAGGCGGCCAGATTTCCCTCAACTCTGCAGCTTACCAGCAGTTTTTAAAAGGAGCGACCCACATAGAGCTCTTCTATGATTCGTCCTCAAAAAAAATCGGGCTGCAGCCTAAGAAATACAAGACCAAAGCCACCTTTAAGCTCCGTGCTGTGGGAAAGAACAAGGCTACCTATCGGATCAACGCCAAGCCGCTGATTGAGCACTATAGTATTAAACTGGGCGCAAAAGTTTCGGCAATTCCATCGTGGAACAGCGCCGAGAATCTGCTGGAATTGACGCTATAGGATTTGCCAGAAAGTGATGAAAAAAGGACGATAATTCGTCCTTTTTTCATCCTGGAATCTGAATCGAGATTCCTGACCTTGTCATTTGGCGATCAGGATAGCGGGCTGGTTTCCTGCAGGACGCGCTGGAGGTAATCCCGGTACTGGCTCGCCGGGGTTTCCTTAATGACCTGCTCCAGTTGAGCGGCATCGATATTACCCATGTGAAACGCCACCTCCTCAATGCAGCCGATCTTCAAACCCTGGCGTGATTCAATGGCTTCGATGAAGTTGCTCGCTTCCAGCAGGCTCCGGTGGGTTCCCATATCCAACCAGGCGATGCCGCGGCTGAATTGAAGGACCTGGAGCTCGCCCAGCTCCAGGTAGAGCTTGTTGATGTCGGTGATTTCCAGCTCGCCGCGGGCCGAGGGTTTCAGGCCCCTGGCAAATTCCACCACCCGCTGATCGTAGAAATAGAGACCCGGTACGGCGTAATTGGATTTGGGCTGTTGCGGTTTTTCTTCGATACTCAGAGCTTGGCCTTTTGCGTTAAACGCCACGATGCCATAGCGCCGGGGGTCACGAACCGGGTAGGCGAAAATGGTGGCCCCGTGCTCCAGGGAAACCGCTATTCGCAGCTGCTCCACATACCCGGTGCCGAAGAACACGTTATCACCCAGAATCAGACATGCCGTGTCGCCGGCGATGAAAGACTCAGCGATGATGAAAGCCTGGGCGATACCCTCCGGGCGGGGCTGCTCGATGTAACTGAAGCGCACCCCAAGGTTGGAACCATCCCCTAGAATCTGCTCGAATCGGGGCAAGTCGGCGGGTGTGGAAATAATCAGAATATCGCGCAGACCGGCCAGCAGCAGGGTAGAGAGGGGATAATAGATCATAGGCTTGTCATAGACCGGGAGCAATTGTTTGCACACCGCTTGGGACAGGGGATACAGGCGGGAGCCAGCTCCGCCAGCCAGGATGATACCTTTCAATTTCGACGCTCCTTTCTACCTTTTGTGAAGAATCGGCCGCCCTCTTTCTACGGTCGCCTGTCTATCCATCCACTACGATGGGTCTGGGTCTGGCCGGTGAATACCCATCGGGGTAGAAAGCGGGATCATCAGCGGGCCTCGTTGAAAGTCAATTGCCTATTCCACATCTCCGGCCTGCGCCGCGATGCCCTCCCCGCGCAGTTGCTCGACCGCGGCGTCGAAATCGAACTGACAC
>SDBV01014121.1_pt1 | contig 10089 bp, 8 predicted proteins | sample 2277081 | NCBI WGS metagenome assembly SDBV01 (sample SAMN10402039, study PRJNA504765) | marine sediment metagenome | isolation source: marine sediment core GS10_PC15, 223 cmbsf | place: Arctic Ocean: Southern Knipovich Ridge | collected 2010 | reverse complement strand
TAACGTGCTGTATGGCTATCCATTATCCGTCATTGCGATGACGACGAAGGAGGAAGAAGCAATCTTTTATTAATATGAGATTGCCTGCCTTGCAGTCAATCCCCACACTACCGGTACATATCATGCCTCCGGTAAATAAAACTGTAACTTGTTTCCCCTATAAAAAAACAATTCTACTTTCTCCCGCTGGCGCGCATTTGCAATGCGTGCCTCAGATTACTATGAAACACCAAATAAAGGATTTGTAATCCCGGGTAGTTTAACTGAGCCAAATGCATATGCAAAAAATGTCTGAACTGTGTTGCCCCGTGCCCGACCATATGGTGGGGTAAAAAGGCAAATAAATAAAAATTTGTAAATGCAACACCTTTTATTAACCCGATGGGTATTGTTTGTGATTTTAACTATTTGTGGCTCCTCCAAAAAACCACCCCTAACCCCTCCGAGGAGGGGAATTAGATTCTGCGAAAAAATAAAATAATCACATTAAAAAGACATCGGATTAATAGCAATCCGGTTTCGATGAAAAACTTGACCCTCTTGGGGAGTCAACATCACCGGAGGAGGGATCAGTATCATCCCGCTGGCGCGCATTTGCAATGCGTGCCTCAAAATACTATGAAACACCAAATAAAGGATTTGTAATCCCGGGTAGTTTAGCTGAAGCAAATGCATATGCAAAAAATGTCTGAACTGTGATGCCCCGTGCACGTCCATAAGGTGGGGATTTAACAGGCAAATAAATAAAAATTTGTAAATGCAACACTTTTTATTAACCCGATGGGTATTGTTTGTGATTTTAACTATTTGTGTCTCCTCCAAAAACCCACCCCTAACCCCTCCGAGGAGGGGAATTAGATGCTGCGAAAAAATAAAATAATCACATGTTACTAATGGTTGGTGGTACCCGCTAATGGCGCTGAAAATGAGGCAAGCGTTTTTTTCAGTCCTTCTTCAGCGCTAATTGGCATTTTATCAATACCTATGGCTTTTTTCAATTTTGCGTTTGAAACAACATACGACTCTGTAAGTTTCTTTAACCTTTCGCTATTTAAGGGGAGATGAAGTAAATCACCAATTTTTGCCGCAATACGCATTAACTTGCGGGGTATATTCCAAATTTTGGCATTTCGGTTTTGCGAAGCTGATATTAATCTGATTATTTCATTTGTTGAAAGAGCTTCATCATCTGATATCTGATATATTCCCTGCTCAATATCATTTTTAATAATTTGGTCAATGACAAACGCCAGATTATCAAAACTGGTAAATGATCTTTTATTTTTATACGCACCTAAAGGCCACGGCATTCCCTTTTGTGCAAGTTTGTACAATAGGTTAAGATTACCCTTATTGCCAGGCCCATGAATCATCGAAGGACGAAGAACATATACCCTTTTCTCCTTTAACAAAGTTTGATCTAGTATATATTTCTCAGCCTCCAATTTTGATTTGCCATAAGGGTTTTGGGGATTTGGGATTTCTTCTTCCGTTATGTATTCGCCAATAACATTATCTGCAATAGCTTTTACTGAACTAAAAAAAATAAATTTCTGAGCGCTGGATTTTAAAAAGTGATCAAATATTTTTTTTGTTAAACCAACATTAATTTCAAAATAGGCTTTTTGCTCGCTTGTGTTTTTTGTATCGTGGGCTTTGCCCGCAAGGTGGATGATTATATCAATTGAATTCCAATTTATTTTAGATAAATTATTCCATGAATAGTATTCATCGAAAATATGATTTGTAGGCTCAATGATGTCGATGGCTATTAAGTGCAGTTCAGATGCTGTTTTAAGCGCTTTAGAAAGGTTGCTTCCCACAAAGCCAAAAGCTCCTGTTACTAAAATGGACATTACAAATAGAATAATATTGTGAAATAATTCATTTAACTACTAAGTTTTTCCATTTGATTTTGAAATGATTTTAATATATTCTCCTCATTATATTCGTTTTCTGCAAGAGAACGAGCCCTTTTTCTTTAATTAACCGTTTAAAAATGAGGTAAATTTAAAACCAGTCATTACACATTTTATTTGTGATTGAATAGTTCAAATACTTTTTTGAAATATTTGGGATATATTTTTAAGGCATTTGTCTTGATGCCGTGTTTTCTGCAGGCTCTGATTATTTCATTATTGAGGATAATATTGCTTCTTATACCATCAGAACTTACTCCCCCTTTGCGCATTTTAACCATTTTTAATGGCAAGTATTTGTAATTAAGCTGGTGAACATATAGTAATCTGATCAACATTTCATAATCGGCAGCTATTTGATAATCAGTTTCAAAAAGCCCATATTTTTCATAGAATTTTTTTCTCACAAAAAAAGTCGGATGGGCGGGCATATATCCTTTAGCGAATTTGCTGGGATGCCAACTATTTGAAGTATAGGTTCGTACAGTTTTATTTAAATCATTTGGATCGACAAATATCAAATCTCCAAAAACAGCATCTATTTTGTTATCAGAAAAGGCATTGGTCACTTTTGTAAGTACATGTTCATCAAAATAAAAATCATCTGAATTGAGGATTCCTATCACATCACCAGTAGCTTTTTTAATGCCTTTATTCATGGCGTCATAAATACCGTGGTCTGGTTCGCTTATCCAATCCGCTAATTTGCCGGAGTATTTATCCAGAATTTGCTGCGTCCCATCATTGGAATTGCCATCAATCATAATATGCTCGACATCCGGATAATCCTGATTGGCAACAGAATTAATGGCATCTTCGATATGCAAAGCGCTATTATAGCAAACTGTAATTATGGTAATTTTCATTGGCATCAAAAGTAAAGTAGTAAATTGAGATTTTAAAGTGGATATGGCATTTTCTACCTTTCCTTATGGCCACGATTAAATAATAATTTTTTTTTATTTGACGATGCTTTCATAAGCAAAATTTCATACTATATCCTTATATTACACCTTTCAAAATACAATTAGAATTTATTACATTTTTTTTAAATGATGAATAAAGTGAATTTATCCTTATATGATAATAGCTGGTACAAACCTGGTAAAAATTTCCTTGTTAGAATAATATGGCACTTTTTAAATGCGGTATTATTTAGTTCCTCTCTTATTCCCATTAATGCACTAAAAATAATAATCCTAAAACTATTTGGTTCCAATGTGGGAAAAGGGGTAGTAATAAAACCTGGGGTTTACATTCGATACCCATGGAATTTATCCATAGGAGATTTTGTGTGGATAGGTGATAAGGCGATAATCGATAATCATGGAAAAGTTAGAATTGGAGATAATGTCTGTATTTCGCAGCACGCCATGATATTAACAGGCTCTCACAATCCTGCTTCCAAAGCATTTGATTTAGTGTTAAGTGATATTGTTATAGAGGATGGAGTCTGGATTGGAGCCAAAGCAATTGTAAATGGAGGAATTAGATGCGCCAGTCATAGCATACTTTCAGTTAATTCCGTGGCCATTCAAAATTTACTGGATTACACCATTTATTCAGGAAACCCAGCAATACCTATTACTACAAGGGTTATCCTTTGAAATGCTTTTTTAAATTTAAAAAAGACCTTTCAAAATATTTAAATGATATTACCGAAATTATATATGTGCCGAACATTCCAGCTGCAGCATATGCTATATAGAAATAATATACATTATCAGCTATGAGAGGCTTGATTTTAAGTAATGAAAATGTTAAAATGTATAATACAAACATGTGATACATATAAATTCCATATGATATTTGACCTAGATGTTTAGTAATGCGGTTTTCCATATTGATATAGGTCTTGTCAAAGATAGATAATATAATAAGCAAATAACCAAAGAGCATTGCCACAATGACTTGCCCTAAAACCCCACCAAAAATCACTCCAATAAACCACAACCTTGATGTGTTAATACAGATTACAATAACAATTAAGCCAAATAAAAAGCATTGGATTAGTGTTGATTTAAATATTACCCAATTTTTAAGTTCATCTTTTTTATGAAAAAAAAGCAAGGAAAACATTGCTCCTATAGCCATTTGATGAAATTTCTGCGTATTCACAAAGTAAATCAGATGTTCTGATACGATAATTTCTGAAGCGATAAGATATGGGATAATCAATGCTTTAACTACGATAATGATAGTGAAAATCAAGAAAATGTACTTACGGAAAAATTTAAATATTGGAGCCCATATTAAATAAAACTGTTCTTCCACCCCTATAGACCAAAGCGGGTAAAGAAAGCCTGGTTTGTATATTGAATTTGCCAGGTTAGGTAAAAAAATGATGTATAATACATAAGCCCATTTATCTTCCAAAGGATTATAATCACTAAATCCCATTTTTGGGATAATTACTCCCATAATAAAAAATCCTAATAGAACTATAATATAATACAAAGGCCAAATCCTTAGTGCCCTTCTCATGTAAAAATCCTTAATGCTAATAGTTTGACTTTTATGGTGCTCTATTAGTAGAAGGTAGGTTATCAAGTATCCACTCAAAACAAAAAAAAATTCTACTGCCAGACCTCCCCTTAAAAAAATGTGTTTTATGGGCTTAAAAATATCAGTTTCCAGATGCGTGTTGAATGTAATGTATATATGCTGTATTACAACTAAAAATGCTGCAACGAAGCGCAAAGTATCAAATCCTTTAAAATAATGTTTTGAAGACGACATAAAATATTGTAATTGTTTGAATTAAAAAAAGAAAGGCAATGGCAATTCGAGCGCGCTTCAATTTACTATTTATATCCTGAGTATTCTTTTTTTTATTAACAGGTATTGGTTTTTGCTGTAGATTTTCTGAGAGAGCAATCCCAACAGCAGATTCAGTATTATGGCTAATCGATAATATGAAACCTTCATGAAAAGGCATGCCTTTATCATTATGAGAAATTTCCATTTCATTAAATTTCCTGCCCATATATTGATTATTTGCTTTTATTATTGCCTCTTTCAAAGCAAATAATCCTGCAAAACTTTGAGTCGGGTGTTCTTTTAACAGACAATAAGAAATTTCTCTTTGACTGAAATTTTCAGTATAAAAAGGATGTGACCTGTGACTTTTAGTTTCTGGAATAGCATCCAATTCCTCAATATCTATCCCAATTCCTGAGCCATTCGTTTCATTATTTCTATTGGAAGTTTTTTCATTTACAAAATAATTATTTCCTCCCAATCCTTTATCTGTTTTTGGGAAGTATTTTTTTAAATCACCAAATGTTGAAATTTCTGAATAATTATGAATAGCCAATCCTTCGTTATTCAAAGAGGCAAACATCTGATGCCATTTAATCGAATTCCTAAATATGTTTTTATGAATAGGTGTATCGGTCTTTATGAGGCTAACATTTATTCCTGTAAATTCCGAAACTATTTTTTTTATTTCTTCCATAAGCTAATTTCCCAATAAGCAAGACTGACAAATAAATGCTTCTTTACCATTTTTAAGCGTGGTCTTAATAAAACCAATTCCATTTAAATCATCTGAGAGTATCTTGTTGCATTTTGAGCATTTGGTTTTAAGTGCAAAGGCATTTTGAGGAGTGGAATTTGAAAATGAAAAACTTTCGATATTATTTTTCAATTCATTTAAAAATTCAGCGACATATTTACCTGAAGACATCCTGTGATCAAAGGTTGCAGATAATATATACGTTTCAGGATCTGATACTTCTCTGGATATCCCTAGAATGCATGAGTTGTTTGAATTAATCATAGGAATGAAAAAAGAGATATTTTCAGATGACAAATCAGTTATCACAAATGTAATATCGGATACATCATTGGGGCCTAGCTTGTTGTTGGAATATTTATCCGACAATGAAATTATCTCACTTTCAATTTCAAAAATATTTTTGTTGTTGGCATTATGCAACGAAGCAACCTTTAATCCATTTATTCCATCATCCATTGCAATCCCTATATTAATGTCATTATAAAATTGCCTTTTATCTTCTAAATAGAACCCATTTAATTCTTTATATTTTGCCAACAACCTCGATGTTTCAAATACTACAATATGCAATATTGTCTCCTTTAAAATTAAATTGCTGAATCGGATACTATTCAGTATTGAGTCAGTTGTAATTTCTAAAAACAGGGAACTATTTAATATTGACTTATAATTTCCTGAAAGACTTTTGATCTCATTGCCTTTAGTTTTACTGATTTTTTCTATCGAATATTTATATTCAATAATATCCTCCTTACCATCAGAAGGCAGCATTGCTATTTTTTGATTTCCAACACTTCTTCCTTCATACTGAATATCTATGTCTCTTGTTGATATGATTCCATCATGATTAATATCATCTATATTGATGCCATTTTTTCGAATCATATTCAATGCTTTCTTTGAAATAAGTGGTTTTGCTATAACCTCTTTCTTGTCGTATGTTTTATCTAATATTTGCTCTTCATTGTTGCTGATTGGAAGCTCATCATAAATATTTGCCAGCACATGCCCAACATTTATATCAGAACCCTCTTCACACAAATACTTTATGACCCCATCCACCTCTGCTTCAATAGTTACAATTGCTTTAGAAGTCTCCAATTCTATTATTACATCGCCTGATACTACTTTATCTCCGTCAGACAATTTCAATTCTATTACAAGTAGGGTGTCATCATTTACTGAATCTAATGGAGCTTTTATTTCTTGTAGCAAGATCATTTAATATAAATTATTAAGTGCAACAATGATGGATTCAAGAGAAGGGAGGACTTTTTCTTCCAAATTTTTAACAGATGGGATTGGTACTGGTAATGCTGAAACTCGTTCAACATTAAAGTCAATTTTTAAATTTTCTTTAGCAAGAGAAATTACCTCACTTCCAAATCCAGCTATTCCATTTCCTTCCTCAATAGTGAGTAATCTCTTAGATTTCTGTAATGATTCTATGATAGGTTCGATTTGAATAGGACACAATTGAGTTAAAACCAGTAATTCGATTTTTAAATCTGTTTCGATAAATAATTGTTCAATATGATCCGTTACCAAACGCCCCATTTTACCATAAGTTACAATTGTAACTTCAGGATTTGAAATTTTTGGCTCAACTTTAACTATTGGATAATCATGATCAGAAAGCACATATCGGAAATATTTCGATTTATTTATTTTAATCTTCTTTCCATATTCTGTTTTATTTTCAATTACGATTATAGGGTTTTGCTCCTTCAATATATGCTTAAATGAGATTAAAGGATCGATAAGAGAATTTATAGCTATGGTTTTTGCATTCTCTATACCTAATAAATATTTTTCTAGTGATTGTGAATGGGTTGGTCCATATCCTCTGCCTCCACCCATAGGAGTTCTAATAACCACTGGACAATTTACTTTTTTGTTATACATATGGTGAAACTTAGAGGCGTGATTGATAATTTGGTCAAACGCAAGGGTAATAAAGTCACCAAACATAATTTCAACAAACGGCTTATATCCATTCAGAGCCATACCATTTGCTATGCCAGTAATTGCCGCTTCACTAATAGGAGTAGTAAAAACTCTTTCCGGATACTTAAGAGAAAGATCTTTTGACACTTTAAATGCCCCACCATAGGGACTATGGACATCTTCACCCATAAATACAATTTTTTCATCTTTAGACATGGCATCATGAAAAAAAAGATTTATCCGTTGCACTAGCCTTTCATCCACCTCCTCAATATCATTCCAGGAATAAGTAGATTTTTTCAGTGTCTCTTCAAAATATTCTGATAAAGTCAACTCATCATCATTCAAGAGTTCTATAGCAAGCTTATCAACCTTTACTACAATCTCATTACGTAATTTGGAATAATACTTTGGATTATCAATCGCAAATTTATTAATATAATCATCACTAGAATATTGGTCTATTTCCTCAATTGAACGATCATCATCCCCTTTTGAATGCGCATTTAAACGATAAGTGTCAACGTGAAAAAATAGTGGCTCACGTAATCCTCGAACTAAATCAATTGACGATTTGGCTTTCAAAATAAGTTCTTCTGGCCTATTTGTAGCGCCTTTTGCGGTTTTTATTCCAAAAGATTCTGCTCTCTTAACTATTGAGCCTGCCAAACTTTTCGAACTAGGGGTTGATTGAGCATAGTGGTTATCTTCGCATACTATAATTAATGGAATTTTCCATTTTGAAACAATATTAAAAGTTTCATATACAATCCCCTCTCCTAATGTGCCATCTCCAATGAATACTACTCCAATACTAGTGTCATTATTTAATTGGTTAGCAAGTGAATACCCCGCAGCAAGGGGTACAATTCCACCTTGAATACCATTTGAATAAAAATTACCATTTTGTAAATGTTGACTACTCCCAATTCCACCACAAATACCACTTTTCTTTCCAAGTAACTCCGCAATTAAACCAGTAATATCTTTAGTAAAAGATATATAATGCCCATGGCACCTATGATTTGAAAACACAAAATCACTTGATTTTAACTGCCCGGCAAATGCAATGGCTGAAAATTCTTGCCCAACAGAAGTATGGACTGTCCCATTCAATTTTCCTTCAGCAAATAAACTTAAAAATTTATTTTCAACAGTGCGTATGGTAATCGCCTCTCTGATCACTTTGTGATTTATAACTATTTTGCTAGTAGAATTCACTCTAAAAAAAATTAATCTTGTGACTGCAAATATATATGAAAACTATGATTATCCGAATCTATTAAATAGATGAAAAATGCTGAATATGACATTACTAGGAAGGGGATGCTGGCTGCTTAAACAAAAGTTCGTAATCACGTACTAAATCATTTTCCTCCATATAGGTTTCTGCCACTTTTCTTGCTCCAAGTCGATATTCATGATAAGTTTTAGGATCCATGTTGATCGCCTCTTCGATAGCTTGATCAAGAGACTCTGGCTCTTGCAGGTCTACATCCCATCCAGCTTTTTTATCTTGCAGGCCCTTCCATGGAGTTTGATCACTAATAATCACCGGAACACCCTGATTGAAAGCCTCAAATATGGAATGTCCGAAATTCTCGCTTTTGCTTGGCTGAATGTAAAAATCAAAACCATGCATTAACTCTCCCGTCTGGTTGGGAGTGATTTCTCCCTTGTAGATAACCTGAATGTGAGGAGGGAGTTCCTTTATAAGATCCTGACATTCACTCCAGTATTGCTGATCTTTTATTGGGCCATAAATTATATAATCTATTTCATGAGGGGAATTTACAAGAGCCTTCAGGACAAGGTGAAAGTTTTTCATCGGACTAATCAACGCTATTGTTCCAAGCACTCTCCTGGTTTTTGCTTCTTTAGGCTTGATTTCAATATTTCGCTGAAAATCAGGTACGTTCCCAATCTCAATTACCATCTCAGAATCACCTATAAAAGCATATAGATCTGTCTTCTCTTGTTCAGTGGTCATGTGCCAATAAACATTACGCTGAAGGCAAAATCGCTTTAGGACGATAAGATATATTTTTTTCTTTACCGGTTTTATGGATAGGGCTTCTGACTGAAGCATGCCTCTTGGCGCCATTATGATTTTTGTATTGTCCCATTTTTTCATGATCCATAGCGGATAAACCACAAAAGGCAGGGAATACATGCCATTCAAATAAACAACATCCGGTTTTACTTCTGTAACTACTTTTTTGATGGAAGCAAATCCTCTGTTAAGCTTTGACAAATACTTTACACGAGAAGAATTACCATAATTAATCCATTGGTCGGCTTCTACGGGCAAGATCGAACCATCATGATCCTGATTCGAAGTCAGGATATGAAAATCCACTTCCTCCTCCATCAGATTCACCAGGTTGACCAGCGAACGAATTGGGCCTCCTGCTTTATATGCGGGATCAAAGTAATCGTATAGAATAAGAACTTTCTTCATTTTCATGTTTTATGGTGCATAAGTTCACTTAACGGTGTATTATTGATGCAACTGTTTTGCTTTAATGAAAGGGGTTTTATCGTGATAGGCTCAACGTAAGATTCCTCCGACAAGGCCTTCGGAATGACAAGCGTTCAAGATACAGCTAATCTTCAAACCTCGTCATCTCGCAACGCAGCGGAGATATCTTAAACCTATTGATTCAACATAAGATTTCTTCATTCCGCTTTGCTACATTGCGA
>SDBV01014120.1_pt1 | contig 10090 bp, 15 predicted proteins | sample 2277081 | NCBI WGS metagenome assembly SDBV01 (sample SAMN10402039, study PRJNA504765) | marine sediment metagenome | isolation source: marine sediment core GS10_PC15, 223 cmbsf | place: Arctic Ocean: Southern Knipovich Ridge | collected 2010 | reverse complement strand
AGTGTGGGCTGATTCTTCTACTTCATAGTTTTTACTAATACCTGCCATGTTAGTTATTATTTTAATAGCTTTATGCGTTAATATCCAAGCATTCGATTTATTTAAAAACCAACAGTCGTCTTTATTAATGATATCAGATATTTTTATTTTTTTACCGCTTTTATCTAAGAAAATAGAATCAATTAAATTAGTGTTTTTCTTTATCATGTTTATTATTTTACGTTTCTTTTAATATAATCTCTTTTAGTTCTACGAAACTCATCAACTATTTCTTGTTCTCCTCTAGCATTAAATGTCGCTTTGTGTGGTGAACGTTTGTTCTCTTTAATAAATTGTTTTCTTAACAATTTGGCCCTTTTTCTTCTCATTTTATTTTATAATTATTCTTTGACTATATTATACCATACTTCGACTAATTTGTAAACCTTTTTAATCCTTAAAATCTGGGTCTTCTATTTCTAACTCTTTACCGAGTTGTTGGTCTTTTGTTAATTTTAATTTTTTTCTCTTTATTGGGGTATCTTCTATTCTTTCACAATATATACCACTGTCTTTATAAAATGACATCGGATAATCAAGATTACCCTCTCCCATTCTATTTTTTTCAATAGATAGCATCATTTTGTCTTTGGCAGTTTCACTGTATGGATCTCTATTATTCCATATCGTCAAATAAATATCAGCAACTTGATAGATAGTAGAACTTTGTTTTGCATCATGCATTGTTACTTTTCTTCTGTCTTTATCTGGCTTTGTTATATGAGATATCAAAAGAATTGGTATTTTCAAATCGACTGCTGCATCTTTTAACATAGACATAGCTCGACTAGTATTCTGTGTTGCATATTTATCGTCTTTAACAAATCTTTGCAAATTGTCTATAAGAACAAAATCTATATCATACAATTTTACAGCAAGTTCTAAAAATTCCATTATTGTTTTAGGTTCTAGTTCTCCCTGAGAGCCAGAATAGAAATATAATGAATAATCAGAAAATGTGTTTTTTAAGTTGTTCCTAGTGTCTTTATGTTCTGAATCTAATAAAGTATCTGTTGGTAAATTACCTTCAATAGACATCATTCTTAAAATAAAATACATCAACTTACCTTCTAACATTATAGTTAAACATTTGTAGCCGTTTTTTGCAAAATGTTGTATCATATTAAGACAGATGGTTGTCTTACCAATGCCAGAATCTCCAGATACCACTATTAAGTCTTCTTCTTTGAAACCATTTAATACTTTATTAATAGCACCAAAGGGTAATTCTAGACCATTCAATGAACCGTCTTGTTCTATCCATTCGTCTAAATTATTAAGATATTCTGAAATATGTTTTACATTTTTAACTGGAAATCTTTTAGCTTCTTTCAACAATTCTATAAATTTTTCTGAAGAGTATTCTTTTAAAAAATCATTTACATCATTCGTTGGTAATATTACGTTTTTACATTTAGATATACCAAGTTTTTCTGCAATATTCAACGCTCCTTTTTGACCAACTATATCTGAATTCAAACAAATGTATATCTCTTCAAATGGTATTGTAAATGAAATCCATTCTGGCGGAAATGTTCCAGCACCCGTTGTCAAACCTACTACATTTTTTACTCTCATTTGCCATGCTGCCATAGCATCTGTTTCACTTTCAACTATAACTAGTTTTTTCTTTTTTTCGTTTGTAATACCATCGATATTATATAATATAGAAGGTTGACCTGATACTCTTCTGAATTCTTTCTGTTTATAATTGCGCATTTTATAATTCCATAATTTCTTATCTTGAAAATGTGGTATCATTAACCAATCTTCTTCTAAACCGAGCTGGAAGTGTAATATTGTCTTTTTCGTAAAACCTCTATTTTTAAGATATTTTAATGCTTTGTTATCGTTCCATAAATTTTCTATATAATCTTTATGGTCTTCTAAATCTAAATGCTTGCTATTTGAAAACATCTGTTTAGTGCTTGTAAGTTTATCTTCCAAACCTGTTAATTTTGCTCTTAATTGATAAAGATTACCAGCATTTCCACAGATTTTGCAATCCCATAAACCATCATAATTCATATAGAATTTTGAACGTTCGTCATAACACAATGGACACACTTTAATTAAATATTGTTGATTAACAACTTCTTTGTGTTCCCAGTTTGTTGATTGTAAAAACTCTAAGCCTTTATTCATTGTTTTCTATTTCTGATAATGGTATATCAATTTTTAATGACAAAAATACAGCTATTTGTTCTTCTGATTTAAAGAACCATTTCATACCCTTATCTGCATTATTCTGCATTCTCCATCTATTTCTAGAGAATTTTTTTATTGCTTTTGCTAGTTCTTTTGGAGTGTATTCTTCTAATCTGGTCTTGATTTTATCTTTTGCTTGTTTTGTGAATTTAGTATTCTTATTTATTCTCATTTTATAAAGCTCGAAAAGAGGCATAATATATTTTTGATTATTATTATTATGATTATTTATATATTGATTAGTTTCATTTGAAGAACAGTCTGTTTCATTTGAAGAACGGTCTGTTTCATTTGAAGAACAGACATCTTTTTTATAATACAGATTATCAACTTTTTCAAGAAGTCTAAAATAAAGCTTTCTTCCATTCTCTTTAGTATTTTCAATAAATCCTGCTTCTTTCAAATTTTTGACCGTCCTAGAAATACTGCTTCTACTATTTATTTTTAAAATTGGTACCTCTTTCAATAAATGAGAATAATCAACCCATGTCCAGACAAAACCATCTTTTTTAATTCTTTTAGAAATTATTTTTGAATTCTGACTTATACAAATATCTCTAAGATAATCTAATACTAAAGCATCGTTTATTTTTAGATACGATGCTTCTTCTGTGAAAGCATTCAAACTTATATTGAAATTATATTTAGCCATGTTTATTACAAACTAAAACCAGCAGGCTGCGCCAGGTCACCGACAACCTGCTGATATTTTACAAAATAAAATACCAGGCCTGCTGGTTTTAATTCACAATATATTAAATTAGTTATGTGTGTTTTGCGCATAATATAGATTCTAAATCTTGATATGTATTTTACTATTATCTAGTAAAAATATGTAAAAAAGGGTGATCGATGGGACTCGAACCCACATACCTTTCGGTACTGAGGCTTAAACTCAGCGCGTATACCAATTCCGCCACTTATCGGTACGCCGAGCTGGATTCGAACCAGCACTTTGCAGGTTTTGAAGCTGCTGTCTCTGCCGTTGGACTACCGGCGTATTTTTTCTTTCTCCATGTTGATGTTTGGCTATGACAATTAGGACATAACAAACGTAGATTCGATCTTATATTATTTAATCTGTTGCCATTTATATGATCTAGTTCTAAAATTATTGGAAGACTATTCCATTTGTTTAATTTACAAAACAAACATTTTTCTTCTTGTTCAAAAAATATTCTTTCTTTTTTCTCATTTTTATTTAGTTTATTAAATATTGTTGATAAGATTCTGTTTTTTCTATCTTCTTTTGTTTCTGTATTAATTATTCTGCCTTTCATTATTTTACTAATTTTTTTATTTATTAAGATTCTATTTTTTATTGTTGAAAAACTTCTCGCACATACTATTGAACAAAATCTTCCTGAACCATAACTGTTATCGTTTATTTTTTCACATTTTGAATTTTCACATGTTGTATTCATATAAATCTATTAGCACCCTCGGAGGGATTCGAACCCACACTCTAGAGCTTAGAACACTCTCGCACTTCCGATTGTGCTACGAGGGCATGGACGAGGGAGTGCTACACCCTCCCACATCGAGTCGCTATCTCGACTTTTGTACGAGTAGTAGGATTCGAACCTACGTATCTCCGAGATATAAGCTCGGCGCCTTACCACTTGGCTATACTCGTATGCGTGGGGCCCTGGTTAGTGGGCTTATTCTCCCACCTCTAGCGACATTCGCGACTGTTTTCGAGGTAATACTTCGCCCCACTCATGTAAAGGTTCCGGTACGCTCGATAGGATTCGAACCTATGATCTTCCCGATATCAGCGGGATGCTTTTGCCAACTAAGCTACAAGCGTATACTGAGTAGCGATGGTTGTTCATCGCTGTAACCTAAACAACTAGGCACATTTGAGCTTTAAAGGCTATTGGCTCCCTGTTATATGGGACACAAAACCGCCACTCTTGGTAGCCCAATCGGGAATTGAACCCGAGTTTGATGATTGAGAATCATCTGTCCTAACCTGCTAGACGATAGGGCCATTGTCTGTACACCCTGAGGGACTCGAACCCCCGACCTTCGCTGTGTAAAAGCGTAGCTCTACCACTGAGCTAAGGGTGTAAATAAAGCACTCTAGAATGCCCTAGATCGCATTAGTTCTGTTAAAATGAAATAATATACATCTGAACCGTTTAGTAGCAGAGACGGGAGTCGAACCCGCATCCTCGTGAGTGAAAATCACGATTCCTAGGCCATTTAGAAGACTCTGCCATTATATTCAATTGTCAATGATCAGGAATTATATTGTTTCTATTATACCATATTCTAACATATTTGTAAAGGCTGATATAAATTTGTTCAAGGCTGAAGCCAATTTTTAGCGTAGAGCTAATTAATCTCGAGGTCTTTTACAGTAGCCACTTTCATTTGGGAATGAATTTGGCTCTGAAATAGAATATCTTCGTCGGTTAAAATCGACCCCTATTTTCGACAATTGTTCACGCGAGTTGTAGAATAATTCTAATACTGCATCTGGACTATTTTCTTTATCAAAGTAAACAGAGATAACTTCACTTCGTTTTGTATGACCGAATCCAGTACCAACGTCTTGTGATGAATAACATTTCATTGATGATGCAGCAGCTGTTTCAGTGGACATATCTAATAAATAATTTCCACTGTCATTACGTAGATTATATATTCTTGGAGAAATATCAGGCTCATTAAGCGGTAGCCAAGGCTTTGGATAATCATCTGGTTTCCAAGGTATATACGGCGTAGGATACACATTATCTTTCCAGCAGAAATGTTCTTTTTCTTTTTCTCTGAATACTACTACAGCAATACTTCCGACGCTGTTTCCCTTGCCTTTTCGATGTCTGTAAGAATCTGCTACAGAAGAAAAATAGAATTCAGCAACTTCGTCATTGCTCAGTCTCCAGCCATCTATTTTCATTGAACTATATGCATCTAGTATATATCCTCTAGAATCGAACGAACCATCTTTTCCATTCATAACAGATAAACCATCAACAGTCGGAATAAACAATGCTTTTTCTGAAGAATTGTTTCTCAAATTAATTGAAAAGACAGAACCTTTTCTTCCTTCGATATATGTCTTGTGATCGTGAAAATACTCTTTAACTGATCTACCATTAATGAGTATTTCCATCTCATAATTTCTTTTAATCATATTTTTTTAGGATTTAATGCCTCTCGACAGAGGACTTCATTACCCACGCATATGATTGGCTTCAATCTTGAACTAATTTATTAATTTTCAAAGAACTTATTGCGGGATTGACCGGACTTGAACCGGCGATCTTTCGAGTGACAATCGAATGCTCTGGCCAACTGAGCTACAACCCCTCTTGTTTTTTAATTTTTTATATTAGTAGCGATAGAAGGAGTTGAACCTTCACATACGGTTTATGAGGCCGTTGAAATTACCGAATTTCTTTATCGCCAATCAGATTTAATGATGTGCGTTTACAGAGATTCGAACTCTGAACTACTGGTTGGAAGCCAGCCGTGTTGCCATTAACACCACAAACGCATTAATTTTATCTAGATTTGAAATTGATGACGACTTCTGAACCGAGGGAATTGGCTAATTTACAGAGGAAAACTAAATTCGGGAGATAATTGCCATTTTCAAATCTAGAAATACTGGATTGCTTGGTGCCTATCATTTCTGCAAGCTGAGATTGTGTTATTTGTTTGTGTTTTCTTGTTTCTTTTATTGTACTTCTCAAATTGACTAATAATTTTTTATTCATTGCTGCCGCGGTAGGATTCGAACCTACGACAAACGCCTTAACAGGGCGCCGTTCTACCACTGAACTACACGGCAATAAAATCATTTATAATTTATCATATAACATCTAAGTAATAATTATATACAAAAAAATATAAACAGTAAATAGTCTATCTATTACATTTATAATGATCGCAAGAATAGACATGTTTTTTATTTTTTATACAATATCTCATTTTTTAAAAAAGTTAATACTTTTTACAGAATATACAATTATTAATAAAGCAATACTATAATAAAACCAACTTAATAAACCATCACTTAATATAAAAAGTATAATAAGTATTATTATTACTATCGATCTTAAAATATTAGATATATTTTCTTGTATATGTTTAAATATGTTTTTCATGTTCTAAATATATTTTAAGTATAGTTGCATAATTTGCTAAATCTTGTAAAGTATCTAATATTGATTCATTTTTAACGTCTGCTTTTTTATTTATTAAGTTCGATATTCTAGACAGCTTATCACACATACGAACGATTATACCGGTTTCAACTGAGATATCAAACATCTCACTCGTTTTAAAATTTAGAAATGCTTCATTACTTGTAGCATAATCTAAATTTTTTTTCTTAATAATTATATAATTATCATTTAATGTTTTTTTGAAATATTTTAAAAAATCTTTTTGTTTCATATTTATATTCTTCAACTAATAAAACTCTTCAACTAATAAAACTTCTCTTTTGCATTTTCGACATTTGACAGTAGTCTTATCATAAATAAACATTCCAAAATCACCTCCATGCTCTTCATTTTCTTCGCCACATTTTTTATAAGGACAGTCCCATATTACTACTTCTTCTGCAATTGCTTTTTTCATATTAATTTCAATTAACCAAAAAACTGTTTTATTTTTTCTTCTATCATATCCCAACTTGCAAGCCAGGGTTTATCAGTAATAACAATTGTTAACACGTTATTTTCAAAATGATATTTTCCAGATACTCCGCTTATAACAAAAGTGTCGTTTGTATAAATCGTACCGCCATTCTGTCGTATAAGCTCTTCACCATTCAATACTTTCTCTGCTGTTGTTTGTATTTGATATTTCATATATATTAACAATACCAGCGTTTTGCTTTATTATCTTTGCTTCCTAAAGCAGATAAGAATTCAAGTACTTCTGACATCTCATTACTTCTCCAAGCGCTAATTGCATAAGACAATGCGTTATATTTCATTGCATAACTTCTTCTTTTTATGTAACTATCACATTCTTCTGCAGTAAGAAATACACCGTGGTCTAATTGTGGAACATGTTTTTCTATTTGATACCAATGAAACATAGTGTCATCGCAGTCTTCACAGTCTTCTGGTACTTCTTCATCTAATTGCCATTTTTCTTGACAATAACCACACATTTCATTTGAATTCCATCTGTCTTCATGTATTCTTTGTCTTTCGCCATCACCATCTGCGCATGTCACTTTTTCATCTGCTACAACAATAAAAAGAGGAAACTGAGTCGATCTATTATCTTGAGCATTCATTTTTTTGCTTAACGAAACTAATTTTTCTTCATTCATATTTATAAATTTCCATACTCTTTTTCTGATGATTCTATTAGCTCTCCGTTGATGATTTTGTAGTATGTTATATGACCGCACCCAGGTGAGTCATTTTTAAACATCAGTTCTTTTGGAAAACGCCAAGCAATAATATGCCCATTCATATTTTCGTCTAACTCAACGTTCTTGTGAGCTCCTATCCAAATTTTTAATTCTTTATATATAAGCCACAATCCTTTCAATTGCCAGTCTGCGTGTTTATCACATTTCGGACATTTTGTAAATCTATCTCTTTTCAAAGTTGCGAACAATCCCATATTATTCAAGTATTATTCCGCTTGGTAATTTTTTCTTACCGAATTTTACTACTTCGATTTTCGCACCGCATAATGAAGACTGATGACAATCACTACAGCTGTACGGAATGCATGGCATAGGTTTTCCACATTTGCATTTTTTTGTTTTATCTAATTTTATTTTAGTTTTCATTATTTATTGCCAAAAATTAGAATCAAAATCATAACTATAAAGAATATGAGAAGAAAACTAATAGTAATTAATGCAGAAATCCAAAGAGGAGAAAGCACCCAAACCCACGACCACGAAATTATTCCCAAAAGCTTCAAAGTTATAAACAAGATAGTTAATACACCAGTAAAACTAATCCCAGAAGACGAATAATTTGTTTGTTTATCCATAATTATTTAAATTATAAAGCATTATTTCTTATTTGAATTTTTTGCTATTTTTCTATTTCTAATTTTATTTAGAAATCTTTTTCTAAGCATTAGACTACGGTAATGATTCGGATTTTTCTTATTTTTCATCTTATTCTATTATACCATATATTAGTATATTTGTAAACAGACAGATATTATTTTATTCTTTTTCGTCTGGTCTGATTGAATCTGGCTTTATTAGCGACCAATTTTGATTTTGTTCACCTCTATTATTCCAATGCGTTTTGCACCACATACCTGCTTTCTTCACAAATTTAACAAACACGTCTTTTCGGTATATTTTATTGTCGATACCTCTTTTCATGTTATTTAAAAATCTTCACCCGTGCCAACATCCACGACAGTAAGATTATTTCTTTTCCACATTTCGATAACTCGTTTTCTATCATCAATTACGAGATGAACATTTTCTGGTTTTAAATAGTGTTTTAATATATTTTCTTTTACTTCAGTATCTAGTCTATGATCTATACTTCGTCTCATTAAGATTGTTGCATAATCTTCTCCTTCTACAAATTTTATATCTTTGAATGCTACATTTTCTAACCATTCTTTTGTTTGTTTTCTATGACTATCTGGACGACCACTAACGAATATAATCGGATATCCTTCTTCTTTATATTTTATAATCATATCTCTAACATTTTCTATAACAGTGTCTTTGGACATTTCATCAAAGAAAGATTTCCAGTCTTTTCTGTGACCGTGATTTACTGCTATATCACAAGTTTGAGAATGACATTCATCTGTATTATAATTAATATCTTTGACGAAATGAAGACGATGTTCAAGATTAGCAATAGTTCCATCAATATCACAGACGATCCATTTTTTTGTACCGTCTCCAAAGTTCTTTGACCCTATCAAATCGTTCTGCATTGCTAAAGATATTATAACATGTCTACCGACTGAAGCGTCTGTCTGTGCTTTGATGTTGTGAACTTCGACATGATTTTTTCTTTCATCGTCTCTGTCAAACAATTCTTTCAAGTCTATTTTCTTTGAAAGATTTTCTATTGTGAATTTAGCATTAGTTTCTTTACATAAATTTTCCCAACTTTGTCTGTGACCTTCACTTAGATTAGTGTCATCAATTATTACGTTTACATCATTTAGCAAAAGTTCTTTAGCCATTGCTCTTTGTACTTTTTTTGTTATCCCTTCGTTTCGACCTGAAAAACGATTGAAATGTAACATCGCACGCAATGAATCACGATTCAATCTAACAAAATTGCCGTTTTTTTCTATTATCTCTTTGGCTCTTGTACTTTTGCCACTTGCGGGAAGTCCGCGAAGCATAATTAATTTACTCATTGTTTTGTTTTCTTTTTTGTACGGTCTTTATTTTTAAAGCTATACCATGCATATCAATAACATCACCATCAAAAGAATTTTCATATCCAGCTTTCTTGAGTTTTCTTTTGATTTCATTGTATGTTTGCTTACTGACGTTTAATATTGCAAAAGTGTGTGTCATATTTCTTCTTTGAATGTGTTAACTCCTTTAGGTTTAATAATTTTCCAAATTAATTGGCTATAATCTTTTTCATCTAATATTGAGAATAAAATACTTGGATATTTTGTTTTTACAATATATTCAGCCCACCACTTTCTTGTTGCTCCGGCAGTATGGTCTGCAAAGTCATCAATTGCACTGAATTCTTCACGACAATATACGTTTATTTCTTTATATTTAATTACTAAATCATTCGCAACAGTATCTATCCAACTGTAAAATTCATCTGGTGCGTCTTCTGCAATTTTTCTTATATCAGCATTTATACCATTTTCTTTTAAATATTCCCAAACGCCCTTA
>SDBV01014119.1_pt1 | contig 10090 bp, 4 predicted proteins | sample 2277081 | NCBI WGS metagenome assembly SDBV01 (sample SAMN10402039, study PRJNA504765) | marine sediment metagenome | isolation source: marine sediment core GS10_PC15, 223 cmbsf | place: Arctic Ocean: Southern Knipovich Ridge | collected 2010 | reverse complement strand
ACATTAGTATCAGTTAATGGATTAATTAAATAAGGTTCTAAATTTCCAAATGAAATAACATCAAAATAGACGTAATCGCTCTGCGCAGTATTTCCTGATGTGTCGTTGCAGTAGATTGTTATGTTGTGGGGGCCTTCTGGTAAAGATGTTAGAGAAACATTTTTTGGTGAACTAGTTACCACGCAATTATGAAGCCAAAAAGTATATACTTGAATCGCATCTCCACCATTGTAGGGATTTGATTGATCATACGCGTTCCATCCTTGACATTCAACATTACCACTAGGCTTCAATATACATGTATTGTGTCCTCCAGTAGCTATTTGAATTGCATCTCCTGCATTATAGGGATTTGTTCGGCCGTCCTCATTTCTGCCCCAGCATTCTACATTTTTATTTTCTTTTAAAACACAGGTATGACCTCCACCTGCAGCTACGTGGATGGCATCTCCACCGATATAAGGTTCTGATTTGCCTGCATAATTATCTCCCCAACATTCCACATTACCATTTTCTTTTAAAGCACATGTATGATACAAACCAGTATCTATTTGAATCGCATCTCCACCATTGTAAGGCTTTGATTCACCACTATTATTGTAACCCCAGCATTCTACATTGCCATTTAATTTAAGAACGCATGTATGGTACCCACCCGAAGCGATCTGAATCGCATCACCATCATTATAAGGGTTTGATTGACCATAAAGATTGTCCCCCCAGCATTCTACATTGCCATTTGATTTGAGAACACATGTATTATACCAACCAGCAGATACCTGAATTGCATCTCCTGCATTATAGGGATTTATTTGGCCTTCATCACTTTTGCCCCAGCATTCTACATTGCCATTTGATTTGAGAACACATGTATGAAATCCACCAGTAGTTACCTGAATTGCGTCTCCGCCATTGTAAGGTTCTGATTGACCCAAATTAGTTGAGCCCCAACACCTTACATTATTGTTCATAATATTTAGGTTACTTCCACCATCAAAACTGTAACCACACCAAGTTACATCTTTGTTTACAGTCCAGTTCAAATCTACAGAAGTTGGTTGGTATGATATATTATTAATAGGTGATGTAATAGTCACAACCAACGGTATGCATTCTTCTTTATCATCAACTAGACCATTACAATCATTATCTAAACTATCGCAAATCTCATTTATGGCTCCTTCAAATGGATCACAAGTTTGAGGAACACCACTTACACAGTTATCAATAGTGTGTTCACACACACCTAACCCGCAGGTTGTTTGTCCTAAATTTTCATCGTTACTTCCATCACAATTGTTATCTTTATTATCGCATACCTCGCCGGTAGGCATGATAGCATTACAATTTATCCATACTCCTGCTTGGCACGTTTCAGTACTAAATGTACATTCTCCAACATCTGTTGTACCACACTGTTGTGTAAGACTTTCATCAGTGCTTCCATCACAATTATTATCTTTATTATCACAGCTTACTTCTGCCTCTTCATAATCTGGTATTGTAGAATAATTACATCCTGGCCATTGCTGATTAGTACATGTTTCTACACTTCCCTGACAAACACCATTTTGATTTGGGCAGGGATTTGTTTCACCGTTAGTACAGGTACAATCACCGTCATTCAAATCAGCAAAACCGTCACAATCATTGTCATTTCCATCGTCACAACTTGTTTCTGTAACTTGATAATCAGGACCATAACTTGCAGCAGTACAATCATCCCAGTCCCCACTACTGCAAACTTCCTCAGAACCTTCACAAACTCCTTGCTGTAAAGGACAAAGTGGAGGATCAATTATATCCTCATCTGTACTACTATCACAATCATCATCAACTCCATTACAAGCTTCAGTAGTTGGATCAGTATTTCCTGTGCATTGGTCCCATGCACCACTTGTGCAAGTTTGCGTTCCATACTGGCATGCTCCTACATTACTAATCCCGCATGAAATAACCAAGCTTTCATCTGTGCTTCCATCACAATCGTTATCTTTGTTGTCACAACTAACCTCAGTTGATTCATAATAAGAACCATAACTTGAAGCACTACAACCCTGCCATGCCCCATTTACACATTGTTTTCTTGAGGATGTACATACACCCTGCTGTTTTGGACACAATGAACCAGTCAGGCCTTCATCAACCTCGCCGTCATAATCATCGTCAGCCCCATTACAAGTTTCTGCAGGCACAGTTGTACATGAAGTATCTCCATCACTTGCGCATCTTTCATTTTCATTACAATCAGGATCTTCCATCTTCCATGCACCCCATGCATAAGGCCCATTACAACTAGGCGAAGTACCAGAGCAATATCTATTCCATTCTTTATAGTATACATCATCATCTGCCATATGCCCATTCTTACAAGCATATTCTGTTGTAATTGCCTGTTGACACATCCAATATGGTAGGGCACCTGGGCGCAAACAACCGCTGTTATCCACACAGGGGTCATTAGGGTTGTATGTACATGCACTTATGCAGTCTCCATTAGAACAGGAACCGCTACATTGCGTGTTGCCACCTGAAGAAGTACAATCAGGATCGACACCATAACAAGAAGAAGATTCGCATGAATCATCACAATTTGTTGAACAAGAGGTACATGAATCATCACCATCACTTGCGCAATATTCATCGCCACCACAATTATCATCAACTTCCCAATCTGTAAAATATGCCCCTTCACATGCATGATAACTTGTACATACACCAGCTTCATATCTAACATAAACATCAGAACCAAGCATATTACCATCCCTACATTCATAAGTGGGGTTTCCTTGGTTACAAGGCGTATTTGTAGGCAGCCAATGACCACTTTCACAGCAATAACCTGAAGAACACTCAGGTGGACTTGTGTCAACAGAAATATCAATACTTCCTATTGCGGTATTGCCAGCTTTATCAACAGCTTTTATATAGATATTGTGTCTTCCATCGCTTAATGTAACGTCAAAGTTTGAAACAGTGCCCTTATCAAACCAAGGGGCATTTTCGTCAATTCTGGATTCATAATGGTCTATGCCGCTTTCTGCATCTGTAACTGTATAACTATTGACATTTACTGTTGATGTTGTGGAGGTTCCAGATGGTGTTGTCTGGGGTTGAGGGATTGGTGGGTTAGTGTTGTCTTCAGTAACATCTATTGCATAAGTAGCATTGGTATACGTTACAATTTCAGTTCCGGATGGAAAATAGTAGGCTGCTATGTAAAGTATTATTTCTAATGGAAGGGGTTCTCCAAGACCATATTCAGAACTAAAATCTATACTGTAAGTCTTTGAAAAGGGGTATTTATAATAAGATCCTGATTCCTGAGATTGGCCAGAAGGTATATCAAAACTATCTTCAATATATTCATCATCATTACCTGCATATTCCCCTATTGTAGGGTCGTCCTCTGCAATAGTGATTTCTAAACTGATATCGGGAGGATTAGGTCCAACCATCCATACGTAAAGATTTCCGGACACAGTGACATCAGTTTCCACACCTTCATAAACAGGGCTTGGTACAGTATATTGTGTTATTCCTATATAATCCAAAAGTCCTAAGATACCAATATCCTGCATCTTACTGGGATAATCTTGCACAAAACTTTCATTTACTCCAAAAACTAAACTAGAAGATAAAGTAAAAACTATAACTAGAACTAAAACAATCCTAAAAATCTTACCCCCAACCATTTTGACTACTTTTGGGTATTCAAAGAAGTATATAAAGATTACTGCTCTGTAATCTTCTTAATTAATTCCTTAACATCACTTTCATAAACAATATTCCTGCTTTCTCCTGTTTTGTCACATATTTCAGCTATTGTTGGTATTACTTGTTCTAATTTGCCAGAGCCTTGTAGAATTCCTATTTTCTTTTTTGCATTGAATGCTATTGTGAATTCATTTAAAGTGCCAATCTGGCCTCCAATAATTATTACAGCGTCTGCATTTTGTATTAAATCTAGGTTCCTTCCAGGTATTCCTTTTCCTGTAAAGATATATTCAGCTGATTCTTCGAATGGGAAGTTGTATTTGTTTATGTGCTCTTCTTTATTGTTTGCAGGGGAGTAAGAAATTACCTTGCCATTTTCTAGGATAGCGCCTCTTAGGGCAGAATAAGGGTAGCCTGCGCAGCCACCTGTTAACAGAACATTATTAGAGCCAGCTATTTCTTTTCCTATAGCTTTTGCTTTTTCTGAAATTGCTTTACTTTCTCCTATGCCAGAGCCGCAGACTGCTATTTTCATATTAGTAAAAGAATTTGCTGGCTTATTTAAAATTATATCTATTTTTTAAACTGAATCATTATTACTGCAAGCAAGAAAATGATTAATCCAAGCACAATAATCAGGATTACGCTTAATAACAGGATTATGGAGCCATCACTTGTATATGCAAGGGTTTCTCCTGATGATTTTGTTTTTAACTCTCCAAGTGTTTGTTGTGGTGTTGGAGGAAGGCTTTTTGTTGATATTCCGCTTTGCTTTGTTTGTATGCATTCTTTAACTATAAGGTTAACTTGCTTTGTATCTGATAATTGGTCTTGGTTATAATATGTTTTTAGAGTTATAGGGTATGTTCCTGCTTTTATTCTTTCAGGAACAGTAAACCTAAAGGCTGTTTCATATTTAGCATCATTATCTGTTCCTGTTTCTAATTCAATATCATCTTTCTGGAAATTGATTGCTAAATCACTGCTTTTTAGCTCTAATTTAACGTCTTCATCATCTCTTCCAAGGTTTAAAAGATCTATTCTTAGATTAGTCGTCCTGGAGCATGAAACAGTAGAGGGTGAGAGGTAGGATTTTGTGATTATTATATTGTGCTTGTCCTTTTTAACTTCCAGTGTTAATTCCCATTCTATTTGATGAATATTATTATCTTCGTCTTTTCCCTTGATATTGATTTTTACATCATAGTTATCATCATCGACTTTTAAAGGAAGGTCAAAGTCAAAATCCACGTCGTCAGAGTTTCCCGGCTCTAAATCGTCAATATTATCTTCTTCTTCTAAATCATCACCATCATCAATGTCTTTTATTGTTACTGTTACTTCTATATCTTCTATTTTTTTATCCCATATATTTTTGACTTCAACTTTAAATTCTATATTTGATTCTTCTTTTGCATCTCTCGATATCTTTTCTCCATTATTGGTTATTGTGTCTTTTTTTCCGTCAACATCTGCGATTACTTTGGTGATTTGAAGAGAATCGTATGTGTTTTGAGGTGGTTGTGGAGGTGGTTCATCATCTCCATCTGGCGGAGGAGCAGGAGCCCATGCAATAACAAAAACTGATAGGATTAACAGGATTAGTATTGATATTAGTGTTAATTTTTTATTAAACATTTTTCCCCCAATGTTGGAATGATTACAGTATTTAAATAGTTTTCTCTTTTATCTACTTTCACGTAGCGACTAAAATATTGCCATTAAAGTTCCATTTTTCATTGCTTTTTGCTTTGATGAAGATGCCTTTTCCTGGATTTAATATTGTTAATGAATTAGTTGATTTTAAAGGATTGTAGGTTTTCCATTCTTGGTTTTCATAAGTTGCTATTGATTCTATATTGCCCATTACATTATTGAAGAATATATCTGTATCTTTATTTTCTCTGAGAGGATAGTTTATCATATTCCAACCCTGATTGATGTTAAAATCCAGGTTATTGATTGTGTCTCCTTCTATTATTATAGAATCTTCATTAGATTTTATCCAATAAGTGTAAGAGTAATTTATTTTATCGCTGTTCCTTAATTGTTTCCATTTGCTGTTTTCCAGGTAATATAATATTTTTGAACTGAATATATCATTTATTGTTTGCTCTGATGTTATTGGTATTGAAATTAGGTTCCAGCCTTGGGATAAACTAAGATTGAATGTTTCAAGAGGTTCTTCTTGTGTTTCTTCTTTGTTGTATGTGCCGTTGAAGTTCCAGTTGATATTGTTTTTTGCTTTAATGAAAATTCCTGTGCCTGGCTTTATTATTAAAGCTGAGGGATTTTTAGGATTAAAAGAATGGAATTCATTACTGTATGTGTATATTAATTCTATATCACCCATAACATTCTGGAATAGTTCATTTACATCTTTTTCTTCAAGAGAAGGATAGCCTATTAGGTTCCATCCTGTTGTTAGGTTTATGGTTGTGTATGGGGTTGATTCGTCTTCTATTAAGATGGATTTAGCATTATCTACTTTTATCCAGAAGCCGTCTGCTTCTGAGAGTTCGTTAAGGTTTGAGTTTGATGATTTGTCGTAAAGATAATATTTGTTGTTTTTTAAGGTGATTATTTTTTCAAAGTTATTGTCAAAGATATCTGCAATAGCAGTTATATCATTGTTTGTTATTTTTGGCAATGAAATTAAGTTCCAGCCTTGTGTTAGGTTTATTCTATGTCCTTGTGGTTCTGGTTCAGATGTTTGTTCTTTTACATAGATTACTACGTCGTCTGTGTCTGCGTAATCACTTTCTATACATACTGTATTAGAAGATAACCCCCTGTCTAAAACTCCCCTCACAGCATGACTTCCTACATTATTATCTAATTTAAAGGTTGTAGATAGTTTTTCAAAACCTAAAGAATTGCAATCAAGGCTTCTTTTAACATTCCATTGGATATTATCTGCATTGTTTGCATAAACAATATTAAGTTCATTAAATGTGCTGGCGCAATAAACCCATATATCTGCTTTTACAGTATCTCCAATTCCAAAAAAGGTATTATTTAGACTAGTTATTGTAATATTCTCTATAGACTCCTGTAGTAAATATTTTCCCTTAGTTCCGTCTTTGCAGTTGTCTATTGTGTTTGGAGCATTTGGTTCGTCTGTTGGATTCGGGCCTCCATTTTTTGCTATATTATCTCTTGAGCTTATTAAAGAAGAGTTGGCTATACAGGGAGAATTATTGCAGTAGACAGCTGGTTTTCCTTTTTGGAATTCTGTATAATCATAATATTTGGTATAAATATCGGATAGACTATCAATTATATTTAGATTGGGTAATTCCATTCCATTCCCACAAGTACCAGCAGATAATTCTACCCTGCTTAACTGGTAAGGACCATTTAGTTTTTTTCTATATATCTCAGAACCATCAAAGTATAATTTTATGTTATGTTTTCCATAACTCAAACTTCCACATCCATCATCGTATGTCCCCATATCTTTTAAAGTTCCAGAGAGATCATACCCTATAGCAGTATCAGTTATATCTACTTCTACTTCTATAATTAGATAATTAAACAGGCCATCGCCATCAGTATCCTCCCCATAGTTACTGAAAGTTCCTGTAATGGGGTTAGCATTAACAATAGGCAGAAATAGAATTATTAAAAATAAAAAAATTAAATGTTTTGGCAATTTTTAACACCTTTGTATACCTTTTATGGTGCCCATGGATTTTGTGGCGGTGCTGCTTCTCCTCCGCCGCCATTACCACCCCCCTGACCCCCATCAAGCCAAGGCAATACATCAACAGCTAAAATCTCTATTAATTTAAAATGGCCTGCTAATTCATTATCTTCCATACAATAAGGAACTGCAACAGCTTCATCTAGCTTTAATTGTAATAAATAACTATTAAAAGCGTTATTAGAATTCCCTCCAAAAACCCCATCCATCAAATATGCTGCAAATTGATCTGCGTCTTTCCATCCTTTCTCAAAATTGTTGTTTGGATTAAATAGCCACAGCAAGGTATTGTCCATTAGATGGTCAGCATCTTTGTAACCTTTATCAAAACCATTTTCATTTTGGAAAATAATTCCTTCTGCTGTACCTGCAATTCCCCCAATAACTCCAGAAGCACCCCTTAATATCCTACTTATTGTGCCTTTAGCTTCTTCTGATCCATTATCATAATCATTTCCATTTTTGAAAATAGCACCTTCTAAACTCCCCATAATACCGCCAGCAACACCTTCAATACCCCTAGAGGAATTATAAGTTGCTCTTTGAGCCTCGCCTATTATACCGCCTCCAAGTCCTGCAACTGGCCTAATAATATAGTATTCACCAATATCATTTCCAACAGCCAAAACCCATCCAACCTGGGTTAATCCAGCTCCTAAGGGGTTTCCCTGGGCATCTAGTAACTTACGTTCTTCATCAAGCCTGATAGGATAAGCCCACATTCCATCCTTAACGTACTGTAACTTTTCAAATCCAATATTATCGCAAATATCATTATCAATTGGTTCTTTATTTGTATCATCTGAACTGCTAGAAGTATCACTGTGAGGGTCAACTTGTCCAGAAGGCACGTCTGCTTTTTTATTTTCATCATAATGGTTATCTTGGGCTAATGCGTAACTATGGCTGCCTAAAAGCATAGCAGATATAGTTGCGTTACGAATAACTTTTAGCTGTGTGGCCCAACGAACAAAATCTTTTGCTCCATTAACTATTTTTGAAATACCTTCTGAAACAGAATATTGTCCAAGATGGCCAATCTCCTTAGCTTTCTGCATATAATTATCATTCATTTTTTCTCACCTTTGTGTTTGTTTTTGAGTATTACCTCTAATATGTCACCTTTTTTTAAAAATTAAAAAAAGAACCTTTAACCTAGGTTGCAATCATCAGTTGTTTTAATGAAGTATCCTTTTCCTGGCTCTAGTTCTTGTGTTCTTACATATTGATTGCTAGCTGCATTAAAGCCCCAAGGGCCGCTTGTAACAGTGCAGGTCCCTTCTCTACTGTATCAAAGTCATTTACTTTGTCGCTAGGAGCCCCAATCATATTCCATCCTGTTTTGGTGTCGTCGGTGTTTAGATAACCAACATAGTCCATTGTAAATTTGTAGCCTTGTATTGTGAAATCACAATCGTTGTTTTGATAAGTAAAATAGCCCTGACCAGGATATAATATAGCATTTTCATCCATACGTACATAAGCAGCCGTAGTTGGATTCCAATAAACAATCCCGTCGCCGTCAGTAATTAGATTAAATGTGCATCCAGTTTGTATTTCATTGAATGTCTTAGGAGTTTCTGGCACTAATGGCAATGAAAACATGCTTATGTCTTTGTCTATTGAGATTATCCTTTCTCTCAAACATTCTTCATCAGCATTGTCTACCTCTGGTTCACAAGATGTGCATTTATTGATAGCCTGACACTCTGAGGTAGGATAGGTATAGTAATCATCTATAACACCATCGTTATCTGCTATACCACATTCATCTTGTGGGCAAGCAGCACAGTCACTGTCTTGTGTTTCGTCATATACCTGGTTTCCGTCAGCATCACATAGGGCACAATCTCCTCCATCATTGCCTTCTGTAGAGCAGTCTCCAAAGTTTCCTTCAAGACATGTTTGTGTTCCTTCACAATCTTCTGTACCACAGGATTGTGTTATGCTTTCATCAGTTGAGCCGTCGCAATCATTATCTAAATTATCACAGTTTGCTTCAGTAGATTCATAACCTTCTATAGATGGATAATCACATTCTGGCAATTTTCCTTCGGAAGTACATGTTACTTCTGATCCTTCACATACACCATCTTGTTGTGAGCAAAGTTGTGTAACTCCGATTATACAATCACATCCTTCTTCTGCTGAACCATCACAGTCTTCATCTGCTGAGCCTTCACAAACTTCTGGGACAGCGCCATCCATTGGGTCACATGTGTCTCCCCCCCATGAGCCTGCTGAGCATGTTTCAATGCCAGCATTACCTGCACATTCTCCTTGACCGCAGGTTGTATCTCTTGTTAAAGATTCATCAGTTTGACCATTACAATTATCATCTATGCCGTTGCAAGTTTCTGGTGAAGGTTCTCCTGGAGTTGCATCACATAATCCATCACAACCTATTGTTCCTGAAGATTCACATGCACCTATACCTACTGTACAAGCATCTCCATAACCTGTAGGATTATCTGGAGTTACAGCATCACATACATCGTCACAATCAGTTACACCTGCATTAGTATCTCCACAGCTATTTGCTGCAGATGTACAGGCATTGTTCCATACTGATCTTTCATCTGGTACTGAAGCATCACATACATCGTCACAATCAGTTACACCTGCATTAGTATCTCCACAGCTATTTGCTGAAGATGTACAGGCATT
>SDBV01014118.1_pt1 | contig 10090 bp, 8 predicted proteins | sample 2277081 | NCBI WGS metagenome assembly SDBV01 (sample SAMN10402039, study PRJNA504765) | marine sediment metagenome | isolation source: marine sediment core GS10_PC15, 223 cmbsf | place: Arctic Ocean: Southern Knipovich Ridge | collected 2010 | reverse complement strand
GACGGCTTCGTATTTTTCATGTTGAGAGTCGACGGAGAAGAAGACAAATTCATCAGTGTCGTCTGTCTTTGCAAAGGTGGAGACCATGCGAGCCTCGTTGGAGTTGCCGATGTAGTACTTGTCGCCGCTGGCTGAGTAGCTGCCGTCACCGTTTTTACTCAAAATCATGTCGGTGGAGTAGAGGTCAGCGCCGTGTTCTTTCTCCGAAAGGCCGAAGGCAAAGATCTCCCCGTCTTCAAGCTGCTGAGCGGCACGCTCTTTTAGCTCCTCATTGTCGCTCATCCAGATCGGACCGAGGCCCAGGACCGTTACCTGCCAGGCGTACCAGAAATGCAGTCCGTAGAAACCCAGGATCTCGGCGAATTCGCAGTTCCTCCAAGTGTCCCAGCGGCAGTCATCGGCGCCATACTGATCAGGGGTCATGAGGGTGGCAAAGATGCGTTCTTTCTTGACAAAGTCCAGGAAATCGGAGTACCAGACACGATTCCGATCGCCTTCCTTTAATTTCTGTTTTCCCCTCGTCTCGAAAAAGTCGATCGTCTTGAGCATGACCTCCTTGGATCGCTCATCGGAATACTTGCGACTGTGCTCCTTTGGGTTCAACAGAATGCTCACGTCCTGCTCCTTCTCATTACAGATACCTCAAGTCGAGCGGAAAGTTATCAGAGGGGGCTCCGAGATTGGATGACCTAGTTATATGGAGTATGCTAAAAGTGTGAAAGGAACTTCGGTTCTTCAACCAACGAAGGCACTAATTACTGCCATGACCATGGCTGTAATGTTTGGCACGCTATCGCTTGGCACAGCTTGGGCAGGGCAGGTGGGCTGCGACGGGTCCGGTGGAAGCCTCGATCTATCCTGGCGGACGATCCAATCGGGTGGAGTTGAGCGTACATATATGTTGCAAGTGCCGCCACAGCACGATGGATTAAAACCACTGCCACTGGCGCTGAATTTTCACGGGATGGGCTCAAACGCTAATGACGCGGATAAGGACATCGGTCTTGCGGCTCACGCAAAAAGGAACGGCTACGTTCTGATCGTTCCACAGGGAATAGGCAATGTACCTTCTTGGAACTCCGGTGGTGTTTTCTTAGAGATTTCGAAGGCAGATGATGTCAGGTTCGTGCGCGACATGCTCGATGAGACAGGTACCGAGTTTTGTATTGACCCAACCCGTATTTTCTCGATGGGCGAGTCGAACGGTGGAGGAATGTCTGATCGGCTTGGCTGTGAGATGCCAGATCGTATCGTTGCTATCACTCCAGTCTCTGGCGCGTATACAAGGAGACCCAAGAAGTGCAGTACGAAGCGACTGGTCTCTGTGCTCGAGTTTCACGGTGACGCAGACACGATGACTCCGTACATACCGACTGGACCGTTCAGTGCTTTTCTTGGGATTCCGACTTGGCTTAATGATTGGGCAAAGCGCAGCAAATGCAGCACCAAGGTAAAAACAAAAAAAGTTGCTCACAACCTGACAAAAAAAGTATTCAGAAAGTGTCCCAAGGGAGTAGCGGTCGTGCACTATCGCGTACACGGTGGTGTTCACTCATGGTTTGACAAGCCAATTGCGGGTACAGAGGTACGCACGACAGACCGGATCTGGAACTTCATTAAGAAACGACCGAGGGGCAAAGCCACATCATTCTCGATCAAGGTGGATAAACCCGGGAAATACGTATTTAAGGTGAGCGCGGCAAGCGATAAAAGCTCTGCATCAAAAGATCGCTTTACGAGACGATTCAAACGGAGCGGACCTCAGATAGTTAGGTGGAATGTTCCAAAAAAGCTGCGACGCTCCAAGCAAAAAGCCTACACCCTGTCGTACAACGGACCCGGAGATTCCGGATCCGTTCATCTGAGGATTAACTAACTGGAACTAAGTGACGATGCTCACCAGGCTTTTTGCTTGATGGAGTAATCAGTGAAGGCTCGCTCCCGTCGAGCCTTCACTGAGAGACTCTACGAACCTATTGTTTCCTTACAGCCCACCGATGGATCGATATCGTCGCGAACGGTCTCACCGTTGGCGTCCTTCAACTCAATACCAACGGTTCCGGCATCGCTGTCGAAGTCAACCGCGCCGTATGAGTCGGTGCCCAGGTTACGGCAGTTCGCTCCCACCACGTTCAGGAGTATGTGAAAAGCCTGCAGCAGCTCCTGGCCGAAACCCCCAAGGATCTCCTCTTCCAGGGTGAAGGTCGCGATCGGGCCTGTGATCAACTCGTTTGCGATCGGCTCGGGGTCTGTGAACCGGTCGATGAACACCTCGTTGACGATATTCGCGTGATTGTCCGTCGTCAAGAAGACCACGTTCTTTATCTGGTTGTCTCTGATGAAGTTCAGTATCTCGGCACGCTCTGCGCCGTAGCCCTCCCAGCGATCGTAGGGTAGAGCGTAGTACTGCTGTATAGCCAGCTGGCTCATCACGAACTTGAACTTGGCGTTGGATGACAGAAGCGCGTCCTTGAACTGCTGCTTCTGCCGACTGCCCAGCATCGTTCGACTTGGGTCCATGACAGCCTCCAGGCAACCCTCCGGTGGCTGCGGCGTCTGTCCGAACGAGACCCTGAAGTTACTAGGCAGGGTTGGCACCAGATCCCCCTGGCACTCGATCTCTACAGAGGCGCTGCGACAGGATCGCTCGTCCGGTATGAAGACATCGACATCGCTCCCCCTGTGGAATGTTCTCATCAGGGGCTTTCCGGCGCAGTCGGGATACGCATCTTTAGTACTTTGGCGTTTCATCGGAATGTACTCAAGAAACGCCTCACGCCCGTTTGCGTAGCGATCCGGATCGACGGTCTGGCCGTCGTAGTCGTTCATGACCTCGTGGTCGTCCCACTGGGCGTAGATCGAGGTGGATTTCAACAGGTTGGGTAGTGCCTCGATATTACGGTTTACCTTGTATGCAGCCCGGTACTCGTCCAGTGTCTCTGCCGGCGCTGGTCGCAGGCTGGAGTCGGAGTAGATGGTGTCTCCCAGATAGACGAAGAAATCGGCATTCTCTTGATTGACGGCATCCAGGACCTCGAAGTTGCCGTGGTAAGGCACGCCGAACACGTTGGTCCCGTCGGAGTCTCCGGAGTAGGTGAATCGGACATCTGCTGAAGCGTCGGTCTCGGGCGCGGTGGTGAAAGTGCCGATGGGGCTTTCGACGTTTCCGCGACGCCAACGGAAGTAGTAGGTGGTGGCTGGATTCAACCCTGTCGCCCTCACGCTAGCGGTATAGTCGTCCCGTTTTTTTGTCAGGATCCTTCTTTTGTATACCGGCTCTCCCGCGAACTCTGGGTTATCGAAGACAGCGACCTCGATTGTTGCCTTATGATCGACGCGGGTCCAGAGGATCGCGTTCTTGGTGGTGACGTCACCACTGGCTACGCCGTGGGTGAATTCCAACGGCTCCGCAGGAGCTGCGCTCGCTGTCGTGGCCGCTGCCAATGTGGTGAGTATGCTGATAACAAGAACTGACAAAGCGATTTTGGATATGGACACGTTTTTTCCTCCCTGCACACGAAAATGTGCGGCTATCTGTGCAGCGGCATCGCAATCGAAGCCGCATCTAGTCAACAGACACAGATAGACCTCGAAACGTTCCACTAAAACGTCGAGAGGCGCTGAATTTACGGAGCAGAACCCAGGGATTTGCAGAAAGAGGACGAGCGTTACGTATAAAAGTTCCTGCAACTAACATCGGTACATGAGTATGAGCGCAGCCCAAAGCGGTTTATCTGAGATCTCAACTGATCTCTGGGTATACGAGGAACCTCTTAGGTTCTACGGTATGCAGATCGGCCGCAAGATGATCGTGATCCGGCTGCATAGCGGTGAGCTTTTTATCAACTCTCCTGCCAAGTTAACCGAATCTCTAAAAAAAGAGCTCGACGAGTTGGGGCAGGTTGGCTTTGTGACGCCCGCAAGCAGCTTTCACGGCCATCTGTTCATGGAACACTATGCGGCTGCGTATTCGAGTGTCGAGCTTTTTGCTGCACCTGGCTTGCCGAAAAAACGAAAGGACTTGAGCTTTAACGGCATGCTGGGTAGTACACCGGATCCACGCTGGGCGAAGGAGATCGATCAGGCCGTCTACATGGGGAACCGGTTCGTGACAGAGATCGAGTTTTTTCACAGGCAGAGCAAGACGTTGATCCTAGGGGACATCTGCTTCAACCTGCAGGGTGACTTTCCACCGTTTACCTCATTCATGGCGCGTCTCTCTGGCACATATGGGAAGCTTGGAACGACTAGAGACATTCGGATATCGACGCGCAACAGAAAAGCGGCGAGGCGCTCAATCAGAAAGATCTCGGAGTGGGATTTCGACAGAATAATTGTCGGGCATGGAGAGATGGTGGAAGCCGATGCTAAGGATGCGTTTCACAAAGCGTTTGCCTGGCTGTAGTAGCAGGATCAGGCAAGGAACGTAGTTGATGTCGTCTCGCTAGATCGGGCAGGTTGGCTCCTGTTACTATGCGCCGGTGGACTTCAACGTAGAGAAGCTAGTCCAAGCGATCATTGCCGTCATGGTGATCATGAGCCCCTTCGAAAAAGGGGCATACTTTCTGATCCTGACAAGAGACATTCCTAACAAGCGGCGGGCGGCGGCGTTCAAGGTAGTCGGTGTAGTGGCATTGATCCTGGGGGGCACAGCACTTGTCGGTAAGCTTGCTCTAGATGCGATGGGTATCAACCTCGGTGCCTTTGGCTTTGCTGGTGGAATAATCCTTTTCCTGATGGGCCTGGAGATGATGTCCGGCTCACCAACACGCCTGCAGAGCGATAAATCCGCGAAGCAAACCGAGGCAGAAGTGCACGAGACCCTGATGGTTCCGCTGACGATGCCGCTGATTGCTGGGCCGGGCACAATAACTGTTGTCGTAACCCTGGCTGCCAGCAGTAACAACTGGTCGTCCACCATCTACGCCTTGATTGCAGTTGGCGTCTCGGTCTTGATCTTGCTCGCATCGTTCTTGCTTGCCGAGCGTTGGTTCGGCAAGATGAAGGAGCGCACCGCACGCATCATCGCTCGCTTCGGCGGGTTGCTGATTGCAACGATCGGCGTTCAGCTTGCTTTCAGTGGAATAAAGACCTTCTTTGGTATTTAAAGCCCGATTCACGCACTCTGTCAGCCGTATACAGTTATTTTGTCGCCGTTCCTGAGCCAGTTGAAGACGGCAACTGCGTTTTCTTCAGGTATTCGCAGGCAGCCGTGGCTTGCGGGATAGATGGGGACGGGGTCAAAGCCATGGATCGCGTAACCACGAATGAAGTAGACCGAGTGGTACATTTGCTTGCCGTTGTATCCAGGCTGATGCATATAGAAACTGAAGGTGCCCAGTATTGTGGGCGTTCCCGATGCACCCGTGGATGTGTGCAGTATTCGGTAGACCTCACCGTCACGAGCGAGTACCAGCACCTGGCGGGAGAGATCGGCCTCGACATACCTGCCTTTGCGCTTGTGCCGCAGCTTGAAACGGCCGGCGCCGCGACCGATCTTCTTCCACACGGCTGTGTTTACGTCGTTAGTTCGGGCCATGCCGGTCAATTTGCGGAAAGCCAGTACGGCTCGAGAGGTTGCACCGTCATAGCTTCCGGTCACGCTGACCCAGTAGCGCAGTTCCTTCAGCCTTCGTTGCAGGTGACTAACGGCCGGTCCCTTTGAGCCCGGTGTAAGCGTTGGATAGACAGTGCGGAAGATCTTGGCGCGGGATTTTCCTGCCCTAAATCCTGACGCCGCTGTTGACACAACCTTGACACGGTATTTGCCTGTGCGGTTTGCCTTGAACGAGTATCCGAAGCGGCCGCTTTTTAGCGTGACCCCTTTTACATGGATCTTGCGGCCATTTCTATACACTCGGACCCTTACTCCAGGGTTCAGGCTGCTTGGCTTTATCGTGCCCTTGACGCGAACCCGCTGTCCAGGAATTGCACCGCGCGCGGCGTTACCCAGACTCACTGAGATCGAGGGAGTGACACTCAAATTAATGTCGTTGCTATCGGACTGAGAGTACTTGCCTAGGTCATCGCCGGACGGTGTGTATGCGGCAGCATATGTTGCCTCGCTCGATGGCTTTACCCTGAATTTCACCTTCCCTGAAGATCGTGTTTTGGCTCTCGCGATTTTCTCCCAAGCGCCGCTCGCAGTCAGCCGATACAGAGTTACGTTTCTGCCCGACAGTTTTTTTCCAAACGAGTACAGCTTTGCAGAGAAGTTGACGCCGCTTCCGTAAACCGCCTTTGATGTTGAGCTCTTTAGGGAAACGAGCGTAGGATCGGTGCCGGGGGAAGGAGCGGTGTTGTCCAGGGGCCCCGCCAAGGCAATCCCACCTAGCGACATATGTATCGTCGCCAACCCAATTATTGCGATTCCCGTTCGCCAACAATTCGTCATCCTGACACCTTTATCGACCTAGATACAGAGTACCCCGAATTTTGAATGATTTGTTGTTGCGCTTCTAATTTAGTTGGAAACGGGAATCTCTATATCGGTCCTCGTTCGAAGCGAGCACGATCCGGCGACATGGACTCGATCGCCAACGCATTCACATTCGAGCTCGCCGCCGCTGGCAGAGGCCTGGTATGCGTGAACTGTTCGTTTACCTAGACGTTCTGCCCAGTAAGGCGCAATGGTGCAGTGAGCTGATCCCGTAGCTGGGTCTTCTGGGATACCCATGGTTGGGGCGAAGAAACGTGAGACGCAGTCGAACTCCTCTCCCGGGGCGGTAACGATCACCGGGTGATCGATTTTAGATAGGGTCGGAATATCGGGATCTAGATCCCTAATCGCTCGCTCTGATCCATAGACAACGAGATAGTCGCGTGCTGCAAGAACTTCTGTCGGCGATCCGCCGATTGCTTTAAGTAGGCCGGTGGGTGGGGGGGACGGTTGAGGTGGCCGTGCGGGAAAGTCCATAATGAACTTGTCGTCTCTTTGCACGACTGACAACTGCCCGCTCAGGGTTTGAAAGACCGTCACATTGCAATCCGGGTCGAGCTGGGTACAGATAACAAAGGCGCTGGCGAGAGTGGCGTGGCCACAGAGGTCTACCTCAGTTGTCGGCGTGAACCACCTCAGGTCGAACCTATCGCCACTACGCACAAAGAAGGCGGTTTCCGAGAGGCCGACGTCTGCAGCGATCGCTTGCATCGTCGGGTCTTCGAGCCAGTCGTTCAACGGACACACCGCCGCCGGATTGCCGGTCGATTTCTTGCCGGTGAAAGCATCGATGTAATAGACGGGTATTTTCAAGAGACAAGTATCTTTTCAAGCCAGTCAAAGACCCTCTGATCGCGCAGGCCAAGGGCAACCGGCTCGCAGTGGTAGTAGCCGCCCTCCTCATCCGAGAATTTCACCAGTTCCTTAGGGCAATCGAGCGCATCGTAGAGTTCCTTCGACTGGCCTGGCCAGAACTGCTCGCCATCGGGGTCGGTTATCAACATCGGACATTTAATCTGATCGACGCAGTCTCTCAAGTTGTACTGTTCAGCGAGTTTGACGACGTCATAGAGAGAGTCTGTAACGCCGAACGGAGCCATTCGGAACTCAAGCTCGCCGCGCATACCCTTGGCAAAGTGTTCTACGAAGTTCACTTTCTTGTCGAACTTCTCCTTCTCACCTTTGTCCAGCTGCTTCAGCAGCCCCTTCGGAAGCTTGCCCTTCCATGTGGTTGCAACGTCCATCACTCCCGGGTCGGCAATAGCTGCCGCGATGCGATGCTCATAAGCTACTGCTCGGGGAACCCAGTAGCCGGCTTGACTAACACCGTGCAGCGCAATGCGCTTTGGGTCTACGTCAGTACGGGTCAGTGAATAGTCAACGACCGGCGTGATCACCTTTTCCCAGTCGGGGCGGAAGTAGAGATCTTGAATGCGCAGCGCATGCCCCTGCCCTGGTCCATCAAAGGTAAGGCAGTTGTATCCACGTGCCAAAGCACCGGCGCCGCCTTGCAAATACATCTCGGTTACCGATCCATCGCTGCCGTTGTTCAAGATAAGAAGAGGGCGACGCTTGCCAGAGTCGTCACAGCTGAAGAAGTAGCCGACGAGTTTCGTGCCCTCATATGGGATTTCGATCTTTTCGAAAGGCGGATCGAACAGAGCACCGGCTTTATCGAAACAATCTCGATGAGTCTTCCACGTTGGCAGAATTCGCGACGGGTCAGATGTTCCGGTAAGAAAAAAAGCAGCCTGGTTGTAGTAGGTCGAAGCGCGGAGGAACGCCTCGCGGGCACTTACATGGTTCCCCTCGCGTTCACTTTCTTCTGCAAACGAGTTGACTCGCCCTGCGGTTGCGTGCCACTCTCTGTACCAACCCTCATTGTCACCGTTTTTTATTCGTGCGGACGTAGACAGAACTTCGCCAATATCTGCGCCCTTGTAGTAGGCGGCTCCGAGAGCTATGTGAGTTGAGAAGTTGTAGTCGTCGTCCTTGAAGAACTTGTACATATATCTCCCTCCAGTGCGTAGGTGTACGGCCCTCGGGCCGACGGCATCACTCCAGCTCTACTCTGAATCAGAAAGCTCGATCTTTATCCGCTCTATGACCACCGGCTCATCGGGTCGATCGCCGGCGCCAGTGGATGTCTTATCGATCGAGGCCACTGCATCCATCCCTTCGGTTACTTCACCGAACACAGTGTGTTTGCCGTCAAGCCAAGAGCACTCCTCTGCCGTGACAATGAAGAACTGGGAGCCGTTGGTATTTGGCCCTGCGTTTGCCATTGCCAGGGCACCTTTGACGATAAGGCGATCATTGATCTCGTCCTCAAACGTGTAACCCGGGCCGCCCGTGCCAGTTCCCTCTGGGCACCCTGCTTGGATCATGAAGTCGGGAATCACTCTGTGAAACGTAAGCCCGTCGTAGAAACCATCCGATGCCAATTTATGGAAGTTCTCGACGGTCTTCGGGGCATCCTCGTCGAAGAACTCTATGGAAATCTTTCCATGCGTTGTATGAAGATCTGCATTTGACATCTAGATTGAACCTCCGGCTCGCTTATGAATTTGGTGTCCCATCTTATTGTGTAAGAGGCTTTTAGTAAAACGGGAAGAAGTCCTAATGCTTGATGCGCCTACCGGTACGAAACAAAGACATAGGAGAGATGACCGATACCTTTCTTGTCTTTGCGGTAGTTACGGTGCTGGTCATTCGGTTTCAGCTCTGGCTGACCAACTACCCGCAGCTGTCCACAGGGAAACTGCACATTGCACACCTGTTGTGGGGCGGCCTTTTGATGATGTTGGCGATTATCATCATGATCTCTTTTATCAGCCGATCGATACGTACTACTGGTGCTGTAATGGGTGGCATAGGCTTCGGTTTTTTCATCGATGAGCTGGGAAAGTTCATAACCAAGGACAACGACTATTTCTTCCAGCCGACGGCAGCGCTGATCTACATTATTTTCGTTCTATTATATTTTGGCACGAGAGCACTGCAGAATCGCCGCGGCTTTTCATCTAGAGAAAACCTCGCCAACGCGCTCGAGTTTGTGAAAGACGGAGCGATTAACGGAATTGATGAATCGACCAAGCGTCGTGCACTCAACTTGCTTGACAATGTGGATCACTCGGATGAGCTTTACGCGCCGACTCGTTCGTTGCTAGAGGGTGTTGAGGCAGAGCCAGATCACAAGTTGCCGATTACCAAAAGGGCTGCGCGGCGCCTTGAGTCCATCTACAAACGAATCATCAAGACCGGATGGTTCCCCAAAGTGGTGACGGCTGTCTTCGTTGTTTTCGCGGTTCAGGTGGTTATCCAAATGTTTCTAATCATTCTGTTTACTGGGGTGTCGATCGTGGGCTTCAATGCAAAGGAGATCTTCGAGGCTGCATTCGACAATATTGAGAAGCTCACATTCATATCTTGGGCAACGATCATCTCAACGCTGGTATCAGGGATACTTATCTTGATCGGTGTTTTTCGACTTAAACGGTCGCGCTTGGAGGGGTACCGGTTTTTTGACCGCGGCCTGCTTGTATCGATCTTTATCACCCAGGTGTTCCTCCTCGCCCAATCGCAGTTTGCAGCCGTGATCGGTCTGGCGTTTAACTTGATCCTCCTGGTTTCGGTCAGATACATGATCAG
>SDBV01014117.1_pt1 | contig 10090 bp, 7 predicted proteins | sample 2277081 | NCBI WGS metagenome assembly SDBV01 (sample SAMN10402039, study PRJNA504765) | marine sediment metagenome | isolation source: marine sediment core GS10_PC15, 223 cmbsf | place: Arctic Ocean: Southern Knipovich Ridge | collected 2010 | reverse complement strand
CGTTTCTACCTAATGGCCATGAAAATTTTGAAGTTTCCCATTTTGATGTGCATCTTTACTTCATATCATCTGAGAAAAGTAAAGAAACATTAGTTCCCCATAAACACTGAGGGCTTGTTAGAGGCTGAATAAATATTAGGGACAGTCACCATTATTTAACAAAGCAGCATTGTTATAAAGGTTGCTGTCCCTCTTGTTAATTGGAACCCATCGGGGTTATGTCTTGTGTAAAGAGGGACGTGAAATTACGCGTTTCTAGTCTTTCAAGGACAAAAATTGATCGACGATCAGTTTTTGCCTTATAGCTGCCGCACGACTGACAGCGGATTTGCTCAGACCGAGGTACTTGCCGACCTCCGTTGCCGTCAGACCCGGATCCCGAATCGCCCAGGAGGCCAAAGCACTACGGGCACGTTTATCGATCAGCAGCAGCCGTCGAGAAGCCCAGATTCTCTAATTCGTTTAAATCAGCCGGGTCGAACTGGCTGAGATTATGTGACCGGTAGCGCCCAAGGGACTTAGGTATTTTCGGAATACGATACACGGTCGCCAAATTTTCAGCAGCCGGCTTGATATTTAGGAACGACCCAATTTTTTGAATTTCTGATTTCGGCGACAAGCACAACCGATCAAAGTTGACAACCAGAAACTTCTGATCACCGAGTTTTTCGCCGATCTCCATAACACGTCTATTTGACTTTATCCAGTACTTTAAGGATGCCGCGGGCTCCTCGGACCTTGATTTCGGCAACTCAAGGTTGAAGATGGAACCCCAGTTATACAGTTGCTGCTGATTTTCGCTGAATGCCATGTCAAGCCCGTGCCGTATTGTATGAATGTACTTTATATTGCTGAAATAGGCCGCAAGGTATTCCAGATAAATGTGGGAGTTGGGCTCTTTCCATCCCCACCGGCTTAGATTCACAGGCATCTTTGGATGCCTGGCAACCATATTCCATGCTCTTACAAAAGGCCAAAATCCCCGCCCGTCGCCTCTATAGTTATGTCCGAAAATACCTATGTCGAACACGGCGCGAATCAGAAATCGCAGTTCAGGCCACGCGGGACCGGATTGTCGAAGTATTGCTTTCGATAGCAGGCTCAGACCGGTGAAGATTTTATTTTTATCATGGCGCGCCCGGCAAAACCACCGGGGGCGTTTAAAAAGCAGCAAGAACCAGAGATTATCTTTGGCCGGATTAAGGTCGTCACCGATATAAAACCCCAGATGACTGATAATCTCAGCCACTACCCGCGTACCGCTGCCGCCGACCCCCCCGATGATCACAGGACTGTACAATTCACTATTCTTTTGCATCAATTGTCTCCACGGCTCCAATCAGATTTTTATATCTGGCTACTAGGCAAAATAGGTTTTCTAAGAAGATGGAGATTTCATGACAGCACCATCATAATCGGCCCATTATTTTGCATATCACGGATTGACTCGGAAAGGCAGGTCATTTATTTCCATCCGGAAAGTCTCTTAACCGTGCCGGCAGGATGCAGCGCCGGTGCTTATTTAGCGTCCCAGATCCCCCGGTAACTTTTCCACATAATCGAGGTGTCTTTATTCCCCAATCCTTGAGCGTGGGACATCTCGTTGATAAACTCAACGGTGCGGGCAAGCAGCGGCGGCGCACTGTTTTCTTTGGCCATCTGAACCGCAAGCTTTATATCTTTTACCAGCAAATCCACCGTGAAGGTCGGGTTCTCGTAGTTTTCATCAGATATCCGTTGACCCAGTTCTTTGAAAAGATTGCTCACCGTCCCCGCCTGACTGGCGGTAATAATTTCAAACAGCCGTTTGGGTTTAATCCCGATTTTTTCCGCGATGGCCATCATTTCCGCCGTCATAGCGTTTATGGCGCCAAACATTAATTGATTCAACAGTTTGATTTTATGTCCAGAACCGGCCGGGCCTGCATGAAAAATATGGGCGGCAAATATCTTAAAAACCGGCTTGCAGCGCTCGATCGCCTCCTGGTTGCCGCCAACAGGCAGGGCCCACTGCCCCACCGTAACCGGACGGCCGAGGACCGGGGCGTCCAGAAAATCAACTCCCTGTTTTTCTGCCAGACCGGCCATCTTGGCAGAGATATCAGGATCAGAGGTGCTCATGTCAACGATGGATGTGCCGGGTTGCATGGCATTCAGCAACCCGTCGGCGGAGGTTACACAGTCGGCTACCTCCAGCGGCCCGGGTAAAAACAAAAGAATAATATCTGACTGTCTGGCAACATCTTTTGGGGTTCGAGCGACTTGCGCTCCAAAATTTTCGGCGCTCCGGGCAGCATCCGTCGAGACATCGTAAACCGTCAGGTTGTGACCGGCGGCAATGATTTTTTCGGCGACGGTAAGCCCCATGATGCCGGTGCCGATAATTCCAATATTTTCCATTTTTCTTCCTCCCAACTAGCGGCCTGCCGAAAGTTTCACCTGTCGAAGCGCTTCGGCATGTGCATGCTGTTTATCGCACCGTTGTTGCACGATGCGCACCTTAATCTAAGATTTGGTAATCACATCGTTATCCAATTCACGACATGACCCCCGGATTATAACACTCGTGTCCAGACAATATTGTTGTATCTGATTGCTGTTGCTGTTGATTATATCCAGAAGAATTTTAAAGGCGATCTGCCCGATTTCGTATGCCGGCACTCTCACCGTGGTCAGCGGCGGATTGCAATAAGCGGCCATCTCGATATCGTCAAAGCCGGCGATGGAAATATCCTCAGGTATGCGCACCTTCATGTCCCGGGCAGCGGCCAGAGCACCCACGGCCAGCGTATCACTGGCGGCCAGCACGGCAGTCGGTCTGACCGGCAAAGAAAGCAATCTGTTCATGGCCTCTTTGCCATCGATAAGGGTCGGTTCCTTCTCGATAACCAGCGCGGGATCATATATGAGTCCATGGTCTTTAAGAGCGGCTTTAAAGCCTTCCAAACGCCTTTTTACCCTCTCGACTTTTGTATAGGGCCCGACGATAAGGCCAATATGTTTGTGTCTGAGACTGATTAAATACTCTGTGATCCTATAGGTTGCTTTAAAATTGTCGAACCCTACATAACTTAAATCCGGGTCGTCCAGTTTGTCCCAAATGACCACGCAGGACATACCGCCTTTGACCAGCTCTTTTATCAGGTCCTTTTGGCCGAACACAAAGCCGGTTAAGATAATGCCGGCCAGCCGTCTTTCTTTGAACTGTTGCAGTAATCTGAGCTCGGTTTCAATATCATATTTGCTGCTTCCGGCAACCAGTGAGAAATTGCTCTGCTGCGCGGCTTCCTGAATCGCTTGAAGCGTTGATGAAAAAACCAGACTTTTGGCTGTGGGGATGATCACCCCGATAATCGAAGAACGCTTGCGGGACAGGTCGCCGGCGGGGGCGTGATAGACATAATTGACTTTTTCCATCACCTGGTTAATTCGCTCACGGGTCCCTTTGCGGACCAGATGCGGAGAATGGATGGTCCTCGAGACGGTGGCCAGCGAAACACCGGCCATTTTTGAAACTTCCGCCATCGTTATCTTCGCCATTTCATTCCCCCGCATGAAATTCTAAAACACAATTTTGGTCACCAACAAAAATTGCAAGCGACAACATGTTTAACACCGAACCATCTAATAGCCAAGTCGTTAAAAAATGGTGTGTCCCGTGTTTATATCAAAGATATGTGCCGAATCCATGCGCACGGTAAAATCGATGATATCCCCGATCCGCAACTTGACATGGGGGTCGAGGGTGGCAACCAGGGTGTCATCCTGATTGCGAATATGGACCAGTTTTTCCGAGCCCGCGCTCTCTATCACCCGGATTAACGCGCGAAAGCTGCTTTTCGGATCCGGATTCTGAATACTTGCTGAATCCGTTAAATGCTCGGGTCTGATTCCCAGCGTCACCTGATCATCAAGATATTTTTCAGCCTTTTTAGCAAATCGGTCCGGAATCTTAAGATCAAGCCCCCCGCTTTTGGCTACCAAATCGCCATCTTGCCGGGCAATTGTGCAATTTATAAAATTCATGGACGGAGATCCGATAAATCCGCCGACAAATTTATTAACCGGGTGATCGTAGACCGTATCCGGTGTATCCACCTGCTGAATAAAACCGTCTTGCATGACAACAATTCGATCCCCCATGGTCATGGCCTCTAATTGATCATGGGTTACGTATATAATTGTGGTCTTGAGTCTCTGGTGAAGTTCGGAAAGCTCAGCTCGCATGGCAATTCTGAGCTTGGCATCCAGGTTGGACAGGGGTTCATCGAACAGTAACACTTGGGGGTCCCTGACAATGGCTCGACCAAGGGCTACCCGCTGGCGTTGACCGCCGGACAGCTGCCCCGGTTTGCGGTCAAGCAGCTGATCGATACGAAGAAGATCAGCTGCCTGTCTGATGGTCCGCTCGATTTCAACTTTGGGGACCTTGCGCATTTTCAGACTAAAACTCATATTGTCATAAACCGTCATCTGGGGATACAACGCGTAATTCTGAAAAACCATGCCGATATCACGATCCCTGGGATGAACACCATTAACAAGACGATCCCCGATAAATATCTCACCCGAAGAAATCACTTCCAGACCGGCGATCAGCCGCAGGGTAGTGCTCTTTCCACAACCGGAAGGGCCCACCAGTACAACGAATTCACCATCTTCGATATTCAGAGAAAAATCGTTTACTGCGGTTGTCTTTTCAAAGGTTTTATACACGCTTTTTAATATCACTTCAGCCATGCTAAGCCTCTATTTGCTCCTTGAATCGATCAGCAGTACTTCACTTCAAGCCTTGGTGTGTAAATGGACCGGCACCCCTCCCGTAAAACACTCCGGAGTACACAGGATCCTTGGGTTAGGGCCAACAATTTTTTTGGCACGATCGAGTGCTTCTTCAAATGTGGAGGTCGGGATAAATCCCATCCCCCGCGCATACCCCGGCGCCTTGGCACCGGCGATATAAACCGCCGAAGTCCACAGCAGCGGGGCACTGCCCCCGCTTATCATGGACAGGGCATGAAAGGGGTGATAGGTATAGTGATTCGAATACTGGTAGCGATAGTCATAATTGTCAACGATTTGCATGGCGTCATCTGAGCCGATAAACTCCGCGGCCGTACAGTAGGTCTGCAACGCCTGGTAGGTTTCTTCATAAGAAGGAAACCAGTGAGGATTAAACCAGCCGTCACATACCGATGCAGCGATAATAACGCCTCCCTCGCGAAAAGCATGCCAGCAGCGCGACAGTTGCCCGCCGATTCCCAGACTCATCAAAATGGGGTTGGTTCCCATTCCCGGTCCGTAATGAAAATTTCGGGGGACCCCGAGGATCAGAATATCAGCCGGTTCCTTGATATCCAGATGAATATTCGTTCTTTGATCGGCCAGGGGCCAGGTTGCCTCCTCAACGGCCTGGAGTTCGCCGGCTTTGACATCCAGTACCTGGGACTTTTGACCCAGGACGGCATCGACCGCGAAAAATTTCTTGCCGATCGTCTTCTCCATGGCCTTGCCGATCGATGTGAACTGTCGCCGCATGTGTGAGTCGGTCGAGGCACCCATCCAATCCTGACGGTGCATGGTAGCCGGGCCATGGTGCGAGGCGATCGACTGCCAGCCGGAAAGACCGGTGACAATCATTTTATAACCGCCGCTGTATCCGCCATAAGGGTTACCCGTGACGTGACCGATAACGATGGGCAAATCGGATTCGGCCATTAGGCGGTTGCATTGGACGGCATTTCCCATCTCATCGGTGCCGAAATCACACAGATCCGGGGCCTCGACATCATGGCTGAGCAGGCGATCCGGCCAGAACTGATCGACAATTTCCTTGCCCAGATACCAGTACCATTCTTCGAGGGTGTTTTTACGATGCAGCCCCATACAGCACAGCAAGGTAATATTCTCCAGCCGGGTGCCGCCTTTTAAAAGTTCTTCAACAATTAACGGTATGGCAACGCGCCGGTGGCAATTCGGGTGCACCCCGCCTTTGACCCGGTCAGGAAAGCCGATGACCACTCGTTTATTTGCGCCCCCGAGTTCTCTGAGGGGTGCAAATCCCAACGGTTTCTCAAGCGCCCTGCGAGTGGCTTGGTGGGGATCGACTTCGGGCGGATCGGAATAGGTTTGCCCGTAACGCACGACACAGGCCGTATTGGGAAGTTCCACCGGCATGCTTGTGTCCCCGTAATCAAGTAGTATTTTCTGCATACTCATTCCTTTCGGTTGGCTGCCGCAGACAGATGGCGATTCCTACCGCATGCCTTTAAATTTAATTTAATACCGGACGTTGTTATCCTTCCGGTTAATCCTTTTTGGCCATTTCTTTTAAGATGTTGCCTTCGGCATCCTTCGGCGTCGGTGTCCCCAACAAATAAGCCAGAGTTGGTGCCAGATCGATACTATTGATAGGATTTTTCCGTCTCAAATTGGGTATGCCGTTGCCTGCCAACACGACGGCCGCGTGCATCTCTTTAAGTGAAGGCAGGGACAGATGGACCCCCGTAAAATTTCGATGCAACTCGGCCGGTTCGAAATCTTCGGGATTGGGAATGAATCGCTCGGTGCCATCGCGATATTTCACGGCCGCCGGATAGACAAACGGATTGGCCATATATTGAGGTTTGAGGGCAAACAGCACATCGCCAATGCGCTCGTAACCCTGATTTTCAACGATACCCAGCATGCCGGCCTCCTTTTTGCGGATGGCGGTGGCAACAACCTGCCGGCCGGTTTTCGGGTCCCGCAGGGATAAAAGTGTATCGATGATTTCCTCCTGTACTTTTTCATAATCCTGCGGTTCGACAATCCCGTGGGGATCGCGGCCTTTAAGATTGACGAAAATATGGGCATGGCCGGGCTCCAGCGGAAAACACTTGGTCTGAGACCAATCGATTTCCATCGCACCGCTTTCGGTATCGAGGTTGAAAGAGAGCAATCCCGCTTTGGCCAGATGGTGCTTGATATAGGGACTTCGCTCCAGGCTGGAAAAACCGTGATCGGAAACCAGACACACCAGTGTATTGTCCAAATCGACATGTTCGAGGATACGGCCGATGCGCGCATCGACTTCGGCATAAATACGCCGGATGGTGTCCATGATTTTGGGAGCTTCTTCCGGATTGTAATGACAGCTTTTAGGATCAATTCCGCCGTAAAGAACATGTTGAATATGATCAATGGTTCCCACCCAGCTAAAGGCCATGTCCCAATCGACCTTTTTGAGCCCGTATGCGGTGGCCTTGGCCCACCAGTCATTTTGGGCCGTGAGCTGATCAAGGTAAAAATCGATATCAACCCAGCCGTCCATATAAGCCCAGGGGTCATCGACTTCAATATAAGGGCCGGCCGCAGCGTCGAGCTCTTTAGTCAATTCCGGTGGAAGGGTGATCTCCTCGGCGGTGTTAATGGCGCTTTGATAGAGTTTAAATGAAGCCGGCCCGTCAAGTTCGACCAGGTAAAAATAAAACCGTCCTCCTTTAAATTTGCCCTCGGCATCCGTAAAGGTTTCACTGATCCAGGTGCTTTTTTCTCCTTTATGTAACGTGGTGACAGCTTCGGCGGCATCTTTGGACCGCGCAATGAGGACCTGGTCGTATCCATTGCCCTTTGAATCAAGTAAAAGCACATAATACTTCAGGCCTTTGGCATAGGTGGGCGGCACCTCGATTGCAACCTCCAACGGCGTTCCGCTGTGCTGGGGAATATTGCTCCAATTCTTTGCCGGCTGCGGGTGAATCTCTATAGCTCTGCCCGGAATTTGATTGCAACGCTCCATACGGGTCGAAAAAATGGCGGACGAAGCGATATCCCACAGGGGCATATAAAAATATCGGAACGGAGGGTTCAATGAAGCGGCCAATTGGATGCCGTTATCTACACCCAGGGGCCACGTGACCGGCCAGTTGACCAGCAGCACTTTTTTGCCGGCTCGGCCGGCGGCCTCCCATAGGGTTTCGGCCTCAAGAATATGTCTGCAAAACGATGTGTGCCATTTATCCAACGGTTCACCGGGTTTGTGAACCATGAGGCTGGGGATAGCGGCGGTTCCCGGCCCCGCTCCGGTGGTAATCGCGCCCCAGGCAGCCGCCGTCAGGGGTGGAAAGGTTGTAATCATTCTGGAAAACCAGCCCTTTTCGATCAGCTTTTTGGTTACCGGCATGCTGCCTTCCGCGGTAAATTTGGCAATCAGGTCAGGCAGGGCAGCATCCAGGCCCAGCATTAGAAGTTTCTGGTTGAGTTTATTCGGATTCATAAGTTTCACCTCATGTTATTTTTCAATATAAATTTATACATAATTTCAGAAAAAATCAGCCTTTGGTTGTGCCCAGTGTCATACCTTTGATCATCTGACGTTGGGCAAAAAGCGCAACGAGAATAACCGGTGCCATGATGGTGACCCCGGTGGCTGTGAACGGGCCCCAGAGACTTTCTTCAGTGGTCAGAAAGCTGAAAATAGCCACCGGAACCGTTTTCGTTCTGCTTCCGGATAAAATAACCGCATATAAAAACTCATTCCAGGATTCAATAAAGGCAAATATGGCCGTTACGGCGACCCCGCCCCAGGCGGTGGGCAGAACGACCCTGAAAAAAGTGGTAAAGGGCGAAGCGCCGTCAATTGCCGCGGACTCTTCCAGCGAGACCGGAAGATCCTGAAAATAGGTAACCATCAACCAAATGCTGAACGGCACCGTCAAGGTCATGTGAATCACGATAAGACCGGTATAGCTGTCCAGCATCCGGGTTCGACTGAGGATAAAGAAATAAGGGATTATCAGACCGATGGGCGGGGCCATCTGAGAAATTAACGCAAAAAAAGACAGCTGGCTGCGAAACTTAAAGGTCACCCGCGCAAAGGCATATCCCGCCGGGACCGCCACCAGCAATGTCAAAAAAGTCGTGACGGTGGCGATTACAACGCTGTTAAAGATACCAAAAGCAATGTCACTGGTTCGTATAAAGGCCTCTATGTAATGCTCCACGGTGGGATTAAAAAATATTTTCGGCGGCAGGGTAAAAATATCGGTCCGCGCCTTAAATGAGGTCAGAATTATCCACAGCACCGGAAAGACCCAGGTTAAGATCATCACTACAAACAGGGCGTACTTAACCGCGATCCCGATCAATTTTAAAGCGTTGCGGTCTTGAATTTGTTTAATCATCAACATTTTCCCCAACTAGCTGATACTCGATCGGCGCATCCTGAAAAAGATCAAGGAAATGCCCACCGTGATGAGGAGAAGCACGGTGCCCAGGGCAGCTCCGTAACCAAGATCCAGAAAATTAAATGACACCCGGTAGGCGTAAAGATTTAAGATTTCAGTTGCCGTTCCCGGCCCCCCGCCGGTGGCAGAAAATATGGCTGCAAAGGCCCGCAGGGCAACCATGGTCCGAAAAATGAGCACGATAACGATTGCCGGTCTGAGCATCGGCAGAATAATATAACGAAACCGCTGCCAGGAGGTGCGGGTGTCCAGCAGCGCCGCTTCCAGAGGCTCTTGCGGCATGGCATTTAAGCTGGCCAAAAACACCAGAAAGGCAAAAGGCGTCCATTGCCAGGTGTGAATGATTATAACGGAGATCAGCGCCCAGGTGGGATCACCCAGCCAGGGCTTAGACCCAAAGCCCAGCGAAACCGAGATATAGTCCAGAATTCCGTATTCCGGGGTCAGGATCAGGGTCCGCCAGGCCAAACCGACGACTACCGGTGCTAAAATCATGGGCAACAGGACGCTGACGCGCATCAGGCCCTGCCCCCGGAATCCTCGCAAAAAGGCCATTGCCAGGCCCAGGCCCACCACAACCTGGAGAAAAACGGTGACAGCGGTATATATGACCGTCAGTCGCATCGAATACCAGAAACGTGCATCTTTGAACATTTCAAGATAATTTTCCAGTCCGATCCAGCCGTTATCCAACGGGGAGGTTAAATCTATCCGAAAACAGCTCATCACCAGCAAAGAAACGAGGGGTACGGTTGTAACGATAAACAGAAAAACCATGCCCGGTGAAATCATCGCATAGCCAAAGTGTTCCCATTGTTTCTGGTACTTGACCTTTTTGGGAAGTGGGGTTGTCGACATAAATG
>SDBV01014116.1_pt1 | contig 10090 bp, 8 predicted proteins | sample 2277081 | NCBI WGS metagenome assembly SDBV01 (sample SAMN10402039, study PRJNA504765) | marine sediment metagenome | isolation source: marine sediment core GS10_PC15, 223 cmbsf | place: Arctic Ocean: Southern Knipovich Ridge | collected 2010 | reverse complement strand
CTTGGCGGGCCTGGCCAGGCCGATGCCCGCGCCGACCAGTCGGGACGGTTCGTCGGTGCTGGCCTCGGCGAGAACGCCGAAGGTGATCTCGCCGGCCTTGAGCAGGGGCAGACCCCTCGAGCGGGGAACGATCTTGCAGTTGGGAGGCAGGATGCTGGAGACGCGGACGAGATTGCAGCGTTCGATGCCGGCCGTGCGCAGGGCTGGTCGATTGTCGGACTGAAATTTCCCGGCCATTTCCTGCTGCGTGCCGAGGGCGCGGGCGAGCGGGTCATACTCGACCCCTTCGATCGCGGCGCCGAACGGACTCCCGGGCAATTGCGCGGGCTGCTGAAAGCACAGGGCGACGAAGCGGCGGCGCTGCGGCCCGAACATTACGAAACGGCCAGCGACCGCGATATCCTGCTGCGGCTGCAGAACAACATCAAATTGCGCCAGACCCAGCGCGGCGACAATCACGCGGCCGCGCGGACCATGGACGTCATGCTGCGGATCGGACCGAACGAAACGCCGCTGTGGCATGAAAAGGCGTTGCTTGAAGCCCGGCTCGGCCGGATCGACAGTGCGGTGGCGGCGCTGGAGGAGTATATTGCCAGGGAAACGCAGGACGGGCCGCGCCATGACGCGACATTGCTGTTACAGAAGCTGCGCGGGCAATCCGGTTGAGCCGCCTGGACCCTTTCGCGCCGCGGGGCGCCCGGCCATCGCAAGGGATCTGATATGAGCCTGGCCGTCGCCATTCAGATGGATGCGATCGAATCGATCGATATCGAGGGAGACAGTACGTTCGTGCTGGCCCTGGAGGCGCAGCGCCGCGGTCATGCGCTGTATTACTACCTGCCGCAGGCGCTGAGTTTCGGCGATGGGCAGGTCTACGCGTGGGCGCAGCCGCTTCAGGTGCGGCGCGAAACGGGCAACCATTTCACGCTGGGCACGCCGGAGCGGCTCGATCTGGCGACCATGGACGTGGTGCTGATGCGCCAGGACCCGCCGTTCGACATGGCCTACATCACCGCGACCCACCTGCTCGAGCACATCCACCCGCAAACCCTGGTGGTGAACGATCCTGTGTCGGTCCGCAACGCCCCGGAAAAACTGTTCGTCACGCACTTTCCCGACCTGATGCCACCGACGCTGATAACCAGCAGCCGCGAGGAGGTGCTGGCTTTTCGGGAGCGTTACGGGGACATCATCGTCAAGCCGCTGTTCGGCAATGGCGGCGCCGGCGTATTCCATATCGCGCCGGGCGACGAAAACCTCAACGCGCTGCTCGAGATGTATACCGAGCTCTACCGCGAACCGATGATCGTCCAGAAATACCTGCCGGAGGTGCGCGCCGGGGACAAGCGGATCATCCTCATCGACGGCGTGCCGATGGGCGCCACCAACCGTATTCCACCGCCCGGCGAGGCGCGCTCCAACATGCATGTGGGCGGCTGGGCGGTGAAAGCCGAACTTAACCGGCGGGAAACCGAAATTTGCCAGGCGATCGGCCCGACCCTGGTGAAGCTGGGTCTGATTTTCGTCGGCATCGACGTGATCGGCGACTGGCTGACCGAAATCAACGTCACCTCGCCGACCGGCCTGCAGGAAATCAACCGGTTCGACGGCGTATCGCTGGAATCGGATATCTGGAACGCCATCGAGCGCCGGCTGTCCGACAGCGAGGCCCGCCGCCTGCCGGCCGGATAAGGCTCTAAATCCCCAGCGCTGAGCGCTGGGCCGCCGCCAGTTCCTCGATGCCCTTGCGGGCGAGGCCGATCATGGCGTCGAACTGTTTCTGGCTGAACGGCTCGGTTTCCGCCGTGCCTTGTATCTCGACGATGCCGGCGCTGCCGGTCAGCACGAAATTGGCGTCGGCGTCGGCGGTCGAATCCTCGGCATAATCCAGATCGAGCACCGCCTCGCCCTGCCACAAACCGCAGGATACCGCCGCCACCTGGTCGCGGAGCGGGATTTCCTCGATCGCGCCGATCTTTTTCATATGCTGGAACGCCAGGTGCAGCGCCACCCAGGCGCCGGTGATCGAGGCGGTGCGTGTGCCGCCGTCGGCCTGGACGACGCCGCAATCGATGCTGATCTGGCGTTCGCCGAATCCTTCCAGGCGGGTCACCGCCCTGAGGCTGCGGCCGATCAGGCGCTGGATTTCCTGGGTCCGGCCGGTCTGCTTGCCGCGCACCGCCTCGCGGTCGGTGCGCGAATTGGTCGAGCGCGGCAACATGCCGTATTCAGCGGTTACCCAGCCGCGGCCGGAATTGCGCACGAACGGCGGCACGCGGTCCAGCACACTGGCGGTGCACAGTACATGGGTGTCGCCGAATCGCGCCATGCACGATCCTTCGGCGTATTTCGCGACGCCGGGTTCGAGACTGACCTTGCGCATTTCGTCAATGGCGCGGCCGGAGGGACGCATGGATGCCTCGTTTGTTTCGATTGCGTAACAACAGGGCCGGCGATTGCCGGCGGGGCCACGGCGAAACTAACCGCTGGCGTCCGCCTCGTCCACCATTCACCGTGCATTGACGCTGATCGGGCCGCTCACTACATTCGCGGCATCATGGTAGCTGAGTTGAATGAGCGCTCGCGCGAGATCCTGCGGCAATTGATCGAAGCCTTTGTCGAAACCGGCGAGCCGGTCGGTTCGCGAACGCTGTCGCGGCGCCTGGGTATGAGTTTGTCGCCGGCGACGGTCCGCAACGTGATGGCCGATCTGGAGGATTTCGGGCTGCTCTATGCGCCGCACACCTCGGCCGGCAGGCTGCCGACCGACCAGGGATTGCGGCTGTTCGTCAACGGGTTGCTGCAGATCGGCGGGCTGACCAAGGAAGAGCGCAGCAATATCGACAGCCAGTGCCAGGTCACCGGGCGAAGCATGCCGCAGGTGATGGAGGAGGTGTCGACCATGCTGTCGGGCCTGACGCACTGCGCCGGGCTGGTGGCCGCCCCGAAACTGGAATCGCGGCTCAAGCATATCGAATTCGTCAGTCTCGGCCCGGGCCGCGCGCTGGTCGTCATCGTCGACGAAAAAGGCATCGTCGAGAACCGCATCATCGACGTGCCGCTAGGCCTGCCGGCGGCCAGCCTGATCGAAGCCAGCAACTATCTGGCGGCCAAGCTGGTCGGGCGAACCATCGCCGAGGCGCGGCGCGAGGTTCTCGACGAAGTCGAAAACCAGAAGGCGCGGCTCAACGAGCTGACCGCCAAGGTGGTGGAAGCCGGGCTCGCCACCTGGGCCGACGGCGGCGGCGATCCCGGCGTGCTGATCGTCAGGGGCCAGGCGAACCTGCTGGACGATATAACGGCGTTGGGCGATCTTGAGCAGATTCGCGCGCTGTTCGAGGCGCTGGAAACCAAGGACGCGCTGATCCGTCTGCTCGACGCCGCCGAACTGGCCGAGGGCGTGCAGATATTCATCGGCGCTGAAAACGAGCTGTTCACGATGGCCGGCGCCTCGATGGTCATCGCCCCCTACACCGACAGCGAGGAACAGCTGATCGGCGCGATCGGCGTGGTCGGCCCGGCCCGCATGAATTACGGCCGGATTATTCCGATGGTCGACTACACGGCCAAACTGGTCGGCAAACTGATCGGCTGAGACAAACGAAAGAGCGTTAAATGGCGAAGAAAAACAAGAAGGCGGAAGCCAAGGCGGAAGCCGAAAAGGAAACGCCGGCGGAAGAAATTCCGGCCGCGGAACCCGAGACAGAGGCGGAAGTCGTGGCGGAAGTCACGACGCCGGAAGATCGCGTCGCCGAGCTGGAGGAACAAGCGGCAGCCCAGAAGGACCAGCTTCTGCGCGCCCTGGCGGAGGTTGAAAACACCCGTCGGCGGGCCGATCTGGACCGCCAGGAAGCCAGCCGCTACGGCGCCGCCAATATCGCCCGCGATCTGCTCAGCGTTGCCGACAATCTGCGCCGCGCGCTGGAAAGCCTGCCGGCGGAAGCCCGCGAGGGCGGCGATGAATGGCTGAAGAATTTCATTCTCGGCGTCGAGTTGACCGAGAAGGAATTGCTCGCCGGGTTCGCGAAAAACGCCATCGAGCGGATCGAACCGCTCGACGAGGCGTTCGACCACGCGTCGCACCAGGCAATGTTCGAGCTGGAAAATACCGGCAAGCCGGCCGGCACGGTGGTCCAGGTCATGCAGGCCGGCTACCGGCTGCACGACCGCCTGCTGCGCGCCGCCATGGTCGGCGTCGCCAAGGGCGATCCAGTGGAGCCCGACGGCCCGGAAGACGGCGAAAAGTAGGTCGCCGCCGTGGCGGAACTGGTTACCGTGCAGGTGTTTGGCGACCTTTCCGAGGCGGAAATCGCCCGGTCGCTGCTCGAAGCACATGGAATACCAGCGTTTTTGCCAGATAAAAATGTGGCGAGCACAACCTGGTACCTGACAAACGCGATCGGCGGCGTACGTCTTCAGGTGGCGCGAAGCGACCTTGAGACGGGGCGTCAACTGCTTGGCATACGAGACGATTTTCTGTCCGAAGGTAGTGTCGAAAACTGCCCCGAATGCGGATCGGGCGATGTCTTTCGCCGCAGCTCGCTGGTTGCCGGTGTCGTCGCCCTGCTACTGACGGGCGCGCCCTTGCTGCTGCGCGGGAGCGAGCGATACTGTCGACAATGCCGGCACAGATGGCGTAGCGACGTTAACTGAGCCCCTCGCCTTCCGGATCATGCTCACCCAGAAACCGTTTCGCCGCCGCGCGGCTTTTTACCGCATAACAGTAGACGCAGCCCTGCGGGCAGGATTCGTAGGCACCGATATCGCGTGATTCGTGGCACAGGCAGTCCGGCCGGTTGCCCTTGAGGCGCGCCTTTATCGGCTTGTCCGCGAGGTCCGACAGCCGGTCCGCGTCGATGCAGCGCGCCGGGGCCGCGCCCTGCACGACATACGCCGCCTGCGAACAGACCGTCAGGCGCATGCCGTGCGCCGCCGCGATATCGACCAGTTCGGCGGCCAGCGCGCGTTTTTCGCCGTCCGCCGGGTCGCGCCAGGTAAAATCGTGGCGCCGCGCCGCTTGGTCCAGATTGCGCCGGGTTTTGGCGTAGATTTGGGCGAACGAGACCGTGACCTCGTCCACCGCGCCGTCCAGCGCGGCGGCCAGCCGGGCGAAATTGCCGCGATGCCAGGCGGCCGGCGTCGGCCCGCTATCGATGATCGGGTCGTAGCGCCAGACCACGGCGCGCGGGCCCCGGGTCTCGGCCAGCCGTCTGATGTCGGCGACGGCGCGGTCCGTGTCGATTACGCCGGGCTCCAGCGCCCGTGGGTAGCCGGTCAAGCTGAGTTGCACGACGAACGGCGCGATCTTGGCGATTTTCGGCAGATCGCGCGCCAAGGGCGCGATATTGCGGGTCCACAACACGAATCCGTCGACATCGCCGGCCCGCAGCGATACTTCGTAGGGCTTGCCGCCGTATGGGTTAGCGACCCGGCAGAACCCGGCGGCCAGCCGCTTCATCAGCCACTCGCCATAATATGCCGGTATATCCGTGCGGTAGCTGGCGGAGACGATCATAAGGCCTGCCCATGGCTCCGGCGCGTTAAGTACGGGGTTCCAGCCGACAGACGCTTGCAGGCCGAAACGCCCTTACCTATATAGCCGAAAGGCGCAGTTCCAGAAGAATTGCGCGACGGCGAGGAAAGGAAATTGATTAACCCGCGGGGGCGCCGGCAGGTGCTGCCACAGTCAGGCCGCTGGAGCCCGCTGACAAAGGATTGAACGAAGATGAGTAAAGTAATCGGGATCGATTTGGGAACCACGAATTCGTGCGTTGCCGTCATGGAGGGCGGAAGCGCCCGGGTGATCGAGAATGAAGAGGGCAACCGGACCACCCCGTCCATGGTCGCCTTTACCGAAGACGGCGAACGCCTCGTCGGCCAGGGCGCCAAGCGCCAGGCCGTAACCAATCCGGAAAATACGCTGTCCGCGATCAAGCGCCTGGTCGGCCGCCGTTTCGGCGATGCCGAGGTCAAGAAAGACAAGGAACTGGTGCCCTACAAGATCGTCAAGGGCGACAATGGCGACGCCTGGGTCGAAGCCCGCGGCGAAACCTATTCACCGAGCCAGGTCAGCGCCTTTATCCTGCAGAAAATGAAGGAAACCGCCGAACGCCATCTCGGCGGACCGGTCAGCCAGGCGGTCATCACGGTGCCCGCTTATTTCAACGATTCCCAGCGCCAGGCCACCAAGGACGCCGGCAAGATCGCCGGGCTGGAGGTGCTGCGCATCATCAACGAGCCGACCGCCGCGGCGCTCGCCTACGGGCTTGAGAAGAAGGCCGCGGGCACGGTTGCGGTCTACGACCTTGGCGGCGGCACGTTCGACGTCTCGATTCTGGAAATCGGCGACGGCGTGTTCGAGGTTAAATCGACCAACGGCGACACCTTCCTGGGCGGCGAGGATTTCGACAAGAAAATCATCGATTATCTGGCCGACGAGTTCAAGAAGGAGCAGGGCATCGATTTGCGCGGCGACAAGCTGGCCCTGCAGCGCCTCAAGGAGGGCGCGGAAAAGGCCAAGATCGAGCTGTCCTCGACGCAGCAGACCGAGGTCAATCTGCCCTTCATCACCGCCGATAAGTCGGGACCGAAGCACCTGAACATCAAGCTGACCCGCGCCAAACTGGAGGCGCTGGTCGACGATCTGGTGCAGAAGACGGTCAAGCCGTGCAAGGCGGCGCTCAAGGATGCCGGCCTCAAGGCCAGCGATATCAACGAGGTGATCCTGGTCGGCGGTATGACCCGTATGCCGAAAATCTACGAGACGGTGAAGGAAATCTTCGGCCGCGACCCGCATCAGGGCGTCAACCCGGACGAGGTCGTGGCGATCGGCGCGGCGATCCAGGGCGGCGTGCTGGCCGGCGACGTCAAGGACGTGCTGTTGCTCGACGTGACGCCGCTGTCGCTCGGCATCGAGACGCTGGGCGGCGTGTTCACCCGCCTGATCGAGCGCAACACGACGATCCCGACCAAGAAGAGCCAGACCTTCTCGACCGCCGAGGACAACCAGTCCGCGGTCACCATCCGCGTCTTCCAGGGCGAGCGTGAAATGGCCGCCGACAACAAGTTGCTCGGCCAGTTCGATCTGATCGGCGTTCCGCCGGCGCCGCGCGGCCTGCCGAAGATCGCGGTTACCTTCGACATCGACGCCAACGGCATCGTCAATGTCTCGGCCAGGGACGAAGCCACCGGGAAGGAACAGCAGATCCGTATCCAGGCATCGGGCGGACTGTCGGACGAGGATATCGACCAGATGGTCAAGGACGCCGAGTCGCATGCCGAGGAAGACAAAAAGCGCAGGGAAATGGTCGAGGCGCGCAACAACGCCGACAGCCTGGTGCATGCCACGGAAAAAAGCATGACCGAGCACGCCAACGTGCTGCTCGCCGCCGACAAGGAGGCGATCGAAACCGCGATCGCCGAGTTGAAAACCGCGCTGGAAGGCGAGGATGCCGGCGAGGTCAAGGCCAGGACAGAGGCGCTGAACCAGGTGTCCATGAAACTGGGCGAGGCGATATACAAGGCCAGTCAGGAAGCCGAAACCGAGGCGCCCTCCGGCGAGTCGGCGGGTGACGGCAATGGCGCGGCGGACGGCGAAAACGTGGTCGACGCGGACTTCGAAGAGGTCGACGAGCAGGACAAGGACAAGTCCTGAGGGCCGCGCCGCGGCGCGGTGTTGGGAATGGAACCGGCACCCCCGGCGACGCGTGTTCGCCGGGGCGGTGTCTTTGAGGGCGCGGGATGGAAAAGCAGGATTATTACGAGCTGCTGGGCGTTTCCGCCGACGCCGACGCTTCGATCCTGAAGACGGCCTACCGCAAGCTCGCCATGCGGCACCATCCCGACCGCAATCCCGGCGACAAGAAGGCCGAGGCGCGCTTCAAGGAAGTCAACGAAGCCTACGAAATCCTCAGGGACGAACAGAAACGCGCGGCCTACGACCGGTATGGCCACGCCGCCTTCGAAAATGGCGCCGACGGCGGCGGGCGGTCCGGCGGTTTCGAATTCGGCTCCGGCTTCGCCGATATCTTCGACGAAATGTTCGGCGATTTCACCGGCGCCCGGCGCGGCAACTCGGCCACGCGTGGCGCCGATCTTCGCTACAACATGGAAATCTCGCTGGAGGATGCGTTCCGCGGCCGCCAGCCGGAAATCCGCCTGCCGACATCGGTAACCTGCTCGTCGTGCGACGGTTCCGGCGCCGAAGGCGGCGCCAAGCCGGTTTCCTGCTCGACCTGCCAGGGCGTCGGGCGGGTGCGCGCGCAGCAGGGCTTCTTCACCATCGAGCGCACCTGCCCGAGCTGCCAGGGCCAGGGCCGCGTCATCGATCATCCGTGCACGACCTGCCGCGGCGCCGGACGCGAGCGCAGCGAAAAAATCCTCGCGGTCAGCATCCCGCCGGGCGTCGAGGACGGCACCCGCATCCGCATCGCCGGCGAGGGCGAGGCGGGGTTGCGCGGCGGGCCGCCGGGGGACCTGTACATTTTCCTGTCGGTCGGCGAGCATCCGCTGTTCCGGCGCGAGGGCGCCGACCTGTATTGCCTGGTGCCGATCACCTTGACCACGGCGGCGCTCGGCGGCACCATCGAGGTGCCGACGATCGAAGGCGGCCGGGCCAAGGTGACCATCCCGGAAGGCGCCCAGACCGGCCAGCGGTTCCGCCTGCGCGGCAAGGGCATGAGCGTGCTGCGCTCGAAGAGCCGCGGCGACATGTTCATCGAGGCGCAGCTCGAAACCCCGGTCAGGCTGACGAACCGCCAGCGCGAGTTGCTGCGGGAGTTCGAGGAGGCCGGCGGCGGCGACGCCGAACATCACCCGGCGCACCACGGCTTCTTCTCCCGGGTCAGGGAATTCTGGGACGATCTTACCGAGTAGCGGCGCTCAGGGGCGGTCCCGCGCCCTCTCCCCTCGCATCCCACCTGCGAATATGCTTTAACTCGGCCGAACATTTCAGGGCGGGGGAAAGAGTCGGCATGGCGAAGGACATGAAACTCGGCGTTGTCGGCGCGGCCGGGCGCATGGGCCGGATGCTGGTGCGCCAGATCGCCGAGGCGCAAGGCTGCGTGCTGGCCGGCGCGACCGAGCGGGCCGGCAGCGAGGCGCTTGGCGGCGACGCCGGCGCGCTGGCCGGAATCGGCGATGCCGGCGTCACCATCATCGACAACGCGGCCGAGATGATCGCCGGCGTGGATGGGGTGATCGATTTCACGGCGCCCGCCGCCAGCGCCGAACATGCCGAACTGGCGGCCCAGGCCGACGCCGTCTTCGTGGTCGGCACCACCGGGCTGGAAGAATCCCACGCCCAGGTGCTGGAACGCGCGGCGCGCCATGTCGCCATCGTCCAGGCGCCGAACATGAGCGTCGGCGTGACCCTGCTGAGCGCGCTGGTCGAACAGGTCGCGGCACTGCTCGACCCGGCCTGGGATATCGAGATCGTCGAGATGCACCACCGCCACAAGGTCGATGCGCCGTCCGGTACCGCGCTGGCGCTCGGCAAGGCCGCCGCCGCCGGCCGCGCGGTCGGGCTGGGGGATGTCGCGCGGATGGCCCGCGAAGGCCAGACCGGCGCCCGGCCGGCCGGCGAAATCGGCTTCGCCACCCTGCGCGGCGGCGACGTGGTCGGCGACCACACGGTGATTTTCGCCGCCGAGGGCGAGCGCATCGAATTGACCCACAAGGCGTCCAGCCGGCGGATCTTCGCCGCCGGCGCGGTGCGGGCGGCGCTGTGGGCCGGCGGCCAGCGCCCCGGCCTCTATACGATGCGAAACGTGCTCGGATTCGACGATTAATTCCGGCGCAAGCCGATCCGCGTTACGGCGATCCCCGCCAGGATCAGGCCCAGCGCCATCGCGGCGCGGGTCGAGGGCTGCTCGCCCAGGAAGATCACCCCCCATAGCACGCCGAAAGTAGGGATCAGGTAGTTGATGAGGGAGAGAAACGTCGCGCCCGTGCGGCCCAACAGCGCAAAATAAACCAGAAAGGCCAGGGCCGTCGGGAACAGCCCCAGCACGGCCACGGCACCCAGAGATTCAAGCGAGGGATCGAGTGTCCAGGGCCGGTCTATCAGCAGGCTCATCGGCAGGGACAGGGC
>SDBV01014115.1_pt1 | contig 10091 bp, 4 predicted proteins | sample 2277081 | NCBI WGS metagenome assembly SDBV01 (sample SAMN10402039, study PRJNA504765) | marine sediment metagenome | isolation source: marine sediment core GS10_PC15, 223 cmbsf | place: Arctic Ocean: Southern Knipovich Ridge | collected 2010 | reverse complement strand
CAGTTAGTAACCGACGATGATTTACAATATATTATTGGACCAGAAGTTGGTGATAATGTTAAGGAGAAAATGAAGAAGTTGCCAGACTTTGAATTATGGCCTAATTTGTCTGTCGAAGGGCTCATAGTCGAAGATGTAGTAGGCCGTGATAACTTGTGGATACGAGATGCAGCCAGGGAATTTAAAATTGCTGCGCTAGTTAAACATACTATCGGCGAAATAGGCCTCATAACTAGCTCGCCAAGCGGCGATATAATTATCATATCCTCTATATATCTTCGCCACGGCGTTGGCCAGCCAGTAGCCCCTGATTCATCGGTTATGCAAACTGTGTTATATACTGACCATGAAATGGAGATTATTAATGAGGTGCTATCCGGTCCAAGAAAGAGATCGGGGGAAGTAGGGGCTAGACTCTCCGGTAGTTAAAATAGGTTAGTAAGATCAACATTTAGCAACGCTAAATGTTGAATTCGAATTTAGTTAATATTCGGCTACTAAAATAGCCAGTTATTTTAATCCAATAATTATGGCTGCTTTTGCTAGAGGCAGCCAATGGGGTGAAGCTAAGCCTCTTCTGGAAAGAGGGGTTACCATCAAGCTGAACGATGATAGTCAAATTGAGCTTAATCGAGAAATAGCTTCCAAGTTTGAGACAATTCGAACTGTAATTGGATATGGCGGGATAGAAGTCGGAAAAAAGGAGGACATAATTAAAATCTTCGATTATCCAGCCCAATATGTTCGCCACTATTTCCAATTGGTAGAGAAGATTGATGAGAAAAAAGAACTGCCTAATATCCATTTCACTCAACTATTCGACTTCTTCCTTGTTGCTCACCTAATGGGTAATGAGACTAGTATGACTAATTTGGCCGACTATATCTTCGCTACAGCACTAGCCAATCAGTCAGCTACAAAGGAGGTAAGGGCAGCGATGAGAGAAATCTATTCGAGTTATCCGGCCGGACCGAAGCGATTCATTATGAATCGATTAGCTAAACTGAACCATACCATTTCGCTGAAGAGTTTGCGCAATCTAGACATGAGATTTATTAATGATGTCCGTCCAATTGCCGCTATTGATAATCAGGGCAGAATAGTGACAAGGGAACTTTCAAAGACAACTAAAAAATGGCTTTACTATGACGAGACTGATCCTCAGCGAGAAAAATTAATTAACCACCTGCAAGACAAAGAAATTATCGATGGAATACAAATAGGCGGAGGAACTAACCAAGGAATAACAGTTGTTACTCGGCATTATGATCAGAATAGCAAGAAATATGTCCTCTATGGATATCCTCCCGGCCAGTTGAAGGGTAAACATCTAATTTCTTTTGACTCCAGTTTTAAATGGGAAATATTCCCATTTGCTTCCAGGTTTAAAATGGAAAAAAGGATTTCAGGTATGTATGGAGAGAGAAATATATGGATATATGATTTGGCCGACGGGTCTCTAATTTTTAGCTATATCGGTCTATTTTCCTCAAATTATACTACCGATGATAGTGGTCGATATTTCTTGATCACTAATACTAATATGCAAACATCGCCGGACCATATCGAGGCCAAATTATTCAGCGTTGGTGAAATGGTTCGTGGGACAAATGGTAAACTCACAAGACAAAACAGGAAATTATTTGAGGTTAAAATTCCTGGCCATGATTACGACGAGAGCATAGTAGATTCTTATCGGCGATTAATTTACATTTTTGATTACTATTCCCACCGAACTCAAATGCCCCTTCGAGCTGGAGAAGAGGAAATTTATCAGGGCGGTATCAGGATACTTTTAGTAATCGACTTTTCGGGCCAAGTGCTGCACCGATATATATACTGGGGGGTGGTAAATATTTTTCCTAGCGCCAAGCATTTGCTAACTAACGAATTTGGCAGGGGTATGCCAATCTTAAGGCTCAAATTCGCTAGATTATTCAGTGAAAGGGATTTGCAATATATTTTCAGACAAGAAGCTGTTAGTAATGAGGTCAGCCAGGAAATGAAGAAATTGCCAAACTTTGAATTGTGGCCTACCACATCTGTTGAAGGGATTGCAGTCGATAGTGTGGGGCCTGATAACTTATGGATACGAGATGCAACTAAAGGATTTAAAATCGCGGCCTTGGTCAAGAAAAATTATGGGGAAGTAGACCATATAACTAGCTCGCCGAGTGGTAGTATAATTGTTCTACCACCCGGATATGTTCCGCCGGGAGCCCTACATATTTCATCGGTCATGCAAACTGTTCTATATAGCGATCATGAGCTGGAGATTATTAATGAAGTGCTATCTGGACCGACAAAGGGGTCGGGGGAAGTGGTGGCCGAGCCCTTTGGGAGTTAAATAGAGATCAAATAGAATCAACATCTAGTATTGCTAGATATTGATAGGTAATTTAATTAATATTAGACTATTAAAGTCCATTATCGATTTTAATTGGCTGATTATGGATATCCTCACTGCCAGGAAGTTTGACACTTCTCCCCTCCCTCTTACTAAACCTTTACTGAAAAGAGGGGTCACTATTCAGCTCGATGACGAGACTCAAATTAAACTTAGTCGGGAAGTGGCTTCGAAATTAAATACCGTTCGATCGGCAATTGATTACCTCCTTAATATTAAAGGGAAGACGGAGGATGAGGCTTATCAGACGATTATTCCAGTTACCTATTATCCAGCCCAATATATTAGACGATATTTGGAACTAATGGCCAAAATTGATAAGAGGGAGCAGTTAGCTAACATCCGACTCTCTCAACTCTTCGGTCTATTCCTTGAGGCGATGTATATGGGCAATGAGACCAGTATGACAAATCTGGCTGATTACATTCTAGCTACAGTCTATGCCAGTCGTGAAATGGGAGATGATATGAAGAAAGAAATAAAGAGATTGTATTCGGCCGGGCCAGCCGAACCCAAGCGATTTATCATGCGACGACTAGCCGAATTAAACCGAACTGTTTCAGTGAAGAATTTTCGCAATATTAATTTCAGCGGCTGGTCACTTGAGGTAACTGCGCATATCACCAAAGATTACCTAGCTGATGAACCAGCTGATCGGCTAGCTATCGACAAATGGGGGAGAATTACCGCCTCACTATTAACCAAATATCGCAAGCGTTTTTATGAGGAGAACAATCTTCAGCGTGAAAGTTTAATCAACCAATTTTTAATTAAACATAAGTATGATCAGCCAATAGTACGAGTAGGAGGAATGACTGATCAAGGAGCGACAATTATCACTGCCTACTCTGAACGACAAAGTGAGATTTTGGGTCGCTGGTCAATATTTAGCCGTAGGCCACACGTAGATGTTTGGCGCTACACAGTCTACCTGCCAGGTCAATTGAGCGGTAAATTACTAAGTGGTATAATTGGCCGGAAGTATGAGTGGAAAATATTGCCCTTAGCACCCAGGCTGAAAATTGAATTTTCTAATCTATATGATATTTTGCAGCAAGCTGATAACTTGCTAAAGACTGATAAATTGGATGAATTACTTCGAGAAAGGATTGAATACTGGAAGGAATTCAGAATATATGATTTAACTAATCAGACCCTACTTTTCACTTATCATCTGGGCTGGGATATGGTAGAGGCCATTGATCACTTCGGGAAATATGTAGTTATAATTTTTAATATAATTCGTGGGGGAATGGTTATAGAATTATTCGATATCGAAGCTAATAGTCCATCGAAGAGCAAACGAATATCTAGAACAATTGTTCTTCATCATAAAGCGGAGAGGTGTATAATTGATCCCTACCACAAACAATTATATATCTTTGATAAGGGTCTGATTCGTAGGCAAGGATTTCAACATGAGATGGATGTATCGATAATTTTAGTGATCAATTTCATGGGCCAAGTTCTTCACAGATATGTCTTCCCCGGCGAGTTGGATTTGTATCCAAGAAGTAAAGAGATTATTTCAGCTGAAGCACTGTGGCTAGATGTTACCCGTGAGCAAAATCTCAGAGGACGAGGATTGTTATCGGCGGAAGATTTAAAACAGATTAGATTACCCCGCGACGTCACCCGTGGCGGCCATCTTGACTTGATGAGTATGGATATTTTACGTCTGCAAAAGGCGGCCAAGTTACCACGCTATGAACTGTGGCCAGTCATCTGGCCAACACAAACTACGGATAGTTCAGTTAGTCTGCCAGATGATATTCTTCATTCATATAAGCATAAGGGAGTCTGGCTGAGAGAGGTTAGTGATGGCTTCAGGCCACTAGCTTTACTCCAGGAGAGCCCTTTTTCGAATCAATCTTGGGTGGGGCAGGTTAATTTAGACCAAGTGATAATGTCGCCGGGTGGTGACTACGTTTTGCCAGTCAAAAGATTGAGGATTGAATCCCCACTACCATTAATTAAAACTGTAGTTTATAGTGAAGGGGATGTAGAGCTTATTAATGAAGTATTATCTGGTCCAGCTAAGAAGTAGGGGGAGGACATAGCCGAGCCTTCTGGCAGTTAAAGCAAGTTAAAAAAGTCAACATTTAGCAAGGCTAAATATTGAATTGTAATTTAGTTAATATTCGGCTATTAAAGGTAATCTCCCATTCTATTGGAAGAATTGGTCTAGATTCTGTTAGACTAAATCTAATCTGGAGCCGACGAACATGGGGGAAAAGCCGGCCAATCTCCGCCTATCTCAGCTTTTCAAGCTATTTGCGAATGGCTGGGAAGAGAGAAATGAGCCTAGTCTGACCCATTGGGCCGATCTGATTTTGGCCACCATTCTAGCTAACCAATCTATGTCAGAAGTAGTAAAAGATGCTACACAGCAAGTTTATCGAAAGTTATCAGATGGAGCCAAGTCCCACCTGAGACAAAGGTTGGCTGTCCTGAGCCAAATTATCTCTCTGAGGAACGTACGGAATATCAATTTCCGGAATTGGCCCACTGATATTGTAATCCAGATTAAAGGTCACGTCAGTAGAATTCGGGCTAGTGATAGCCTGGCCATCAGTAACGAGGGTAAATTAGTTACGGCCTCAAACGATTTCAAGCTTTATGATGAAACCAATCCTCAACGGGAAAGAGAGGTTAACCTATTAATGTCAGAAACCGATTATTCACCAGCTGTCCAATTAGGCGGGGTAAATAAAGAGGGAGTAACCGTTTTACTTTCACGACTCAGTTACACAACGCATAATGTCGAATATAGGGCCTATTTTCCAGGTCAGGCCGAGAGTAAAGCCCTAACTTGGCTCGAGGAGGTATTGAGTTCTGCGGCTGAAGGCTGGTACCTATTTCCTCTGGCGTCTAAACCCTATAACCGAAGCGGAATGGCCAGGTTGTATATCAGAGGCGAAATGTTAAGTGAGAAAGCTGAGGCCAGGAATCTATCTGTCAGTGATGAACTGGATAAGTCTCTCAGATTCGGCCAGGGAATTGATTCATATCCAACTGGTCAAATATATGATTTGGCTAGCGGCCAGCTTCTGTTTACCTACATCTTAGCTGACAATATGGCTTATATTGACGATTTCGGTCAGTATGTGGCTATTATAACTAATATGCAGGGAGAAGGAATGGTAGTTGAATTATACCAAGTAGATAGGGCCGGAGATAAACGGCTCTTCCGCATATTGATCCCCCTTTACACAGTCACTGAATGCACTATCGATCCTTATCACCGACTGATTTATATTCATGATCTTTATCATCTGGTAATTGATAAGCCTGGAGAGGAACGGGAGGATATAAATGTGTTATTGATCGTTGATTTTAAGGGGCAAATCCGGAATAGATACATCTATACCGGTGTTATGCGTTTTCATCCCACCGCCAAATACCTCCTAAGTTATGAGAGGAAAAAATACGATGTTTACAAAAATCAAGCTAACCTGGTAAAAGAAATAGAACGCTTTAGAATTCAACTGGCTGATCTGCTGGCTGATCTACAATATGGTACTCCCGGCTACAAAGTCGGAATTTTGAAAGCTAAATTGAGCATGAAGGAGACGAAAAAATATCAGACTCCTCTCCAATTGCCCGACTATCAGGTATGGATAGATTTACCTTTGTCAGGGTTCGATGCAAGAGGCCTAAAATCAAGTGTAGAACAACTTAACCGAGTCTTGATTAGAAACGTTAATGAGGAATTTCAAGTCGAAGGCCTAGTTAAAGAACTTGATTATGACTTACATCCTTTTGTCAGGAGGGTTGATACGGTGAATTCACCCAGTGCTGATTATTTTATGTTAGCTGGCTCAGAAAAGAGCGGCAATATATTGCCTATCACACAAGGAGTTCTCTACACTGATAATGACGCCACGATCATCAAGGATATATTAGAGGTTCCTCCAGGCTCAATTTAGCTGTGTGAGTAAAGGCTGTCTATTAAGTGATGCGGTTTTCCCCTATTATCCGGCATTATTATACCCCTATTTTATGGTAAGGGAAGAAGCGATAGCTGAAAAGGAAAATATTATGCGAACCTGTGCCATTGTGGGTCGCCTCCCTCAGAGCTAATTTAGTAGAGTGAGTCCAATTTGGGGAGAGATATTGAATCGCAAATTAGTTAATTTGTTATTGTTAAAGTGCTTGCTCTAACAATAATTATGTCCGCCTATGATCCAGGTGAGTTTGACAGACAAAAAACGAAATTAGGATCTCCCAGCAAGTCTCAATTGACCGAAGATGTGACCATTGAGCTTGAAGATGACAGTGAAATCAAACTTAATAAAGAAGTGGCCTCTAAATTGGAAGCGGTTCGAGACGTTATTTCAGACATTGGCCGCTATGATATGGCCGTTCCTTTCACTAGCTATCCACCAGAGGATATCAGATTATACCTCAAGCTAATGAAGAGAATTGATAAGAGAGAGGCCTTGGCCAATATTCGACTGACTCAACTATTTAAGCTAATTAACGTTGCCGAGTATTTGGGTAATGGGCTAAGTGTTGACAATTTAGCTGATTATATTCTGGCTACCACCCTAGCTGCCAGGAATATGAGTAAGGAAGTGAGGAAGGCGGTTCAAATTAATTATCAGCAATTAATTTCGCCACTAATTAATGATCTCATCATGGATGGGTTAGATGCCCATCTTCAGTCCATATCAGTCACTAAATTACGTTATCTTAATCTGAATGGTTGGAATATATTTTACCAACAAGAGGGGGCGATAGGAAATGATAGGGATATCAGAGACCGCCTGGCCATCGACGAAGAGGGCAGAATAGTGGCTTCCTTACTAACCAAAAACAATATGGAGTGGCGATTTTATGACGAAACTAATGCTCAGCGAGAAAAAACAGTTAATCAATTCATTACTAAAGATACATCTAGGTACAACAGGGTCCGAATTCGAGTTGGAGGGATGACTGAGAAAGGAATAATCGTTATTGCCGGACATCTTGACTCATATTTGGGCTGGTATATACATACTATTTATTTTCCTGGGCAACCAGGCCGAAGTTTAAATCATCTTATTACTGGTAAGTGGAGGATATTTCCTCTGGCTCCGAGATTAGAAGTACTAGCTTCATTGACTGGTTCTGAGCAAGACGATTTAGATGACCTAGACCAGTGGGATAAAATACTCAGATCGCTATCTATTGACATTAAATTCAAAATTTACGATTTGGCTAGTGACCAAATGTTATTCAATTTTGGTCTTCGAGAGAGAGACGTCTATACTGATGATCTGGGCCGCTATCTAGTAGTGATTACCAATTTCATCAGGGAAGGGATGGTCATTGAGCGGTTCTTGATTGACCAGAAGACAGTTAAAGGTCAATCCGATAGTTTCAAGAAACGAGTAAGCCGTATGTCGATAAGAGGGCATTTTGCCAATAACTGTGTGATTGATCCCTATCGAAAATTGCTCTATGTTTTTGATCGAGAAGGCAAGGAGATCAAAAAGGAGGGATTATGGACTTGGGCGGGCGGGATAGAAAGTACCACACTCTATCGAAAGGCCTCTATCCTCCTAGTGATCACTTTTGGAGGGAAAGTCCTCCATCGATATATCTATATTACTGAGTTGAGTCTTTATCCTACCGCTAAACATCTGATTACCGTCGAGAGCAAACTAACTGAGGATCGAACCGGACTAGGGAGGAATTTTATTAAGGATGATCTGGCTGAATTGGAAGCTGAAGATTTACAGCGTATCGGCTGGAATGTTAACTTTTCCAGAAAAGATAAATTCAATTTAGTAGATCAGAATATAGTCGGTGTTGTAGTACCACCTTATGAGTTGTGGCCAGCCGTTTTTCCGGAAGTGGACTTGTCCAACATAGAGCTGAATGATTATGGACTTTATTTGGACCAGTATCGGGGAGTATGGATCAGAGATGTAACCGACGGATTCAAGCCTCTAGCTCTAATTGAAAATTGGGTTCAACATAATGCTAATATCGTTAGTTCACCTTCGGGCGATTACATTTTTATCGGACATCAAAAGACAAGACATCCATTATCAGCGCGACCAGTCATAGTTCAAACCTCATTGTATAGCCAGAAGGAGGTTCAGATTATCAGTAATCTACTAGAGACTTCAGCTGGCTAATTGCGGCAGATGTAATAATATCTAGGATAATATCCTAGATATTATTACATCCGCCGCTTGCTTGAGCATGCACAATATATAATAGGTGAGGATGAACCAGATAAGGCCTTTGATCAGATTTTGCCAGTGAAGGAATATCCAGCTAAATATGTCCTGCAGTATTTGGCACTAATGGATAAAATTGATAATAGGGCTAAGCTGCCTGATGTTCATCTGTCGCAATTATTCGATCTCTACTTTATGGCCCGTTTCCTAGATAACACTTTAAGTATAACTAATTTACCAGATTACATCTTTGCTACTATTAGGGCCAATCAATCTATGCCAGAGGATATAAGGAAAGCGATAAGTCAGGCCTACCTAAGACTGCCGATCGAAACGAGAAGGAATATAATGAGACGACTGGCCGAGCTAAATCAGACCTTATCCCTGAAGTTTGTCCGCAATATAGTGCTTAGTCCTAACTTCCGTGGGAATCCTGGGCTCATTCGTGGTTTAGGTCTTAATAACCAAGGAGAAGTTACCTTAAAATTCCATAATTTAATAGTTAACGGCCGATTGCTTTCATGGCTCTATGATGAAACCAATCGGGCGAGGGAAAAAATGATTAATTCAATATATACCGCTCGACCAGTTACGAGGGTTAAAATTGGGGGCGTAACTGAACGAGGTATAACTATTGTTGAGATGCGTTCCCGAGTAGCAGAACGACATATGGTCGAACATTTCGTCAAATATCTCGTCAAATATCTTCCGGGCCAATCAGAGGGAAAATATCTAACTAGGATTAAAGAGGGCGACCACTGGCGATTATCCCCCTTTGGTTCTAGATTAGTGGTCAAAACGATGAGAGAAACGATGAGAATATATGATGTTGATAGTAATATGCTAATCTTTCAGAAAGAGTTGCCTCACCTGCAAATCTTTCGTCAGGACCCACATCTCACAACTTATTCCCGTTTAAATCTGATCCAGCTGGATGATTGGGATCGTTATTTACTCATCATTTATACAACTCCCATGGGGGGTGAAATAGTTGAATTATTTGTCGTAGATCAAACTAGCCCTGGAACAAGTTATGAAATACCTGGGGGGAAACGACTCTTCGAACTAATATTGGTTGGCCATCAGATCGACAAAGCAACTATTGATCCATACCGACGGTTAATTTACTTATTCGAAGAGGATGCGATTATTAATCTGTCAAAAGAAACTGATGAAAAATTTGTAATTGATGAACTAGTTGATGTGATATTTGTTATCGATTTCGCGGGCCAAGTTCAACACCAATATATCCACATGGATAAAGTACTACTTTATCCAACCGTTAAACATTTAGTATCTCATGAGCGGGAGGCTGGAAAAATAATTAAAGCAACAGAGGTTATAAATCCGCCAACCAAAGGTGAAAAAGTTGGTCATTTGACTCCGGCAGTTCTCCCGCTGATTGAAATATGGCCCCATCCCCCGCCAACCAGACATCGGAGGCGTTTGACCGTGGTATATAATAACTTCTGGATTAGAGTTGTGAGTAATGGCTTTAAGGTTAAAGCCAT
>SDBV01014113.1_pt1 | contig 10092 bp, 7 predicted proteins | sample 2277081 | NCBI WGS metagenome assembly SDBV01 (sample SAMN10402039, study PRJNA504765) | marine sediment metagenome | isolation source: marine sediment core GS10_PC15, 223 cmbsf | place: Arctic Ocean: Southern Knipovich Ridge | collected 2010 | reverse complement strand
CCAATTCCTCGAAAAAAGGGTCTATGAATTCGCGGCGTACCTGGGTTTCATTGTAAATGCCTTTTTTATACGATTCCAGATTATTATCAAACGTCTCGGTTAATTTTTTGATTCTGTCAGGTATATTCATGTTTCATGACCTACTTTGTTGCTGCATAACGACCTTTTGAGCTGCTTCGCCGAGGCAATAGCAGTGACAGTTTATCCGTTTAAAACCACTTTTACCAGTATCAGGCTCGAAGTCTGCTCCAAAAGTCAGGTTATGTTTTTTTTCTTATCATCTTTTTCTTCTAAGCAGTTTAGATAATGCTGCTTTTAATGTTTTCATCCAAATAGTTATTGTTTTTTTATTTTCTTCAATTTTCTCTTTAAACCATCAAATCTATCAATTTCTTCTTTGAGATTATTGGTATCTGGTTTCTTATAGGAATATTTATCACTATGAGAATGACCCTCCATATACTTGCAACAATGATTAAAGTTATCTATTACTTCATCTCTAATTTGCTCATCAAAATAGACACTTGATAGGCTATCAACACTAACCCTCTCATTAAATCGCTGAACAACGCCCCCGAAAAGGTCAAAAATTACTAATGCTTCATAACTGGTTCGTAATGCGGCAAATCCATTCTTAATGTTTATTTCTCTTTCTTCCGGTTGACATTTGATAGCCTTATTGTAAAAAGCCTGGGCTTTGACAGATTTTTTATAAGATTTCTCAAAGGAAGGAGTATTTCTCAAGTGAATTATTCCGGGTTTCCCGTTTAAATTTTCTATCCAATGGCATTCAAAATTTACTTTAAGTTCTTCACAATACCCGATAATACTAGATAAGAAGACCAAGTCATGCGTAAAAATCAAAACTTGCCTCTGCTGGCCTTCTTTTACCAACCGTTCTGCTATATTGCTTTTTCTTTCATCATCAAGGGAATTAACGGGATCATCAAAAACAATCCCCCTATTTATTTCTGAAAGCTGAATTTCTGAAAGAAAGTCAGCCATTGATATCGCTCGTTGCTCTCCTTCACTCAATATTAGTGATGGCAACCTGTCTCCTATTTTAAATTCTCTGTATGAACTTCCATAACTACCAGAATGGAGAAGTTCTATGTCAAAATGTGCATTTAAAGCATTACATTCTTCTGTAAACTTATCCTGATAGGCTTGTCCAAAATATTTCTTTGACAGCTTTTTCCCTTTCTCCGTAACCGATCTAGGATTAAACTTATTCAGTTTATTTTCAGCTTTGCTAATCCATTTCAAATCATCAACGTGCTTTTCGATTTCCTCAATATGTGCCGATAATTTTTCCTTATGATTTAGATATGTAATTTCGTCGTCAACTCTGGTTAATTCTTGATCAACATCCTTTTCATTCAATTCCTTAATCTTTTCGGATATTGCGGAATCAATCTCAGAAAGATTTATAATCTCAATTTTATATGGTTGCAGTTCAATAGGCTTTTGTTTGATAAAATCATTTTTAATATTTTTGCATAGTACTTTTTGCGTTTGTAAACTCTTTATTAAAGTTTTATAGGTATCATAATAATTTTTCTTTACCCATTCCGTAAGAACATTGTCTTCCGGAAGGAGAGTGAATTCGATTTGTTCATACTGATCTCTATGTTCATCAATTACCTCTTTTGATTTCCTCGCATCTTCTTCGGCTTTACTTTTAATGAATGCCCAGTAACTTTTTATTAGTTTAACCTCATTTTCTTTTAAAGGTTGCTGGCAAAGCAAACAGTGGTCTCCGTGTTTTGGATATTTTTCTTTATCCTGTTTATTTGCAAACGCTTCTGCGGCTTCAATGAAAGTTTTCCATTCTGGTGAACCAACATTCTTTACCTTATCCGTCTTAAAGTTCTCAATTCCTTCTTTTTTTGCGGATTGTTGTTTAATATTATAGTCAGAAATAGATGTGTACAGTTCTTTAATCTTTTCAGCCGTAAAAAATGAGTTGTTAGCGATAATGTCCATAATTAATTTAGTAACCAGTCGCTGAATTGTCTCAAGATCTTTAATTTGATCATCTTTATTTTTTTTGATTCCGTTAAGTTCGATTTTCTTTTCTTCAAGCTTTGTCCTTTTCTCTTTGTCTTTATCCGTGAATGGAGTATGCTTTGTAAGATCATTTATTTTAGTTATGAAAGAAAGATCTTCAATCATTTTTTTTATCTTAGAATCCCCATCAAAAAGAGAAGTAAAGTCTTTAGGCCTTTTCTTTTCGGATATTTCGCTATTCAGCTTATCTTTTACGACTGTGTAGGATGAGATTAGATCAGCGAAAAAATCCAATACCTTTGGTCTAAAAACGAATTCCTTTTTGTCATTGAGATGAACTAACACACTTTTGCGATCAAAAATAGAAAATTGCTGAAATTCAGATTTTCCAGAATTGTCAGGATATTTTAGTGAGTATTTTATTCCAGCAGATTGAAAAACGAATTCACAAGAAGGTGGTTTATGCCTGCTTTCTTTTTTTATATTTGGGATAATATCTTTATCACTTGATCTTGAAAAGAAGGCATTATTCAAGAGACGGATATAGCCTGTTTTGCCCGAACCAGTCGCTCCGTAAACTATCGTAACATTTGTTGACAATTCAATACTCTGATCTTCCGAAAGAGCGTTGACTCCTTGCAAGTTTTTAATTTCGCTTAAAACTAAATCATCTTTGAAATCAAGTTCTTCATCTTCGGATAACTCGATATTTATTACAGAACGATTAGCTATTTTATCTTTTAGCTCGTTGTCTTCTTTAAAATAATCGAGTGCAACATTATAGTCCTCATCTTCTAAAGTCGTGTCAGCAAGAAGTTTTTTTGCGAGATGTTTTGCCCAATAAGGTAATGAATTAGAAAAAGATATTATTTCAGTATTTAGTGTATTGCTTACTTTTATATTTACTTTATTAGATTCGTTCATTTTTTATTACCCTTAAAAACGTAACGTGAAGCTGAGTTGCCGCGCCGATCCATATAGCACGATCCGATTAAATTAATGACCCTATGCGATCGGGCCGGAACCTGCGTGGTCAACTCCAGCGTCGTGTTATGTTGCATTAAATTAAGACGGCCACACCTTTATAGCTAATTCGGCCAATAGCTTCTGCCTCTCTTCAATTCTCTTAAAGTTCCAATCCTTTTGCCGTCCAATACTTTTCGTAAGCAAAAGAGACGAGCCCATATAGTATTGCTTTTTTTGTTTAAAACTCTTTGAACCCAAGCTTCTATTGCTTTTATCTAGTAAGCACAAATTCCCGATTCGATATTTATAATCCTCAATGTTTTTGGATGCATCGTGAAACAAATCGCTCCACTCTTGACTTGGATTCTTGGGCAAAATATGTTCAACTGTCAGAGAGATATCCGGTTTGAATTCAGACATTGTCCCCCCCTGGCGATTCGCTTCGATTTCTAACTTATAAAGAATGAAATGAGCTTTCTTTGCAGTCCTTTCTTGCTTAAATAGAAAGGAATCTCTAAAGGCACTATCAGAAGGGAAGATATCATCTAATTCTTTTGCAGCTTTTGATGCCTTCGTTACTAATCCATCTGAGATCTTTTTGGCGAGTCTTGCACAGCCTATCTCTAAAAGACCTGTTCTTCCGCCCATAATCAATTGATATCTAACGATAAGCACTTCTAGAAATTTAAGAAGCTTTCCCATTTCCACTTGATTAAATCTATCAAGGGCCGCAAGTATAATCGGTGGCAATTGCTTTGAATCAATAACGTAAAGGGCATCTATTGCACCCTTGACCTCCTTTGAAAAGCTTGTCCAGAGATTAGAGTTTGATATATAGATTTTTTCATATTGATCAGATGCTTTCACTAATGCAGACGAAAGTTGACTGACACTTTCCCATGTTTTATGTGTCTTTTTTAGGGTATTAAACAATTTAGAAGTCTGAATGCGTCCAAATCTCGAGGTCCAAAATACTTTCAGAAAGTCTTCTGAACTACTTAGAAGCAAATTTGACATCATTTCTGTCCAATTATTCTGCAATAACTGCAAGTTTATTTGACTTTTTGCCTTTCCAAAGAGGTAGTTCTTTACAAGATCAAGAGCACTCAATTCCAGTCCTCTCGCATTAAGTGTCTCAAATACTGTATATGCATTTGCTTCATTAGGAACAACTAGGCGCACGACTTTTATATTGTCTCTTATGTACTTAACCATTTGTAAGAGGTGCTTCTCTGTTATGTAAGCAGATCCATTTACTGATGTAGCTATTTCATTTATCTTATTTCTACAATAAATAATTCCCTTGAAAAGGTCATAGTTAGGATCATAGCGGCTAATCTCGCTCGCCTCTTTTTCGATTTCATCAATTGGCTTTTCATTGATTACATAGTCATAGAAAACATGGTTATTATTTGCATTCAATTGCATCCGCGGTTGTAGATCCTTTTCGCCATATTCTCTAACTCCAATGAAATCACCCTGAAGCTTCTCGGAATCATCTATTTTACCATGCTGGTTTAACCAGCTCCTAATAGATGAGAGGATCATTGTTGTCGTTACTAGCCTTTGTTGCCCATCTAGAATGTTGTAGGAATCCTGCTTCTCTCCGGGAATAAATACCATCAAGCCCAAGAAATACTCGCTACTGTTTTCTGCAATAGCTGAAAGAATATCATTCAACAGTTGTTCTATTTCGTCCTCAGTCCAAGAATAGTCTCTTTGATGATGAGGTACGACATACCGTACGCCCTCTGAGAGCAGGCGACCGATACCGATTGTAGGCGTGTTCAAAGTGGTCATTTAGGTTTTCTCTCCTCCACATGAAACATAAAACATAGTTTTAACCTGCAAGCGGGCTTGACCCGCTTGCAGGTTGAAAACAATGTTACGTTTTATATTTTATTAAACAATTTCTTAACTTGTTCCTTAACTTTATCCAAAGCTACTTTCATATCATGTGTTTCATCCCAACCCAAACCATACTCACCTCTACAAGTTGCAACAGGTCTTAATGTTAAGTAATCAATAAATGTTATGCTAACAACTGATTCATCAGGATTTTGTGTTGCTGAGTACTTTACAAGTAATAAAGCATCCTTATCTTCTTCAGATAAGTTGTTTATTTCTTTTTCTCCAATCATTACTAGACTTGAACTAGCTATAATGTCATAAATTCTTATATCCATATCCATCAATAAAGGAGAACCCGTATATCCCATTACCTCGCTTATCGAGGCAAATTTATATTTCTCAATATTTGCTGAATCAGATACAACGTAATTACTTGTTGTTAAACATGAGGAAAAAAGCAATGCAGAAATGACTACTACTAAAAATGACTTATACCTTGTTTTTATAATAACTCCTTGCATAGTAATGTTTCCCCTTAACCATATATTTTTTTGTTTGTTAATATTATATCTTCCATAATGCTTTTTTCATAATCGCTAAGTTCTTGTCCTTTTTGAATTTTATCAGAAATAGAATATAGTTCACTGTCAGCAGAACCTTGTTTGCTTTCGTTTATTACATCCAGAGCAAACTTTAGAGTTTTACCTTTAAGAGGTGCTCCCGCAGAAATCCTCCGTATTACATGACCACATTTAGCACCAATACTTCTCTTTTGATGTTCATCCCGAGTATCAAAGAAAGTATCCCCTTTTGTGACATCCATTTTTCTTGCTCCTTCTGTTTCTTCTTTACCAATTTGCCGCCCTATAGGCGGTCAACGCCCCGGTTAACTTGCTTGAGAAGCGAAGCGACGAAAGTCAAGTTCAATCGGATGTTAGGTCGCGCGGTACGTATCCTACATTCCATTGCCTAGACGCCACATACTGTCCGAAACTCATTCATTTTATAGATTACTGCTTCTGTAATAGCGAATCGATCTTCTATATCGATCCAGGAATCAATATCGCCTGACAAGAAGATCATCTTTGAGTTTGGCAATAAGATCGGCGGAATGAATTGCTTTTTGACCAATGCCATGTATTCCCTCAAGCCAATTCCGAGTACGCCACGATGTTCAAAGACTTCCATGCCATAGCTGAGCAAGCTCCTTGCATAGTCTGCGAAGGGACCATCGATTATTTGATTTGGCAGTCTCGCCATTTGCTTTACGCATAATTCTCGAATTGATTTTGGGTCCGGAAGAGAAGCTTCACTCAATGCTCTTTCCGGAAAGGGGTTCTGCGTTGCAGTTGAATTGGCGCCGTTGCAGACGAGCGACAGGAATGCATAGCCTCTATCGTGCTCCTGCTTGAGATATGTTTCAACCTCGCCTATGAAATCAAGTTGGCTTGGTCTTTTCATTTTCAAGATCAGCTCTCTTGGGAGATTCAAGCATAGAGCCGCAATCTGAGCGGAAGTATCGAAAACAGGTGGAGGATCAACAATGTCAGTATAGTTCGACACGGCATGAGCTGCTACAGAATACCTAGCCAGCTCAGCATTATACACAAAGTTGCCATATCGCTCAGTTTCTATTTGTTCCATTGCGCGATTTTGGGATTCGTCCGGAAGTCTATTCAGTAGCACAATATCTGCAAACATCTCAGAGGCCATGGCTCCCGTCTCTAGAAGAGAGACGATTGAAAAGGGACACCTGCATATCTGATCGCCTGCTTGGTTCAGGAACCTTGTAAATACAATTCGCCTATCCAACCTTGGCTTTCCATCATAGTCGAATCTATGCCCTACTGACAAACCCCATTTCCATGGTTCCGGGGATGTTCTTACTTGAGGATCGACGGCCATTGTGGTGTAATAGGTATGTAGAAAGGTTCTTTCGGCCTCGTTGAAATACTCCATTATCGGTGAAAAACTATCTGGGTCGTTGTTTATTCGCGAATTGCATGCGTTATAGAACCGTACCAAGTGCTCCTGTCCCCACAGTGTACCAATGCAGTCGAACCAATGCCTAAGCTCATGGCAGATGAGTGGCAAAACCCGCAACTCTGCTTGTTGGTCGTTTTGGTCAAATGCCTTAGCAAAATCATTCTCGTCGCAAGCGAAGCTTTGTATGAACTGGTATTCTTCACGGTAGCATGCAAGCGCGCTCGTATTCGGGACCATAGCTGCCGATATTGTATCCTTGCCGGGCTGACGAGCAAGCGTCTTTGGATGTAGCATGCATTCTTCTCCTTTTCGCCACGTGGGTTCTGATGAGATCATACCGGATTTGCCTCTTGCGCGACCTAACGTTTGGCATCAGCGGCGGCGCGGAGCGCCGTCCGTTGCATGCCGTTGTTAGGCGCCGCTCATCGTTCCTGACTGCGCCACCGTTTCACTATTGCATCAACATCTAGGTCTTCCGGACCGTCCTTCCATTTGTTGTAGAAGTCGATGTCGTCGCTGTTTGGCTTGGGACTCGGTCTCTCGAACTGCAGCCGAGTCGGAAGCGGAACCGCCTCGCCAAGGACGAGTGCTTCGCCTCGCCCAAGTCCAGCAAGGACACTCACCAAATCGCCCTCGCTTTCGGGTACAAGCCTCCGAACATATGCCTGATCGTCCGGGTTCGTGATTCGCAGGCATATGAATGTACCGCATTGGGCGAGCACAGTTTCTGAGACCTCGTGCGGCCGCTGGCTGACGATCCCCAATCCGACACCGTATTTCCGACCTTCCTTTGCAATACGTTCCATCGACTTGCGCGAGCCTGTAAACTGGCTCTCGCTCGCGCGCGGGATGTACGCGTGCGCTTCCTCACATATGAGAAGGATCGGAAACTCACGGTACTCTGGATTCCAGTAGTTGAACTCGAAGGCCAAGCGGCCGATCTGCGCCGCAACTGTGGGGCGAACATCGAATGGCACCGAAGAGAGATCAATCACCGTCACTTGAACCTTCGGGTCACCAAGGCCGACAAAGTCTCTCAGCAGACCGGACAGAGTGGCCGAGGTAATACGCACCTGCGGCTTGAGCAGAAAGTCGTATCTGGAATCGTTGAGTTTGCTCTCGATGCGCATTAGGAATCTGTCGAAGTTTCCAAACATCGGCCCCTGCCGGTTTCCTACACGCTCAATGTTCTTCTCCTTGACTTTGTTGAGCAGTTCATCCAATGAGAAGTAGATCGGCGTATCCACCGTTACTCTGGGTAGACCCAAGGGCGGAGTTGCGCCGGCGTTTTCGGCTTGGCGACCAGCAAGAAGACAATCGCGGAAGAAGGCAGTCTGGTTCGTCGCCTCCCGCTCACTGTGCTCAATCAACAGGTCGCACAGCTCGGCATAAGTCATAAGCCAGTAGGGGATCTCCAGGTCTCTCGCATCAACATGGCGCACAACCGCTTCATCGAATGCATAGTGCCGGCTTTCGTCTTCCCGCTTCCAGGAATACTCACCGTGCAGGTCGAGAATGATGATGTGCGCCTTCGGCATCTCCGCCACCGCCTTCTGTACGACCGAAGCAACCGTCCAGGATTTGCCTGATCCGGTTTGACCGAGAATCGCAAAATGCCTGCCGAAGAGATTGGTGGCGTGCAGCGAGACCTTGATCGAAGGATGGGTTGTCAGCGCTCCAACCTCGAAGCCCTCAGCATGGAACCGCGCAAACATCATCTCGATCTCAGCGGATCCGATAGCGTGAACCTCAGCGCCGGTCGTCGGATACTGACCGACTCCACGCTCAAAGCACCCATCCGGGTCCAGGGAGCCGATCGGCGTGAGCCGCGCCAAGCGCTTTGCGAACGGAAGGCGTGCGCTTTTTTCACCAGGTGTTTCGATTGTCGGGTCGGCGAGCACCTCCTGCTCGGTCATACGAGTCACCATCGCGATGATATTGACTGCGTTCTGTCGGATAGCGACGTATGAACCGATCCTCCCCACGACAATGTCCTCGTCACCGATGGTGACAGTAGGCGCGTGCCCTTGTTCATCCTCCACAAGCGAGGCGGTGAGAGCGTTTCCTTGAACATCGACGATGTATCCAATGACGGTTAGGGCGGGGTTCTGCATGGGTCAGACCTCCTTCGCAATTCGTTGAAAGTTCCACAAGTCGCGATGCCCATCGCCCACATTGCCCTTGAGGGAACAGCGCTTCTCGGTAATCACAATGACGTTACTCTTGGTGCTCCACCGAATCCACGCCGTATCGGAGAGTTCCTTAGTGAATATCAGCACGGTGAAGTCGGTCCTGGCCAGTGCATTCTCGATCACAGCGTTGACGTGTTCGTCGGCAAAGCCATATCCGACGCACAGGAGACGGTTGATCGGCAACCTATCCTGTCCGAGTGCACCACGGAATGTAGACCACAGAGCGGAGTACGGCGGGGTCATGGTGTCGCCCGCCTTCCGACGTTGCGGTGGAATCATCAGGCGTTTCGTATTCTCCGGAATGGTGGATGCAAATGCACATCGGCGGATCTCGTATGTCTCGCACTCATACCAGCCGACGGAGCCATGCAGTTTCAACAACTGAATCGGCTTGGCAGTTTCCTCAAACTGCCTGCCGCGGTGCGTCCCTCGGATACGACCGATCCGCTCTTCGAACACAGCAGGCTCAAAGAAGGCGTGCTCATTGCCCACAAAACCGTCAGAAAGACGTACACGCGCGTGTTCAGCCGCTCGCTCGATGAGGGGGTCGTAGTTAAGATTGAACACTTTTACCGACGGGTCTGGTCGCTGGGCCAATCGCTGCACGAACTCGACATGGTGATCCAGCGACGGAACCAAAGGCCGAAACAACTCAGCAATTGCCGCAGTCACCAAGTGCCGATGCGGTCCCTCGACAGGGCCTCCATCATCAAGCAGGTCGAGGGCATGCTCAATCCCATTTGCGCCCTCATCTATCTTGGCTTGTATTTCATCTCGCCTCTCAGTATCCGTGATGCAATCCTTGATCCTATCCCACAACTCGAGCGCAAGCGGGTAGCCGGTCCCATCAAGGTAAGAGGAGCCAGCACCCAAGAGGTAGCCGACTCGCTGGGCGTTTAGCTGCTCCCTAACCTTGGTTTCCAGTGCATGAATGAAATCCAGTTCCATAGTCATTGTAGTGTGCGCCTAACATATTATATCACCTGAATTCCCTGTATTCTACACCTTTTCCCTTGAAAACACATAACTTATTAAAAAAAGTTATTAAATACAAAAGCAGTAAACTAATTTCCTGCGTATAGATACA
>SDBV01014112.1_pt1 | contig 10092 bp, 7 predicted proteins | sample 2277081 | NCBI WGS metagenome assembly SDBV01 (sample SAMN10402039, study PRJNA504765) | marine sediment metagenome | isolation source: marine sediment core GS10_PC15, 223 cmbsf | place: Arctic Ocean: Southern Knipovich Ridge | collected 2010 | reverse complement strand
ACCAAAACATTAAATAAAAAATAAGACCCAATTTGCCAACTGCCAACTGCCAATTGCCAACTTGTGAATAAAGCCAACTGCCAACTGAAATACAGCTATCAACCAAAATTTAGAATAGAGCCAAAAGTAATAATGTTACGTGATGTCAGGTGTTTCCACCTGACATAGTGAAGTATTAATTTACAAAGTTACTTAGAATTTCAACCAAAATTTTTATACTAATGCTTTTAGAAAATCTGAAAAACTACAAAATAATATTAGCTTCCCATTCACCCCGCAGGCAATACCTGTTGAAAGAATTAGGAATTGACTTTGAAATAAAGATTAAAGACAATGGAGAAATTAAATTTAAAGAAGTTTATCCAAAAACTCTCAAAAAAGAGCAAATAGCTTTATACAATGCCGGGCTAAAAGCAAAAGCTTGTGAGAACGAAATTTCTGATAATACAATACTAATTACTGCTGATACTATCGTTTGCCTTGGTAATGAAGTCTTAAATAAACCGGATGATTATGATGATGCTGTAAAAATGCTGAATAAATTATCAGGCAAAAAACATCAGGTGATTACAGGTGTTTGTATCAAATCAACCCTGAAAAATAGCTCCATCTCTTTTTACGATACTACAAATGTTTATTTTAAGGAATTAACCCGGCAGGAAATAACTTACTATGTTAATAAATTCAAACCTTACGATAAAGCCGGCGCCTATGGCATCCAGGAATGGATTGGCTATATTGGCATTGAAAAGATTGAAGGCTCTTATTTTAATGTAATGGGATTGCCTGTTCAGAAGCTATATGAGGAACTGAAAAAATATATAATTTTTCAAACACCTTTTACTTATTCAGAACCTCCTTTGCACAAAACCATCCACTCAAAATCACTCCAGTGAAACCTCCACCAGGAATTGTCCAGGCTGATGCAAAATACAGATTTTTTATAGGTGATTTATTTGGAATTCTATGCATCCCTGATTGTTTTGGAGTTTGGGCAAATCCATAAACCGTACCTTCTGGATTTAAAGTGTATTTTGCAATTGTCTTAGAAGTCGCAACCTCATAACAATCAATTTCTTGAGTAATTCCCGGAATAAGTTTCTCTAGTTTTTTAAAATATATTTGTGCTACTTCTTCTTTTTTGTTTTTGTAATCTTCTTTGTTTAAATCTTCCCAATCTGTTAAATAATCCACTGTACAAATTGTGCCAAAACATTTTCCTTTTGGAGCAAGTTCTGAGTCAATTTGACTATGGTCCACAAAAACAAAATTTCTTTTTTCAAAACTTCCTTTATGATTTTGTATCATATCACTTTGTTTTTTTACACTTTCGTCAAAAACAAAAGTAGAATAATGCATATTTTTTAACTCTTTGATTTCTTTTTTAAATCCAATATAAACAGAAATGAGAGAACAAGCCGTTTCTAATTTTTCAGTTTTTTGTTTTAATATTTTTTGATTTTCTTTTGGAAGTAAATTTATAACATTCGGAATTGCTGCATTAGCAATAATTGTTTTTGCAAATACTTGTTTTGTTTCCGGAGTTTTGCCAAAAGTTTTTTGATATTCAACTCCAATTGCCTTGTTGCTTTCTGTGATGATTTTAGTAACTTTGTTTCCAAGCAGTATTTCTCCGCCATTATCAGCAATAATTTTTGCTAAATAATCAGAAAGTTTTTGAGAGCCTCCTTTTATGAAATGTCCACCACCATTATAATAACTTGCTTGAGCGGCACTGAAATAAATCAGAGACATTGAATATGGATCATCGTGGTAATATTGAAGATTTGCCTGTAAAACGAGTTTTAAATCTTCATTCCGAATGATAGAATCAAGAAAGTCCCCCAATGTTTTTGAGGTATAAAAAATAAGATTTGGATAAAAAAGAGGGAATATTGGAAAGAGTAATGAAAGTTTCCATCTTTTAAGCAGGAACCTGCTTGTCTCTTTTTGTATAGCATGAATTCTTTTAAAGAATTTCTGTATTCCTTTTTCTTCTTCAGGAAATTTTTCAGTTAAAACCGCAATTGCTTCTTTTGTATTGTCAGGAATAACAATATCAACTCTTGCATTTGTGAAACGGTAAAACTCTGGAAGTTTCAAAAATTCAACATTATCAAAAACTTTCAGATCATTAAAAATTTCTGTTTTAGTATCGTTTTTATCAAGTCCATCCATTTCGTGAAGCCCAACTTCCATTACATAATCTTTTCTTTTGAAAGCTGTAGCACACCCACCAGGAATATAGTGTTGTTCTATAAGAAGTACTTTTTTTCCTTCTTTGGCAAGTTTTGCTCCTGAAACTAACCCCCCTAAGCCTCCACCGATAATTATTGTATCAGAGTTAATCATAATTTTTCACATCCTTTAAGATTTAAAAAACTTCCTTATTATTCTTCATTTAACATATTATACTGACATCGCAAAACATTATTTGTTTCAAAATCTCTCAAATGCATTCCATTTCCAAGACACCATTTAAAAACTTCACAGTTCATACAAATACCTGTTTTCATCCAATTGCGCTGACGCATTATATCAAATTTATTGTTCCATATCTTTAAAAAGTCATCTTTATAGATATTTCCCTGAGCATATCTTAAATCAATATTTGGACAGGCTGATATTGAGCCATCAACTAATACTGATGCCACATTAATTCCGGCTCTGCAAAAGAAGAAACTATCTCTTACTTCAGACTCATATTCCGCCACAAAGCCTTCACATTCATAATTCACTACAATTTGTGCTTCTTCTCTGGTTTGCTTAATAAATTCCATCACTTCTAAAAACTGAATGTTAGTGATATCTAAAAGCTGATTATTCTTTGCTCTTCCAATAGGTGAGATAGTAAAAATGCGCCACTTCTTTACACCTATAGAAATAAGCAACTCTTTTAATTCATATAATTCTTTAATGTTTTTTTGATTCAGGCAGGTAACCACATCAAAAACGATATTCTTCAAATTTGCTATCTGCTGTATTGCTTCAAGAGTTTTACTAAAACAAGCAGGATTGTTTCGCAACCAATTATGACTGTTTTCAAGACCGTCGAGACTAATTGTTATAGATTTTAAACCTGCATTAAGCAAGCTCTCTATACGTTTTTTTGTTAACAACAAGCCATTTGTTACAATGCCCCATGTATAGCCCTGATTAGTCAGTTCAGCACCACAGAGTTCAATATCTTTTCTCACAAGAGGTTCTCCTCCTGTAATAGTTATCATAATATTATTGGGGTTGTATTGTAGTTTTATTAGCTTAGTTACTTTAAGAAAATCCTGAAGTGGCAAATCTTCAATTTCTGTTGTATGTGTACAATCACTGCCACAATGAATACAGTTTAAATTGCAACGGAGCGTACATTCCCAAAAAAGATATTTCAATTCATGTAGAGCTGTTTCTGCTTTTATATATTTTTTAAAAAGAGAAAGCCCAAGTTTTTTCTTGAATGAAATGTGAGATTTTTTCATTCTTATTCACGCTCTAATGTAATATCAATATTTTTTAATTGATTATTGATTTCCTCAGATGTAAGGACAACAGAAGTATCTTTCATAAGAAAACTTCCATTTAAATCTCCATCAACATCAGTAACATGCATATATATATATTTACTTTGTTCTATTTCTGTATTAATTGAATACTCGCCTTTTTCATCTGTCTGTGTTTCACTATTGTCCAAAGCATTAGTAATTTTAACATTTAAGTTAGGGATAACTTGCAATGAGTCTTTTGATTTGATTGTTCCTTTAATACTCATATTAACAGTAATATCTTCAGCTCCATATTTACATGCTATAATAAAACATGTACCACAAAGACCTAATATATTAATTATTTTTTGGTAAAAATTTATTTCACCTTTTAATATAAATTTAGATATCTTTTTCATAGTTTAATCATTTAGTACAACATTAATTGCGTCTTGTTAGCCCACGTTACTATTTTTATAGAATTTCATAAGAAAATAGTTTTATAACTACGTGTTTTGCAAATATAAAATTATAGTACGACAATTCCCAAAAAATTTATGTAAGTTTGTAAAATATTTTACTCTAAAATAAAAAAAATTGAAATGAAAAAAATAATCTCTTTATTAGGTATTTTACTTTTATTTATTGCTATACAATGTGATAATAGTAACAATGTTTCAAAAAATGCTGATGCTTCATCTTATATTCAGCAACAGACAATTGATAATGTAATTAAATCATTAATTAATAAATACAGTGATACAAACAAATTCCGTATTGAGAGGGGAGTAAACCAGTTAGCATCTTTATGGACTGAAAAAGACGGAAGTATAGAAGAGTTTAAAAAATTTTGTTTAAACAATTTTATCAATTCAGACGAAGAATTAGAAAAAGTATTTAAAAGACTTTCAACTAATTTGGAAATATTAAAGGGAAACTTTAATAAGATTATCCTTGAATTGAAACGTCCTCTACACCTTGATATAGGTGAGATTCTTCCAATTGACCTGATTTTTGGAGGTTATGCTCCTTCTGCACATTTTGAAGAAGATCTTTTCCAGAACAAAATAGCATTTATAATAAAATTAAATTTCCCTTTTTATTCACTTCAGGAAAAAACAGAGCTTGCAAAATCCTGGACAAGAAAACAATGGGCTTATGCCAGAATGGGCGACTTATTTACTTCAAGAATTCCTGCCGGGTTAATTCAAAAACATTCTGAAGCAAGAACAAACGCAAATGCTTATATCTCTGAATATAACATTTATATGGGGAATTTGATTGATAATAAAAATAATAAACTTTTTCCTGATGACCTAAAACTTATCAGTCACTGGGGATTAAGGGATGAGCTGAAATCTAATTATAATAATGATAATGGTTTTGAAAAACAAAAAATAATATACGAAGTAATGAAAAGAATCATTACACAGGAAATTCCTGAAAGTTATATTAATAATAATAAATATTTATGGAATCCTTATCAAAACAGGTTATTTACAAACAATTCAGAAATTAAATTCAAGCCCGAGCCAAATACAAGATATCAGTATTTACTTAGCAATTTCACAGCAATAAAGGATATTGATGCTTATAATCCTAAATTTCCTACATATATTAAAAGAAAATTTGAAAAAGAAATGGAGATTACTTATGAGCAAGTAGAAAAACTTTTCATTGATTTTATTTCTTCTCAACAAGTAAAAAGAGTTGCTGAATTAATAAAGGAACGGCTTGGAAGAAAACTTGAACCTTTTGATATCTGGTATGATGGCTTTAAACCAAGAAGCTCAATATCTGAAAATGAACTTAATGAAATTGTATGTAATAAATATCCAACAAAAGAAGCATTTGAGAATGACCTTACAGATATTCTTTTAAAATTAGATTTTTCTGCTGATAAAGCGGAATACATAACTTCAAAGATATCTGTAGATGCTTCCCGTGGAGCCGGACATGCATGGGGTGCAGAAATGAAATCAGATAAGGCACATCTTAGAACAAGAATAAATGAAAATGGCATGGATTATAAAGGATATAATATTGCTATCCATGAATTTGGGCATAATGTAGAACAAACTATTTCTCTCCAATATGTTGATTATTATTTACTTAATGGAGTTCCTAATACTGCATTTACTGAAGCTCTGGCATTCATTTTTCAGAAAAGGGACCTGGAATTACTTGGTATTAAACATGAAGACCCTAATAAAAAACTTTTTATGGCATTAGACAACGTCTGGTCATGTTTTGAAATAATGGGAGTATCACTTGTTGATATGAATGTATGGAAATGGCTTTATGAACATCCTGATGCTACTGAAGAAGAACTGAAAAATGCTGTTATATCTATTTCAATTGACTTATGGAATAAATATTATGCTGCTCTATTCGGCATAAAAGACCAGCCTATACTTGCTATATATTCTCACATGATTAGTTATCCTCTTTATTTACCGGCATATCCTCTCGGGCTTCTAATTGATTTCCAGATAGAAAAACAAATTGAAGGTAAAAATTTTGCCAGTGAAATTGAAAGAATATTCATTTATGGTAGAATCACACCACAACAATGGATGAAAAATGCAACAGGAAGTGAAATATCTATTGAGCCAATGCTTGACGCTACTGAAGATATAGAAAAGTTATAATATTTATTTTGCATATACCTAAATTTAGCAAGTTTATTTTTTTTGCCACTGATTCACACGGATAAAATTAATTGACCTAATTTCTAATTGACCTAATTGACCTAAAAAATGACCAATACACAATACCAAATGTCTAATATTAGGTGTTTCGGAGTTTAGTCATTGGGATTTGATTAGATCAATTAGAGTAATTAGAGCAATTAGAAATTTAATTATAGTCCGTGTTAATCAGTGGCTTTATTAAATTATTTCTAAGACTTGCTAAATTAAGGATATAACTATTAACGGTTATATGCAAAATAAAAATGAGCAGTTAAATTATATATAATTTCGTTAATTTTTCTTTTGATTTTTTTTAAAAAAATATTAAAAAAAAACTACTAAAGAGTTGTGTTCTTTACTCACTTAAAAAAAACTTTGCTCAAAGGGTAAATTCAAGAGTAAATATTCAATAGTGATATTTTTCAAATAAAGAAATTTTTTATTTTTTAAATTAACATTTATTGTTTTATTTTTGTAAGTCCCATAGGGACGAGATTATGGTAGAAAGAATTTCCCCCATACAAATAAAGCTCCGTTAGGAGCGACATTATTGTCTAAACCCAACCAGTTAATCATAAAATTCAAACAAATATTTTTCATCATATTTTATTTCAAATTTTTTCAGTAAATCTAGATATTCTTCACGAAATGTACATTTTGAATGATGTTTTTCCTGATTCATAATTTTGATTTTAATGTTGAATTATGCATGTTTGATTTTTTACTACTACTCCATAATGTCGCCCCTACAGGGCTTGGGAGTTTTTTTGTTTGATTCATTTTTTACCATAATATCGCCCCTACAGGGCTTGGCTAAATTTCGCTTAATTCATTTTCTATTATAAATACTCCCCAAAATTTAAAAACATTTTCAGAGAACAAAATTAAATTTTTTTCATTAAATTTGAACATTTTTAGGTGCTCAAATTCATTTTGCCATCAACTATTAACAAGTAAAAGATACCTTTGCACCACATGAGTAATTTTGATGTTATAGTGGTAGGAGCCGGACCTGCCGGTTTATTAGCAGCAGGCAGAGCGGCAGAGTTGGGCGGCAAAGTACTGGTACTGGAAAAAATGCGGCAGGAAGGACGAAAACTGTTGCTCACGGGAAAAGGGCGATGCAACATCACAAACGATGCAGCCATTGGCGACTTCATTACACACGTAAACCCCAATGGGCGCTTTCTGCGAAATGCCTTCTCACAATTCTTTTCGAAAGACATAATCGACCTGCTTCATAAATACGGTACAGAATCAACCTTAGAACGAGGTGGACGCTACTTTCCTGCCAGCAACAAATCCGCGGATGTGTTACAAGCACTGTTGAAATGGGTAAACGAATTGAAAGCAGAGATACGCTGTGACCATCGGGTTGAGAAACTGCTCGTTGAAAACAATGCTATGCAAGGCATTCAGGCAAACGGACAAAAATTCATGGCAAGGCATGTCATCCTCGCAACAGGTGGCAACTCCTATCCCGCCACAGGTTCCAATGGAGAAGGTTATGAACTGGCAAGACGAGTGGGACATTCTATAAAAAAGGTAAGACCTGCACTTGTGCCTTTAGAAACTGAAGGCGACGTGGCTCAAAAACTACAGGGACTTAACCTGAAAAATGTAAAGGCTGTAGTATGGGTAAATAACAAGAAAAGCGGTGAAGACTTTGGCGAGATGATATTCACGCACTTCGGTCTGTCAGGTCCCATTATCCTGACCTTAAGCAGGATTGTAGTTGACGAATTGCATAAGAACAGCAAAGTGGAAGTTACCGTTGACCTGAAACCTGCCCTTGATGAGCAAAAACTCGATAAGCGTTTGCTTCGCGACCTGAATGAACACGGCAGGAAAAAGATAGGCAATATTTTCCGCTACTGGTTACCGGCGACCATGATTCCCGTTTTCATTGATATTTTAGGAATTGATACCGAAAAAGAATGTCACCAAATTTCATCAAAAGAAAGGAAACAAATCCGACATCTCCTTAAAAACCTGCGTTTCAGGATTACCAATCATCGCTCTTTTAAAGAAGCTATCATTACAGCGGGTGGTGTCTCCACGAATGAAATATATCCTAAAACAATGGAATCAAAAGTGGTAACAGGACTATATTTTGCCGGTGAGATGATTGACCTGGATGCTGAAACGGGTGGCTATAATCTTCAGATTGCATATTCTACAGGGTGGCTGGCTGGTAATTCGTGTATGAAAAACCGGTAAGTAAGTAGTGACGTGACTATTTAATTTTGAAACATTAATAGAGAGAAATAAATTATTTCGTTATTAATTAACCAAAGGCTATCTGACAATTATAGAGTCAATTTTAGTGCTATATCCTGCAAAAATTCCCAGACCGTTTTCAATATTGGTATATACCTGTACGGGTTGTGCAAACATACTGTTTTGAGCAGAAAGATATGCCTGGTATGAAGTTTCGTACCAATAGTATTCTTGTGATATTTTACTCATTGAAATATAGATTGATTGACTTTTGCATTTACATCATAAAAATAATAACCGGCATTCAATGATTCATCACCCTCATCGCCTCCTTCACCTTTTCCACCTCCTTTTAAGGAATTTCCAATAAAAGGTCGTGCCAATATATCTATATAGGTTCTTCTTCCCGAAACAATAAAAGATGTTGGCTCTATTCTAAAATACGATTGATTACTAATTTTTGTTTAATAAATTAAAGCCACGGATTAACACGGATTAACACGGATAGAATGAGTTTAAAATATGAAAAGATTCTGGGTTCTGGGCTCTCAATTTCTCAGATTACTGTACAAAATGCCAAGCACCCAGTGCCAAGTGCCCAGCATTGAAGTTGGCTTACTTATCAATTTTGGAAGGAAAAAAGTTGAATTTAAACGATTTATATATTAAAAATCCGTGTTTTATCCGTGTTAATCTGTGGCAAAAAAAAATAAACTGTATATTTAAAATCACTCTGTATTTAGAAAAGAGCCGTAATTTTATATATCAGGCAGGTAGTCATTATATACCAGGCATGAGTTTTTATATACCAGCCATGAGATATTATATACCAGCCATGAGATATTATATACCAGCCATGAGATTTTATATATCAGGACATTATTAGAAACAATGAAAAATCCCCCTTAAAAAAGGGGGGTGCGTTGGCTGGTGGGTCGCAGGGGGATGTCTCTCCAAAAACCACAGTTTATAGTACTGTAAACAGGTAAATCATAATATAGTGCCAAAACCAAAAAAAAATTCGACCGCCACAGGCGGTATTATTAAATTGTTAAATAGATAAATAGTTAAAAAGCCCGAATAGCACGCACATAGTTTGGGCTGCTCTTAGTGACGTTGACCTGAAAGCCAACGTTGAAGGCCTGTCTCCATGCGTTGAGGTTATTGAACTCGCTGGAACTCCAATAGCTGGCATTAGCAAAACCGCCAACCACGTCTTTTTGCAGGTACAATAAATTCAACTCATATTTTGAAGGCAAATACCAGTCGCCATACCCACCACCTTGGTAATTGGCACATAACTGGGCAGCATAACTTCCGGCTCCTTGATTTGCAATAATACGCTCTGTATTATACATTCCGGCACTAATGCCATCTCTAACTGCATTTGTTGTAGTATAGCTTCCATTGTACCATTGTATTCCTATGCTCTGGTCGGTTATGGCTGCTATTAAACCGTGCTGTCCTGTTGCATCTAACCAAAATATAATGCCGCCTTGGTAGCTGTCACCAATAGCAAGGGTATCTGTTGTGTTTACCACATAAGGGCTTGCGGTTGTTCCTGTTCCTGTTACGGTTATATTAGTACCTGCGGTTACTTTGGTTTCGGAACCGTCTTGGTCGCCTGTGTTTACGCCTGATAAATTACTTAGATTGGTAATGTCGGTTGTAGTAATATTAGCTGCCTGACTGCCTGTGTAAAC
>SDBV01014111.1_pt1 | contig 10092 bp, 10 predicted proteins | sample 2277081 | NCBI WGS metagenome assembly SDBV01 (sample SAMN10402039, study PRJNA504765) | marine sediment metagenome | isolation source: marine sediment core GS10_PC15, 223 cmbsf | place: Arctic Ocean: Southern Knipovich Ridge | collected 2010 | reverse complement strand
GACGGTAACGAAGGTAACGATGTTTGAATCCATGATCGTGACACCGAAGAGAAGCAAGAAGCCATTCATTGAAACACCGGCATCAGCAAGAGTGGTTAGTTCTTTAGAAACGCAATACTGCTGCTGGATAAACTCAAGTCGTTCCAGAACAGAACCGTCAGCGGCTAAAGTTACAACAGTGGTATCGGCACTTGTAGGCCACGGAATACCTGCCTCGTCAATCGCATCAGTAGCAAGGTTTCCGAAGGGCTTCAAGCCTCCGATATCGGCGATAGCTGCTACTGTATCAGCAAACATCCGGTTATCGGTAAACTCACCGAACGAAGAATTTGAAGTCCACTTTATAGTATAATCACCAGTCGACACGTTGTGTATTGTGTTGTTCCTAATTCTCACATTAGTATCAGCCTGGTCGCCTTCGATAAACGCCGTTGTGGCAGTACCGTAAAAATAACAATCTTCAATCACCATACCATCGCAAATACCAGCGGTATTGTTGATAGAAGATATGTGACCACCGACAGCGGTATTGTTAATGAACTTGCATCGAGTAAACCGAACATTGTTAGTGCCACTTGCCAAAGTAACAGTATCGACAAACTCATTGGTCGTGGTATTCCTGAACTCGCAATCCTCAAATACCGCACCATCTGAACTTGCATTTAAAGCAATCGCAACAGTAGTGTCCTGTGTCGAGCAAATAAAGATGATGTTCTTGTACTTCACGTTGGCAACCGTGTGAGTCAGAACGTCAGAAGATGTGTCAAATGTAAGTTTTGGACGGGCTTCGCCCACACCCAAACCATGAATCGTCATACCGGCTTTATTGACCGCCGTATCACCGCCGATATCCTCAACATGGTTAGCGGCAAGGAAGATATACGCACCTGTCGCTGTAGTAACATCTCCGATGGCAAGAACAAGGGTGTTTTCGGAAGTTTCCCAAGTCAACCCGGTTCCGCTGTTAGCGGCAATACTGTCAACATAATAAGTATTGTCAACGGCTTGGTCGAGTCCAAGAGCAGCTAGTGCATCATCGGTCATATCCTGCAAGAGTTCAAGCCTCTCGAGGTTAGAACCATCGGCAACGGCTGTAACATCTTCGGTAGCGGCACTCAGCGGAATCTTGATCGCCTGCTGATCAACTGCGTCAGTACCCCAGTTATCAATAGCGAACATCGCACCGAAATCAAACATCGTCGCGTAATCATCCGCATATAGATAGTTGCCAACTACAAGACCGGTCGCACTATCGCCGACGCCAATCGCTTCCGCACCCGCCGTATCCTGACGGACTACATTGTTTTTAATTATGGCGTTGGTGATAGTCTGGTTGCTGTAGATACCAGAGTTGTCGTAAGTACCAAGAAATATACAATCAATAACTTGGAGATTATCGACCGCACCCGCCGACATATCAATACCTGCGTCTGCGTCAGTGCCAGCCTGCAAGAACGTACAATTCTCGACACGAACATCATCCGCATTAGTCGTCAGGTCGATGCACTTCAAAAATTCCTTATTGTTTGCCGTGCTGGTAAACAGGCAGTTCTTAACAATAAGGCCATCGCCACCATCCGCAACATCAAAACACGATGCAAGATCGGCGAGATCGGCGGTGAAGATAAAGTTATCGAACGTGACATTTGCTACAGAAACATCGAAGTTAGCGTTTGACGCAGATGTGTCGAATGTAAATGTCGCCCGCAAAGCACCTTCGCCCAACCCTTTTATCAGCAAGCCCGCATCATCGATGGCATACGCAGCACTTATCGTCTCTGCATGACCGGAAGATGCAACGATCATATCGGTACTTTCGGTCGCAGCATCCAAAGCCAACGTAAGCGTCGCATAAGCGTTTTCCATCGTGAAACCGGAACCGTCACCGGAAGTACCCGAATCGATATACAAAATATCGCCCGAAGAACCCAATATGGCAGGATCGTCGAGATTCAATTCCTCAACTCGTTTCAGCATGATCATATCGCCGGTTGTTATCGCTTCATCAGCAGCTATGTTAAGGGTGAATGTCCCTGTATCAGAGACATAATCGATAATGTCAATAAATACGCCTTCGTTTATGGTTCCGGGGGCAGAAGCGTTTAATATGACTATCAACGACCATCCGGTATTGAAGTAATCGTTACCGAAACCGCCCAAAGTAGCACATACCACTTTAGTTGTTCCACCGGCATTAACTTCGCAAATCGCTGCGTAACCGTTGTCATCCATAGCAGCTATCGTAGCGGCAATACCATTTATCAAACCATTAGTAGTAGAAAACGAAGCAGGTATATCCGTACCTGTATCGACGAGAAGATCGTCGAGGTCAGTTTGAGCAAGTACGAAATCCGCAAGGATAGTCGTTCCCGCTCCACCGCCTGCTGCACCTGAATACGCACCAAACATCGTCTCGTATGTTCTCGTTTCTACGTCCTCGGTTGTCATCATTATATTGTCTGGAGATACGAACATCGCATTAGCAACAATCGCTTGCGAGGCACCGACACCATAACCTATATTACCGAGTATATCGCCGGTTGTAGAAGTATTGAAGGAGATTAGTTTGCCAGAAGTGCTATCTATGTTGTGAATTTTATTACCTTCAATCAACATTTGAACTGACGAAGCACTTGTACCGAGGATAACATAGTCGCTCCAATCACCATCAAAACGATTACTATAAACAACTGTTTTATTGGATGCACCCTCGAACACTATTGCCGAGGATTCCGTACCGCCGGTTTCAAAAACAAAACTGTTACCGGCAATGACAAGATTATGAGCAGCAGCGGAAATATTGAGAGCAATAAGGAGTTCCTCATTGTTACTGTTGCTCCTAAACTCGCAACCAAAAACTCTAAAACCGTCTCCGGTTGCTTGAACATCTAATCCTAATGTCGAACCACCAGCCCATTCACCTAAAAAACGGAGATTGTAGATAGTTTCATCAGGTGCGGTTACAGAAACAGTAGATGCCTGGGCGGTCAGGGAAAATTCCGGCATTTCATCCCCGGAACCAAATCCTTTAACCGTCATACCAGGGCAGTCAAAGAGCAAAACCGCTGCCGTCGCAAGATCTTCTTCATGACCCTGTGCAACGTAAACATAATCGCCGGCATTGTCAGTGCCCGCATCGATACCTTCCTGTAAAGTAGCGAACGCCGCCGTCCATGAAGTGCCGGCACCGGCACTTGAGACATTGGAATCGACATAGAAAAATGAACCGGTGCCTTTTTCTCCACCGGCGGCAATAGTCTCCATCTCGCCGATAAAATTGTATATTGGGTCGTTCTGACCCGCAGTAAGAGCTACGCTCCTATGCTTCTTGTAATTCGCCTGATCGTAAGTCAGAGCATAGACCTGATCTGCCAGACAAGCAATCACTATTAAAAAAAACAATATCTTTTTCATTATAAGTTTCTCCTTAATTGAAGTTATTCACGAGGATGCCCAGTGAAAGGATAAAGTCTGAACATCCTCAAAAGATTAAAGCCCAGAACCAGCAGAAGCTACACCAGGTATACCAACAGGTGATACCGTTTCCATCTTGTGGTGCAATGTCTGAGGTTCAGTTGGCGACAAGGCTGCATCTACAGTAATTGTTACACCTGCCGATAGTGAGTTTTTTATACCGACGAAGTAATAAGTATCACCTGCGCCTTCCATCATTTCTTTCAGCATCTTACCAACATTTACGGCTATAATGTGCCTGCCGGCATTTGCTACACGGGCTTCGGTTATCGCCGCTACTAATGTAGCTACGACCTCCTGACTCGTGCCAAGACCTGCCGCAGTCGCTACAACTAGTGCGATCTTAATAGTACCAACGGTCGCGGCTACTACGTTAGTATCAACCACAAACCATACATCGGTCATACCCGCCCAATCTGCGGCGGTCATACTTATAACATTCCCGCTGATTTCGTTGGCATCAGTTAATGCCTGAGCCACACTCAGCTTTCCTAAAGTTCCTAGAATCATTTTTATTCTCCTTAATTGAATTTCGTTAATCTTTAATTTACGCCTCAGCAACCACCGTTTCACCAACACCGAGAACCTTATTAAGTGCGTCCATTCTGGCGATAATGATATCAGGGCCAATCATCGGCAGGTCGGTCTTATAGATATTCGCATTCGAGGTATGAACCATCAGTTTATTATTAGCTTCGATGACTAATTTGGCGTAAAGTCGTTCGGGACACATCAATAACCACGGAGACGGTAATTCGGTAACAATACCGTTCGCGGTTTGTTCCATTGATCCGCCAGTCGGGGCGTTGATAATACTTGCCTCGATAATAGTGTTGATAAGATCAGCACCAGGCAGATCGGAAACACCGCAGGGGACATTACAGATACGCTTCAAAGCACGTTGGTCACGAACAAAGATACCTTTCTGAATCATAAACTCAATCCAGATATTCCATCTATGCTCGTCATTCAACGTTCCGAGTCCTTCTTCGAGCCACTCACCTTTTTCCTCCTGCTCGATACCAAGAGTAGGATGGTTCGGATTGTAGAGGAAATGCAACGTATCGACGCCGGGCTTCATCAGCCAGCAACTACGAAGATCAGTACCTGTACCGCCCACGTTGAAGGTGAACTTGTTATCATATGTGATATAAGGGTCGCGCTTCATCAAGCCGACAATGCTGCTCTGGTTTGGCACAGACGAACCTTCCATCATCAGGTTAGTTACAGCCTGATTGATCGCCATGACATGAGCTATCTTTTGAGCCTTGAGAAGTGCCCGTCCAACTGCCTCATTCTCGGTTGTGAAGGTGTCTTTCGGAGCCTTATACGCCGAACGTACCGTCATAAGTGCCTCTACGACGGGTTCGTGTGCAGCTTTAGACGCTTTCCAACTTCCACCGATATCTACCAGATAGCCGGTTGGTAACGTTATCGTCCTTAGCCCGTGATGGGTAAGGCCGTTATTCGCAGGAAATGCCGGTAGGAAACGAGAAAAGTCGTCCCTTTCGGAAAGTGCGTTTACTATTGTATTGATTGGTGCTCCACTGGGCAGTTTGAACTTGAGTAAATCAAATATGTTGCCTATGGAAGCATGAGCTAATGTAGCCATTGTAAATCTCCTAAAAATAATTATTTAATTGACATTTTATTATTTTCGGAGAAGTCGTCCGTTTCCGGGCTTCGCCTTGCAATATAGTCCTGCATTATGGACTTGTCGTCTTTCCGACCGTCACAAGGTGCAACCAATGGTTACATCATCTCAATTTTTTATTTTAAAGAGCATCATCCGCTTTCGCGGGTGCTATCCTTTCTGGGGCCATAAAATACTTTCTGTAACTCCGTCTTTCTGTACGACTGGTTTCGGTTTACCGCCACCGCCGCCGCCACCTTCGTTGTTACTCTCAGCGGCAAGAGGAGCTAATTGTTTCAATAATATCCTTCTCAGCACTGGGTTAGTCGCGCCCTCCCTGTCTCGCAGGAATTCAGCCATACCGTTAGCCTCTTCGGTACTGAGTCCGAGATTGCTAACTAAAGCCCTATGCATGAGTACCGACTGCTCTTCGAGTTTTTCTTTCGTACCGAAATCCTCGTGAGCGATCAAGAGGTCATCGACAGATTTTTTAGACGCGGCAAAATCTGCTGCCATCTGTGCAGTCGCATCGCCTCTCGCCTTAGTTGACGCAAGATTGAAAAACTCCGCTATCGGTTCAAGAGCAGACTTAGGAATCTTATTATCTACCGCAAATTGCTTAAAAGCATTTGCAAAGTTCTCATCATAAGGCGAACCTTCTGCCAGTCCCTTCTTTAGATTAACGCTATCCAAAGACGTTAAATCCGTTCCAAATTCGATACCCAGAAGCTTGTGCGCCTGTGAGGTGAAATCCGCCCTGGAAGTATCATCGGGTAGTTTATCCATCGACTCAGGCATCTTAAACGGCTTACCTGTAAGCTTCTTGAGCGCCATGCCATCCAGTGCCGCATCTTCCATTGTCTCAAATTTTGACATATGCGTAGTAAACGCTTCTCTATTGTCCGCTGTTATTGAGGGGTGTTCGAGTCCTGTTATTTCCATAGCTCCTATCCTTTCTTAAAATATATGGTAAACGTTGTTACCAATTCATACTTCTTTGCAACGAAACTAATATCTTTAACAATACGCACCGGTTTTTGTGCTCCGTATCTACGGTTGATATTACGCAAAAATGATTGCAAATTAGCCTCGTCAAATTGCATCCTGTTTATCTGGACAAACTTAGCATCAATAACCGATTCAAGCGCAAACTCATCAGGCATGTTTTCCTCGAACTTTACACCAATTGGCACGACACCTTCTTTAATACGAGCATCAGGATTGCTCTTGCTGTGCATACCGTCACATGCTTTTTTAAGCAATTCGTCATTAGGGTAACTCGCTATCATATCGTCTGGCATACCGATAACCTTAGATGCACGTTTATAAAGGTCTTGATTCTCTCTCCGCAAATATTGAAGCCTACTTTCCCCAAAATTGGTTATTAATTTTTCCTCGTTTACAATCACTTCCTTTTTTTTCCTTCTTTTCTTAGCCATAATTAACCTTTCTTACTATAATCAATCCAACCCTGCACGATCTTATACGTTACACAAATACAACCGATCACAACTGCATACGGCCATTTGTCCTCTGCATCCCCGGCTAACTGAACGATCGCTAAAATACTAGCCGCGGTTATGCATAATTTTTTACTTACTCCGTTATCCATTTATTTCAACCCTTTTCTTATCAAACTTACGATTTTTATGTAGGGGCGGTTGTGAATCATATATCCTATGTCCGTTCCTTCTAAAATTTTCGATCCGTAATTCATTACAATATAGAACATGCTGAACGGCCTCGATCACAGCTTTCTTTGTGCGATTGAAAAACATTTCCTCGTCAGCATCTTCAAGGCTCATCTCATGTGACATTCCTGGTAATTTGATTTCTACTCTCAACCCACACGATTCTGTTTTTGTTACTTCACAGTAACTCGCAAGCAATCCCCATGCGAACTCATCGGTGGTATGCCCTGGTTCGCGTAATGACTTAATCGAATCTAATGCGTCTTTGTAATCTTTAGTCTCAACTCTTTTACGTTTCATTAAGCCACCTCACTAAAAACATTCCCGTATATTTTCTTAATATGACTCATATCTGTCCTGTAATCCATACCATTACCTTCACACAATAAATCTACGCATGGATAACCTTCCTGTACGAACTTAACAATACCAACCCTGTTATCCAACGGTTTAGCACATACTTCAAATAAAACCTTATCACCTTTTTTTACTTTCATTACGCTACCTTATTCTTTTTCAATATACTATGTTCCCTTACATAAAACGCAACATCTTCGATATTGTCGTTATACTGAAAATATGAGCCTAAATGACCTATCCGTAAATGACAGTCCGTACACAAGGCTATCAGGTTACTAAGCACCAACGCAAGGTGAGGAAATAAATGTCTCGGCTTCTTGTGATGCACTTGGATCTTCTTATTATTACCGCAACACGCACACTGTTTCGGTACAAGCTTGTAAAATTCACGCTTGCACTTCTGCCAAGACCAGTTAAAGCTCGCTCCATCTTTTGCGGTTAAGTTTAAGTAATGCCTTTTTAATGTTTCCCAACCTAGCATCTATTTACCTTTTTTCTCTAAAAATATTTTGGTGTGAAGACTGCCCTCAACAACAATTACGCTGTTTGGATCAGTGGGCAACTCAATAATATTGGGATTACAGAGACTGTAATCAAAAGCAAAGTTTCTTACATCTGTATTTCTCCATCCATCACAATCTACAAACAACTTGTCTTCTATCCACGCAGGCAGGCTTATCTCTACACTGTTACCATTAAATACATAACCACTATGTCGCCCACCATCTACAACAAGACGTCCATCCTCGAAATATATACCTAGTCCAATATCGGGGCGCATTTCATAGCCGATAAACCACCCAACCGTAATGCATACAAATACACACAATAATATAGTTGCTAATCTCATTTTATTTATCCTTCTTGTGGCCTATTTCAAGTATCAACGTAGCTACATAAACAAGCCAGCGTTTCTTCTTCGGGATTCGCTTATATAATATCAAATCGACAAGCCCCGACATGAACGTCCGATCCTTACCCTCGATGATAAGTAATATTTCGGCGATTATATCGTTGTGTAAAGCAATGTCCTCTTTAGTCTTTATCGGGTGAAAAACATGCTGCAACCGATGAGCAAGGAGAGTCTTGCCTGCCTTGTGATACATTAAATATAAACTTCTGCCTGAATTACTCATTTCTTCTTCCCGCTCTTCTTAGTTCGCTTGTGACCCTTCTTACTAGTTGCCTTGTATGGTTTGTTTCCTTTATGTGGCATTTATGTCACCTCTTAAAATTATATTATTATCCTACCGATTCTGCTACGTTAGCTAGTACGCTACTCTCGTCCACAGCACCGGAAACGCCCGGAGCCGCCTTTGCCGCCTCAAGTAACATCGCCGCCTGCTTGTCCGCGGCCCTCTGCTCGCCAAGTGCTTTCTTGATCTTATCGTATTCGTCTTTTGATACGAAATTCTTCTCTGGGAAATCGTTTGCTTCTAAAATATCGTTCGCTGTTTCATATGATTTTATCGTATGCACCAAATCGGGGTCTATCTCGAATAGCCCAGAGTCCCTTAATCCGGCCAAGCCCGCCATTATGGGCTGCATTGATTGACTGACCTTCTGAGCCTGAGCCAGTTGGCCTATGAATACCGGACGAACGCCAATAGACTTACTTATTCTGCCAAGTGCATTTGTAACAACATCGGTTATATTCGCCATCGTATCAGGGTCGAATGGCCCGCGTCCTGCCCTTCCCTCAATATCCATCATACGAGCATCTATGGTTTCCAGATACCTGCTGTGTGTCTCTATCGCCGGGGATAGCAGAGTAGCCTTCTCGCCTGCCATCTGCCATATCTGAACCGTAGCTACCGGAGCTTTATTCGTAGCAGCAAGATCAGAAAACATCTGGAACTGATCGATATAAAACCATCGCTTAAGAGCTTCCTCTTTTATTTCCATCAATTCTTTACTAAATTGGATATTACCCACTCTGTCTATGAATTTAGGCGGATTATCGTATTCGGTCTGATCTGCCGCCCACATCTCGCCCTCAGGCGATAAGTCCACCCTGCCCCGCATAGTATCCATAGCGACAAACGCAGATCTGGTGGTATTCTGTATATCCTCCCCGTAATTCTTATCAAGCTGCTGCAAACTCAAATTATCCCACAAAGCATAATAAGCAGGTGTCCTGCTGGCAGTCTCCCACGGTTTCTTGTCGAAGTCCCATATCGCAAAAGGTTGGCTGAAATCACCCATATTTTCATTTAATGGAATATTCCCCTTGGCCTTCTCTGCTTCCGTAAGCTCCAGAAAATAGACAGATAACCACTCCCAATCACCGATAGGCTTCTTAAATGCGTTCTCGCCTTCTCCATCCCAAATCGGATCAGTTACCTTGAAAACAGCTTTGTAAACAACAAACGTCTCGTCAAGCATACCATTATTAATCACATTATTAACCGCAATATTAAGCTTCTCCCTGCGTTTCGTCCCCTGTTCGTCGTCATTCTTAACGAACCTGTCCATAATATCCTTAGCCGTCCACGTCTTATCCCGAACAATAACACCCTCAGGAATATTGTATTTGTCGTAATAAGTCCTTACGGTCTTGAAATGCTGGGGCATCCACATTGTTTTCTTGGTTAGTATATTCTCCTCGCCAAATATAACAGGACCCCCGGTAGTCAATCCGTCATGTGTATAATTGGGCTGAACATCGTAAAAATTAGACCTCTGGTAAGAATCGCTCATGTGAACTTTGATATCCTGATTCCATATGTTAAGCTCGTCAATACCCTTAAGCTCGTATTCTTCCATAGCGTAACGTAGCCATGGAATGTTCTTCGATACCAAAGCACCCTGAAAACCTGTAGCCATCATACGTGAAAACCATGAACCAGAACCGTTATAAATTTGCTTTCCGAGCAAATCACCTTTATCGTCTGTCTCGATCAATTCATCCGACCGGAAATAAGCATCTATTAT
>SDBV01014110.1_pt1 | contig 10092 bp, 10 predicted proteins | sample 2277081 | NCBI WGS metagenome assembly SDBV01 (sample SAMN10402039, study PRJNA504765) | marine sediment metagenome | isolation source: marine sediment core GS10_PC15, 223 cmbsf | place: Arctic Ocean: Southern Knipovich Ridge | collected 2010 | reverse complement strand
ATGTTGCTCCGGGATGAGCCTATCGGGAACCTGCTTACTGGGTGGGCGGTGTCCGGCATAGAGATGGCGCGAGCTCGGTTCGGGCTCTTGTGCGGAACTGCAGGAACCTGCGTTGTGATGTTAAGGGAGACGGTCAAGAGGGGTAACCTCAAGGCTCAGAGTACCAATGCGCATCGCAGGGCGGACTGACTCGTAGTAGCGTTGAAAGGTCTGTAATGGACCTGGAGCCAAGGAGTCGGATTGTTCTGCTAAAGTCTTCGTCAACCCGAAAGGGGAGGAACGAATGACCCAGGCAAAGTCGTTGTACCACCGACTGGGACAATGGGAGCCCGGTGAGCCGAGAGGTTCACGCCGGGTTCTGAGAGAGCCTGGAGGTGAGACTCCTCCGGGCTACTCACCCCTACATTCCCATGGCTCGCGGTTTTATGTACCTTGTTGCCATTATGGACTGGCACAGCCGAAAAATCCTGGCCTGGCGAATTTCCAATACACTGGAATCTGACTTCTGTGTTAACGCGTTACAGGAGGCTCTGAGACGCTATGATGCGCCTGAAATTTTCAATACGGATCAAGGGTCACAGTTTACCAGCAACTCTTTTACCCAGACACTCAAGGACCAATGGGGTTAAAATCAGCATGGACGGCCGTGGAAGATGCCAGGACAATATTTTCATAGAGCGGCTATGTGGACTATTAAACACCATTATCTTTACCTCCATTCTTTTGATGGTGGTTCCGATTTGCATAAGGGACTGAGCTCCTGGGTAGACTATTACAACCAAGAGCGAGGGCATTCTTCTCTTGACGATCGGACACCGGATGAGGTTTACTATGGTCTTCCTCTTTCGTTCGCTGAGGCCGCCTGATGCCTTTTTTTCAATACGCCGGCTTCCAGTTTAATTTTAACTGCTGGTTATCCGGTTCCAATACGCTGGCTTCGAGCTTAATTTTCTCCCAGGCTGTCCAAACATTGGGGTCCATCGCCGGTTGGCACTTTTAGAATAAAAATATAGGCAGGTCAAATGAGAAAAATAATTGAAAAGAGACGAGAACTAAGATGTCCTGAAGATCAACCGATAGCGATAATTACCGCTGAGAAAATCGCTTATAAAGGCACCATTACAGATAAGTCAAAATGGGGTGCATTTATTTGCACAAAGAAACCATTGTCAGTCGGTCAGAACATTATTATCGCATCACTGTCTGATGATAATAAAATAAAAGAAAAGAAAAAAGCACAGGTGAAGAGGGTTTCGGCTGAGGGTATCGGTGTAAAATATGAAAAGGCCGATTTTTCTTTTAGGTCTCCCCCTGGATTTTAATACCAAATAGGGTCTGAACAAAAACTGACTTTTTCGTTCAGACACTAAATAAGCTCAAACAAAATGGAAAACAATTAAGGTGATTGACATATACAAGTAAAAAACTTTTACATGATATAGGAGATGCAGACTTGAAATGCCTTTAAATATGAATTCGGATGATTTAAATCGCAAATAGCTTGGACAAGAATTGTTCCTGTACAAGAGAATGGTCAATACCTCCCATGGCGCTATAACCCTTATCTATAGAAATTACGTATATCAAGTAGGTGAACAACACTTACTTTAAAGCGTGTAATATGAAAAGAGAGGAGATTATTTCATTATTCGCTTGCGGATGTCTAGGGAAAAGAGGTATTCAATTAACTGACTCAAGTTTCGCACCCTAAAATAGTGATTTAGGGTACAATTAAATTAGTTTGGATAGTATTAAAGGTAGTGTTGGACTCCATTTTGTGGTATGTATAATTTGCAGAAATTAATAACAAAACCACAAAAGGAGTCCGTCAGAATGATTACCACAAATTGTAAAAAATTCAAAGGTGAAATTGAAAATTACCTGAGAAACGGTCAAAATAATTTTGATATCAAGATAGATGACGCATTTTGTTCTTTGAAATTCAAAACATGGCTTTGCAGAAGTAACATTATAAAAAGAGAAGGTTATCCAGCTTCTCATATTTTATTGATCTTGTTTGTTCTCCCGCTATTACGGCTCAAATCAGTCAATAGTTTTTGCAACAAAAAATGGTATCACTGGTCGGTAGCCGGTAAAGATACGTTCTACAGATTTAAAACCCGGGCATATCGCTGGCGATCATTGTTATATAAACTCATTATAGAAATCAGTAACCAGCTTCATTTTAACCAAGAGCCCATAGAAGACAACTATTTGATTATTGATGATACGGTGCTTCCCAAACGCGGTAAACGCATGGAAAATGTTTCCTATATTTATGATCATAGTATTGGCCGCAGTATTTTGGGATATTGTATTGTCAGTCTTGGTCTTTTTAAGGCCAGTGGGTATTATCCTTTGGACTTTTCATATTGGGTCAGCAACAGGCGACACGATAAAAGCCCCATTGTTAATAATGGTGATTCCCGGAGTATCAGCGGGCAGATGGGCTATGAAGCGGTGCATTACACAAAACCCGAGCTGGCCTTGAGAATGATTGAACGTGCTGTATCTCACGGGCTGCAAGCCGGCTATGTTCTTTTTGACAGCTGGTATGCATGGCCTTCATTCATACAGGCTGTGCGCAAGATTAAAAAAGAACTTCACGTCATTTGTCGTTTGAAAGACAGCAAGGTTTTATATGAATACCAAGGCAATAAATACCGGCTTTCAGCACTGTACCGTAAAATAAAAAAGGGTCTTAGAAAAAGCAAGCGCACTGGATTACTCTTAAAACGGGTCAAGGTAACAATGCCCGGCAGTGACGAACCGATCATTATTGTGTTTGCAAAAGGATACAACGAACCTGAAGAATCCGGTGGCGAACGGAAAGAAAAAGCAAAAAGAATCCAAATGGGTGGCTTTCCTGAGCACCAATACATGCCTTCAGGCTTCGACGGTTATCAAGAAATATACTAAACGCTGGACATGCGAGGTTTTCTTCAAGGAGAGCAAACAACTTCTATCTCTGGGAAAAGATTCCAGCAATAGTTTTCAATCCCAGGTGTGCGCGACAACAATCAGCTTCATACGATATGCGATCATCAACTATTTGAATGAAAAAGAGCATCACATGGGCGTTGGCCCTTTGTTTGAAGAACTTGCCGATAAAACGGCTACGTTCACATATGCCCACAGAATTTGGCAGTTCTTTAAAGGTCTGTTTGAAATAAGTTTTTCAACGATCTTTGAGCTTTTTGAAATTGAAGACGATTTTCACCCTTTTTTTGACACTCTAAACCAGTCGGTAAGCCAATTCGCACCTGTTCAGGGGTGCGAAACTTGAGTAACTGATTAAAGAAAAACCGGACGAATGCTTTCGGGAAAATTTTTTTCCAATGACTCGGCCTATGAGTTCAATAAAGCAGAACCCAACTATATTGAAAAAAATTATTATCCCTATTTTAATTCGGAAGGTAAAACGGTATCAGCCGTGATCGTATCCCGCGACATCACGAAATTAAACAAAGCGGGGAAAAAATCAAACTTTTGGCCTATTATGACTCTCCGGCCAATCTCTATAGTAGACAACTGTTAATAGATCTATTTCAAATCGCATAGAGGGAGGTGTTTATCTCCCCCAGCTTCGAGGCTACTCTCTTATACCTGATAACGGGAAGGATGTGTAGAGCTTTCTCAAAAACGCTGACAACACGTCTATATACAACGCCAAAGAACAGGATAAAAACCCTTTTTGGTATTATTTGAACATCCAGGTTTTCGGACGGATCAATTTAGAAAATAAAATGCGGTACGCAATCAAAAACAAAGAATTCTTCCTGTATTACCAACCACAATATAATATCAATGCCAGTCAGATTGTTGGGAATGAGGCTCTGATACGTTGGAAAAATCTTGAAATGGGATGGGTCTCCTTTGGAGATTTTATCCGCTTGGCGGAGGAAACGGGAATAATTAGCCCGACTGGGGAATAGGGAATGCGTTTCGCATGCCGTTAAGGGAAAATCTGACACGACTATGGTTTTGGAAATCTTGATATGCGTATCAATTTTTTGATAACCACTTAGTGAGAAAAATAAAATCCGCTATCGAAACCACTCAATTCAATCCATATTTCCTGGTAATGGAGATCACGGAAAGGTTCATGATGCATGATATCGACAGGGCGATCCATATTATGAATGAGTTGAAGGAAATGGGGATGAAAATCTCCCCGGACGACCGCGGTACGGGATGCTCCTCCTTGACATAATTAAAAAAATCTTCCATCGACACCTTGAAGATAGACCAATCCTTCATCCGAAACGCCGACCTGACGGGATACGATGGGGCCATTATTTCCGCCATCACGGCCATGTGCAATCAATTGTGAATCAAGGTGGTAGAAATCGACAAGAGCTTAAATTTTCTAAAGAAAAGAAACCGACGCGTGGAACAGGGGGTTTCCTTCAGCCGTCCTTTGCCGGTTAAGGAATTCGAAAAACTGCTCTAAATACGCACAACATAATTATTTGGGTTAGGTACCGAAAACAAAATGATGCTCTATCTTTCACAGATCTACTGTAATCAGCATCGTTGGTCTAAAACTGACAGAACAAACCGGATTTATAAAGGTCGGTTGTCCTGTTCATATGGGTTTACACTTATTGAGGTCATGATTGTGGTTGCAATTATCGGGACTTTATCCGCAATAGCGACACCTAATTACATTGGATACAGATATAAAGCAATGATTGCGCGGGTAATATCCGAAATCGCAATTTTTGAAGTAGAAATTGCAGTTTATTTAATAGACAATGATAATCTGCCTGATAATATAAGTGATGTAAGTTCGGGAAATATCACTGACCCCTGGGGAAACCCGTACCAGTATTTAAGAATTGATGGCGGGAGTGCCCCCCCCGGACAAAGAAGAAAAGATCACTTTTTGGTTCCGGTGAATTCAGATTATGATTTGTATAGCATGGGTAGAGACGGTGATAGCAACCCTCCATTTACGGCTCAGAAGAGCCGGGATGACATCGTCCGGGCCAATGACGGTGCATATGTAGGGCTTGTATCCTTATATTAAAACAAGATCTTAAGATGAAATTTGATACAAAATTTATCCGTAGCAGGTTGGGGCGCAGAATATTTATGATGTTTGTTATATGTGCGCTTTTACCTATTTTGAGTCTTTCAATAATTTCTTATTACCAGGTAGCAAAACAACTCAAAAACCAGAGCTATGAACGTCTCCATAAAGCTGTGAAGTTCCATGCGCTTTCCCAGTATGAACGGCTATTATTTATAGAGGCAGAAATGGAACTTATTGCATCTTCGGTAAAAGAAGACCTGAAGAAAAATAGCCAACTATCGTCTATTGATTTAAATAAGAGAGCCGCCATGCATTTTAAAACGGTAGCTTTTTTCAGTAACTTGGAAAGGTATATTCCAGTCATCGGAACATCGAGCAAGATCTTGCTATCAGATCCAGCGGTAAAAAAACATATTAGCGAAGGCAAAACATTGCTCATGACAATGGATAAAACGGATATATTCATGTTACGGTTAATCAATGCGGAGAGTTCTGGGGCAGGGTATATTGTGGGGGAAATAAACACAGGATATCTGTGGGGTACAAACCAGGGGAATGCACTTCCTCCAAAAACGCAAATGTCAATTTTGGATGAATCGAATAATATACTCTATAGTGCATTTCCAAATCAGGATGCATTTTCCAAAAAGATTAGCACATTATTAAAACATTCAACCTCTGGTCAATTCGAACTGAATATCAAGAATGATGAATACTTGATAGGTTATAGATCACTTTTTATGAAACCTCAATTTTTAATATCAGGGTGGACTTTCGTGCTTAGCCAGTCGAAGGCTGACGTGCTTAATCCAATGGCAGATTTTAAGAAAATTTTTCCAATGGTTGTCCTCATGTCATTATGGATAGTTTTACTACTAAGCATTTATTATATTCGAAAGAGTCTTGTACCCCTTGAATTATTGAAAGAAGGAACGCGCCGGATTGCAAATAAAGATTTTGAATGTCAGGTACAAGTAAACAGTCATGATGAATTCGAAGAACTGGCCACAGATTTTAACAACATGGGCGATCACCTAAAGAGACAATTCCAGGAACTGGATACAAAAGCAGAAATTGACAAGGCTATATTGTCGTCTTTGGAAACCAAGGAAATCGCAAAGACTGTCATAACTCGAATGGGTGAATGGTTTTCCTGTGACTCTATTGGCATAAGTCTCATGGATATTGAACAAGATAATATTCGCCACACATTTTTAGGAAATAGAGATTCGGTTGAAAAAATATCAAAAAAACTTATTACATTGAATAGAAGCGATTTTGAGAAAATAAACCTCAATCCTGAATATTTAATTTTTGTGGCAGATGAAAACACCCCGCTATATCTTGAAAACTTTTTGAAAAACGGGATGAAAAGCATCTTAGTTTTGCCGGTTTTTCTTAATAAAAAAATATCAGCTATAATTATGATAGCCAGAATCAGTTCTGTGGCCTACAGCAAAGAAGAAATTACACAAGCCCGCAAAATGGCTGACCAGGTGGCCGTGGGCTTATCAAATTCACATTTGATAGAGGAGTTGAATTTACTCAATTGGGGAACTTTGATGGCTCTCGCTCGAACGGTCGATGCCAAATCAAAATGGACAGCTGGCCACTCAGAGAGAGTTACAACCCTGTCGGTTAAAATTGGGGATGTTATGGGACTTGAATCAGATCAAATAGAAAACTTGCATCGCGGGACACTGCTCCATGACATCGGGAAACTCGGAATACCTGTAACTATTCTCGATAAACCTGATAAGCTCACCGATGAAGAGTATCAAATCATTAAAAAACATCCTGCCATTGGAGCCCAGATTCTAGAACCCATAAAAGCATACGCAAAAGTGATTCCTTTAGTCTTACAGCATCATGAACGTTATGACGGGAAAGGGTATCCCGATGGAGTGGGCGGTCATGATTTAAGTATAGGTGCTCGTATACTTGCTGTGGCCGATGTTTTCGATGCTTTAAAAGCAGATCGCCCGTACCGGAAAGGAAATGATATTGAGTGGGTAATTAATTTTATAACAAAAGAATCTGGTCGTATGTTTGACCCTGAGGTCGTAGATGCGTTCGTTAAAGTTATGCTACTTGAAAAAACTCAGTCCGGATAAGATCCAGATGATGAGAAATATGTTTACCCAATTTCAGGAAAGGATAAAGTCAATTTGAGATACGGATGGGTTTTGGCCATAGCGTCAATTGGGATTATCGTTGTTATAATTGCTGCTATATTTACAGATTATTTCAAACAGGAAATCATTCCCCCAGATAGTTTATTCGGTAAGTGGACAACCTCAAATTCCAAATACAAAGACCGTTTTTTTGAGTTAACCGATACAACCGTCACCTTTGGGGTTGGCGAAGATAAAATAAACGTCTATTTTATTTTAAGCATAGAAAGAGATACTCAAGACAACACATATTATACAATTAGCTATCACAATTTGGCTGGTATTGAATTCAAAACATCCTTTTATTACGACCCGGAAATAGGGAATGTGCTAAAATTTAAAAATCAAATGGATATCGAATGGGTTAAAATGATGGATTGATAAAGTGATTAAAATATATTCAAAAGACATTTGGTTTCATAGAACTTTAATTTAGAAGTTGGGGATAAGAGGTGTTATAATGGAAGCAGATATTAATCGGAGAAAATTAAAGAATTATTTGTTCGCAAATAAAACCCAGGTTCAGATAGTCCTTTTTAATTTTACCATGCTGATTTTGGTTTTTGGGATAATCATTGCGAGCACGCTATTCCCGCTTTATTCTGATATTTTTCGATCAAATAACATTTATCTTCAAAATGTTACAGCAAAATTATTTGTCGTTCTGTTAGAAAGACTATCCATTGGGTTTGGACTTGTACTTTTAATCATTGTGATCCATCAAGTACTGGTAATTCATAAGCTGTGTGGCCCCTTAGTAAATTTCGGTAAAATATTTAACAGAATTTCACATGGGGATTTAACCCATAGAATCTTTTTAAGGCGCCGTGATTTTCTTCAAAATGAAGCACACCAAGTAAATGAAATGCTCGATTCTCTGACAGATTCATTATCAGCAATCAAAAAAGAGAATACGCTGTTGGTATCTGAATTGGAACAGTTGATTAACAAACATGCTGAAAAAGAAACAATTGTAACCGCTTTGAAGAATGTGAAAAGGCGGGCAGATCTCAACAATAGCCATCTGTCTAAATTCAGCATATTAGAAACATGATCCTGATGAATCTTTTAAATACAATGCCGACGATTTAACTTCCCGGTTATGTCAGATAAAACGTGAATATGGGCAAAAAAGAGATCTGCGTATGAAAACGAAACTTAATTGAGATCGTGTCAGGATTGACACTTCAAAACCCTTCGAATTTTTGATTCAAGATCGCACTTTTTTCGGTTCGATTACCAATATGACTGGTATCGGGGCATTTAAAGTGGCAACTCAGCGTTTTTAGTTGGATAGGACTTTTTTTTGGGATATATGTATCCGTGGGTGAATCGGAGGAGAGATCTGGCAAAATCATTAGAGCTAGCGCAAAAGATACTGCGGCTCAAAGCAAATTGCGGTAACAAAGAGGCTCACTTTATATGACAACCAAAGAAAAATGAGTCCATGTCCGGTGTTTTATTTCAATACCGGTGGAATTTATAGTTCGATCGTTTGGGTTGGATTCCGAGGTGTTGGGGCGAACTTGGGGTACCGGTAGCCAATAAATAGAAATCCGTATAAACTCAAACTATTTTTGCTGAACGGACAAAGCCACTATTTCATCATTTTCCATCAGATAACCTTTCACCAATACCCGCTGCCCTTTAATAAGGGTGACAAGTTTTGTTTTTCCTCCTCCGTAATTCAAAAGCATTGTTTTGTGATTTTGGTTTCCCACTCTGAATTGAGTGATATGAACCATTTTTTCTGCAACGATGATAAAGGATTGCTCCCGGTTGATGGCCATGACGATCGATTCAATCTCGATGGGTGCTTTGTCTTTAGAAATAAAAAAAATTTCAGCGAAAACAGTGCCGTTTGTGAGAAAGAGAACGGTAAATAGGGCAACGGAAATGAAAAAGAGCATTTTAATTTTAAAGGTTATTTTTTGGCGCATCATATTCCCCTTTGTTTGGATATTGGCTTTTACATTTGGTTGGGCAACGCGCTTAATTTGTGATCTGCCGCCAGTAAAGGATATTCAAATCCGGGACCGGTATCGGGTCTTCGTCTTCCACCCCGCCTTCGATGCCGATGTAAAGTTTGGGCCCGCTTTCAAGAATGGCGATGATGGGCGGTGATGGCATGGAATATCCGATAATTTTGGTTCTATCCGTCTTCCCAAGATCGGTTGGATCGCCTGTTTCCTGATCGATTTCTACCACGCTACTCCAATTATGTGAGCTTGCCCCGGTTTTGTAATCAAGGGCGTAAAGCCGCCCCACCCCTTTGGCGGTGGTACCTGCGCAGGGATCGTCCGGATCGACTGCGCCCCCGTCCGGATCCGGGGTATAAGTGGTAAAGTAGACCACGCCCCCAAAAACAACCGGGGTAGATACGACCTTTTCCCCCGTGTTTTGCAAACGGATAAACCAACCCTTACCTGCATCAAGGTTATTTTGAACGATTTCTTTCTCTTCCGCTGTTCCGAGCTGTATCAGATTATCGGTAACATCCACAAGATCGGATTCGGTCATGTTGTAATCAACAGCATCATCATCGCCCCAATTGTTTTTGACCGCATAGATGCGGTTGACTACATCTGTTTCATACGGGTCTGCCCGGTCTCCGGTGCCGAAGAAAATAGTCTCACCCGTTTCTTCTTTTACCGCATCCGGTTTATATTGGATTTTTCGTTGAACACCATCAGCCGAAGCCCAAAAGAGTCTTCTCCCGGTCCAGGTGCCATCTGTAACCAGAGTTCCGGTGTCGGTACCATCATCTTCATCATCCTTAAAAGCAAATATTTTCCCGCCCAGATCTCCTGCATATACCCGGCTGGTGATTCCGTCATTATCATGGTCAATTCCGGCAAGACTCACGATGGAGTGTGACAT